>ENA-OQAX01000015-OQAX01000015.1-human-gut-metagenome-genome-assembly--contig:-NODE-15-length-31001-cov-2.698322_pt1 | contig 31001 bp, 40 predicted proteins | sample MGYA00242741_ERZ504539 | MGnify/ENA primary metagenome ERZ504539 (study PRJEB26092, sample SAMD00036277) | human gut metagenome | host: Homo sapiens | study: EMG produced TPA metagenomics assembly of... | reverse complement strand
GTAGCATTTGTTACAAAAAAAAGAATAAAAAACAAAGATAAGTACAAAACATTTAGGCATAAATTTATGAAAAAATAAAAAGATCATAATTGGATTGACAAAAACTACAAAAAGGTTATAATGAAATTAACAAGACGAAGAAAACAAAGGTGTTTTAAACAATGTGGAACGCGTTCCATATTGTAAAACAAAATTTGTTTTCACAATGTTAACCCGTAAAATTAGATTACTCCGGAGAATATCTAAAGCGGTTGAAGCAGTATGTAAATGGAACGGCATGATATTTAATATCATGGAATTTAGAATCTTTAAGAATAGGAGATTAAAAATGAGAAAAAAGATTGTTAATTCATTAATTACAGCAACTGTGATTGGAAGTATGCTTACAGGAATGGCAGTTCCCTGTTTTGCAGGTGGGAAAAAAAGACGATGGAAGCAGTATTACAGTTCTTGTAGAAAGTGGTTCACCTGCAGAAGCACTTGCCAATAATACAGCAGCTGATTTTGAGAAAGAAACAGGCTGTAAGGTTGTTGTTGATGCTGTTGCCTATACTGGTATGTATGATAAGCTTTCTACCGAAATTAAAGCAGGACAGGCTGCTCATGATGTTTCATGCATGGATTTTGTATGGCTGGCAGCTTTTGCTGATGCAATCGAACCAATTACAGATGCAGATACCAGTGATTTCCTTCCAACGCTGGAAGAAAGCGGAACAGTAGATGGTAATCTTCTGGGATATCCGATGTGGGTAAACGCTAAGATCCTTATTTACAGAAAAGATCTGATTCCGGAAGATAAAGTGCCAAAGACCTGGGATGAATATAAAGCACTGGCAAAAGAAATGAAAACAGACGATATGTACGGAACAACAGTTTTTGGAAGTGGTTCTGACGCAGTTTGTTCCTTCCTTGATTTTGCCTGCCAGGCCGGTGCAGATGGATTAGTATATGACAAGGATGGAAATGTAAATATTACAGATCAGCCATATGTGGATGCGCTTGATTTTATGGTTGAAATGGCAAATGAAGATTGTACGCCATCAGATTCTCTGGCTACTGCTTCTACAGAGTCTCAGGAACTTTTCAATAATGGTAAAGTTGCAATGCAGTTGAACTGGAGCCATCAGTATCCTGCAGCTGTTGAGGCACTTGGAGCAGATAAGGTGGGATGTGCACCAATGATTGCCGGCAGTGCAGGAGCAGGAGCAACCACAGGTCCATGGTATGAATGTGTAATGAAAAATTCTGAGAATAAAGACATGGCACTGAAATATGTAGAATATATGTACGATCATAATGCAGATTATATGAACGGAACCCTTAAAATTGCCGGCAGAACTTCTGTTTATGAGGAAGCTGGAAAAGAGGCTGGTAATGAGCATACAACAGCAGTTCTTGACACATTGAATGAAAAACAGTCTCAGCCAAGACCTATGATTTCAACCTGGTCACAGGTAGAGCAGGTTCTTACAGGTGTTGTAGAATCCTGTCTTGGTGGAGCAGATGTGAAAGAAACCCTTGAATCTGCAAAAGAAGAGATTGAGGCAAATTGGGAAGTAAAAGTGACAAAAGTAATAAAAGAAAAAGCAGATTGCAGACATCTACCAAATAAAAAAAAATGTAATTAAATCAAGGGTGATTTTACCTGGACATCGAACACACTAACTATGAATTTACTAATCTATGATGTATGATGCAGGGAGTAAATCGCCCTTGATTTTTATAAGAAAGCGGGAAATATTATGAAATTGATATCAAAAAAAACACTATTGCTGTTTTTTCTTCCTGGCGCGATTTTCATGGGTGCCTTTTTGATTTATCCTATTTTTAAAATGGTATTTGACAGTTTCTTTAAGGTTGGAATTACAGGAGCCAGAACTTTTATTGGATTTGATAATTATATTAAAGCATTTACAGCTGGCGGTTTTTTGAAGCAGCTGAAAAATACATTGATTTATATTTTGATTGCGGTATCTGTGGAAACGGTTTTTGGGATTTATTTTTGCATTATTATTTGAACTTGATTATAAGGGCAGTAAAATAGTACGTTCATTAATGATGACACCACTTATGATCGCACCGCTGGTTGCAGGTCTTATCTGGAAATTGATGATGAGTTCAAACTTTGGTATTGTCAATGAGTTTCTGACCAGAATAGGAATCTTGTCCAGTCCAAGTGATATTTTGTGGCTTGCAGATTCCAGATGGTCATTGATCGCCTGCTGTATTGCAGATATATGGCTGACTACACCGTTTATGATGCTGATGATTCTGGCTGGCCTCAGGGATTGGATACCAGCGTGGCAGAAGCTGCAAGAATGGATGGAGCAAGTAAGCTGCAGGAAATTTTTTACATAAAAATACCGGGAATTAAACCGGTTCTGTTGACAGCATTGTCAGTGAGAATTATAGATGCGGCAAAGACTTTTGACATTATCTGGGCAATGACAGAAGGTGGACCTAACAGTTCATCGGAGACAATCAGTATTATTATTTATAAGACACTTGTAAAGTATAATAATACAGGATATGCCAGTGCAATGGCTGTTATCTTTATCATAGTTCTTGTAGTGTTTACATTAGTATTTATGCAGAGTTTATGGAATCCAAAGAAAAAGTAAAAGCTGTCAAAGAAAAACAGTAATAAAAAGGATTCAATAAGGAGACCAAAATGAAGAAAGGTAATAGTATCAAACTAAAAATAGCAGTTATTATTTCTATAATTATTACGATATTCTGGCTGCTTCCGTATATTTATGTAATTTGTTGTTCGTTTAAACCTGGATCAGAGGTAATTGCTGTTCCGCCATCTTTTCTTCCAAAAAGCTTTTCGGTTGAAAATTTCACTCAATTATTTGTAAGAATGAACGCGGGTGGGTATCTGCTGAACAGTTTGATTACAGCAGTTTGCAGTACAATTATTGCAGTTATCCTGGGTTCACTGGCTGCATATGCTATTCAGAGATCTGGAGCGAAGCTGTCAGTAGGGCTGGTGGTATTGATTTTATGTCTGAAAATGATTCCTACATCCAGTATTGCAGTACCTATTTATGAGATTATTTGTAATATGGGATTGTATGATACCAGAATTGCATTGATTATTGTTTATGCGGCAGTAAACATGCCTTTTGTAATGTGGACAATGCTTAGTTTTTATGAGGGAGTACCGTCTACTTTGGATGAGGCTGCATATGTAGATGGCGCTTCCAGCCTTCAGACATTCAGAAAGGTTATTTTGCCGATTTGTAAGCCGGGACTTGCAACTGCCTTTATATTTACATTGTTCCTGGCATGGAATGATTTTCTTATTTCTCTGTTGCTGACCAGTATGAATGCTAAAACATTTACAGTAGGTCTTGCCGGTTTCCTGTCAGCGTATAATCTTGACCTTGGACCGATGTGTGCAGGAGCATTTTTATTTAGCTTCCCGGTAATGATTTTATCAATGTTTGCACAGAGATACATTGTTCAGGGAATGACAGCAGGAGCTGTAAAAGGATAATAAGAATGGAGAAGCCAGTGAATAAAATATTAATGAGACAAAGAATAGAAAAACGCGCAAAAAGAAATTGACAGTAAAAAGATGATTGTTCAAAATGGAAAAATGCGTCAGCATTATCATTTTATGCCCCAGAGCGGGTGGATGAATGATCCTAACGGACTGATCTTTTTTAACGGACAGTATCATGTGTTTTATCAGACTAATCCATATAATGATTTTGGGATTGTATGCATTGGGGACATGCAGTCAGCAAAGATTTAGTTCATTGGGAATATTTGCCTCTGGCATTGGCACCCAGTGAAGAGTATGATGATTATCAAAAAGGTGGATGTTTTTCCGGCAGTGCAATCGAACACGAAGGTAAGTTATATGTATTTTTATACGGCAACTGCAAATCATGGAAACGGAAGTGAGCAAAGCCAGTGTCTTGCTATAAGTGAAGATGGAATAAATTTTGAAAAGTATGACGGAAATCCTCTCTTTGATGCACCGGAAGGTATTCAGCCGGATTCATTCCGCGATCCAAAGGTATGGAAGCATGAAAATAAATATTATATGGTTGTAGGGGCCAGTCGTAATAACAGAGGATTAGCATTGATATATGAATCTGAAGATCTTTATCATTGGAATTTTTTTAAAACGTGCTGGCAGAAAGCGTGGAGAATGGGGATTCATGTGGGAATGTCCGGATTTTTATCAGCTTGGCGATAAATATGTTCTCACTTTTTCTCCAATGGGCTCAGGAGATCATACATCAGTATACCTGACAGGAGATTTTGATTACAAACAGGAAATTTGACTGGCATATCAGTGGTGAAATGGATTGGGGATTGATTTTTATGCGCCACAGTCCATGGTTGCTCCTGATGGAAGACGTCTGATTGTTGCCTGGGCGAATGAATGGGAATGGATGCCTCTCTTTAAGGACTGGGGACCTACTTATCAGGAGGGCTGGTGCGGATTTTTTAATGTGATTCGTGAAGTTCGGATGTGCAAGGATGGAACGCTGGCGTTTGTTCCTGTAGAGGAAATGGAAAAAATCGTGAAAACAAATTTACACAACGGGAAATACAGATTACAGAAACACCTCAGCAGTTAAAAGCAGGAGATGGAATCAGCTTTGAGATGAAATTTACATTGGATCTTGAAGAAACTGATGCAGACAGGGTAGAACTGAAGCTCAGATGCGGAAAAGAAAAAGAATCCCGTTGTATTTTTGATCTGAAAAATGGTGAATTGCTGGTAGACAGAAGCTGTGCAGATGGATGGAGTGTAGGAACATCCAGAAGTGTACTTAAGGTCAGCGAAAAAAGTCTGGATGTACATATCTTTTCAGATCAGAGTTCTCTGGAGATATTTACAGATCAATACAGAAATAATCATTCCAATAATATTTTTGCAGGAAATGATCAGGATGCAATAAGTATATCTGCGTTTGGTGGAAGAGCGGTAATCAGAGACTATGAAGCATATGGATTGCAGGAGTGTTTTAACTGAATCAAGTAGCGGAGCGGATTGCGAATATCCGCTTGACATGAACTGAAAGCAGGAGGAGTATTGAAATGAAACGTAATAATTATTATGATGTCACTGACTGGCAGGTAGGTAACCCATATACGGATATCGGAGAAGTGATCAACAGTATCATTGCAGACATCAAGAACAGACAGAAGGATACAAATGTAAATGATGGAGGAAAACCGGGAGCAGTAATTTATATTCCGTCTGGAGATTATCATTTAAAAACGCAGGTGAAAATTGACATCAGTTACTTGAAAATCCAAGGATCAGGACATGGATTTGTGTCTTCAAGTATCCGATATAATGTGCCAAAAGAACAGTGGAAGGATCTTCATGACATTTGGCCGGGCGGTAGCAGGATTCTGGTAGATTTGGAACCATTAAAGGGGGATGAAAGATCCGGTGCTGCTTTTCTGGTGGAACGAGAGGGAGATCCGAGAATCAGTTCCGTGGAGTTTGAAAATTTCTGTATTGATGGACTCCATTTTGTAGATGACGGAAATGGAGATCCAGAGAATACATATTTAAATGGAAAAACAGGAATTTATGTAGCCAGTGCACAGGATTCTTTCAGAATTACAGGCATGGGTATTATTTATCTGGAGCATGGAGTGACTCTTTACAATTCTGATGCATTATCTGTTCATGATAATTTTATAGCAGAATGTGGAAATTGTGTAGAACTTCGTGGAGCCGGACAGGCATCTAAAAATAACAGATAATCTTATGGGGGGCTGGTTATAGAGGTTATACAATTTTTTGCCGAAAATTTTGGAGGACTTCTGATTACTTCCAATAACATTTTTCCAAGAGGAAAAAGTATAGTACATCTTAAGGGTGTTCTTAGATCATCAGTAACTGCAAACAGATTTCATTCTTTTTATCCGGGAATGCTGATAATGGAAAATTTGTAGAGAAAATCTCATATCTTCCAATCATTTTCTCAGAGATCATGAACCATGGCCTCCGATGCTGGAATATGATAATGGATTAGAGGATGATTTTGGCCTGATTCATATTCAGGGAAGTAGCAATTCACTGATTGCTAATCACATTTCGGAGACGATTGAACAGCAATATCTGAAACCGGCAGGCGTAAAACCGATAATCATTCGTTTGGTTTCCGGAAGAGAAAATTACATTGCAAACAATCATATTGTGGCAACTACAAAAACTGATAAAAAAGAAAAGTGAAGAAAATCAAATCCTGCTTTGATGCGCAGGTTGGAGCATTGTTAAGTATGGATGAACTGGTTAAACTTCCGATTGAAGCAGTACATGTTGATGAGGCATCATTGGATAATATAATACTGGATACATGCAGAGAAAATGAAGCAGTTATGGATTTTGCAGAAAATGTGTTTCGGGGAATTCCTTGTCTTTCGCAGTCTGCGGAACTGTCTTGATTGCATTATTATAAATTGTAAAAAAAATTTCATGATTTTAAAAGAAAAAAAGCACAGTAATCAAAGAGAACTGGGAAAATTTATAATACTCTCGTATAGTTATAACGAGGCTACTGTAAATAAACATAAGTTAACAGTAAAAAGGATGTCGGATTTGCTCCCGGCATCTTTTTATATGGGATCATACAGGATAAAATAGATATAAAAAAATGTCAAAATATTTTATTGAAACTCCTCGTGATTTTGCTATGATATAGTAAGATTATGTCGGCAGAAGGTCAGTACTATAGATATATAGTGAATCGGAGACAAAATTCAGAAAGGGGATTTTTACATATGTACACAGGAAACTATGAATGTCTGGAATTATTTGTAAAACCAGAAGCCGGGAAAAAAGGCAGTGTGAGCCTGAAGAAGGTAAAAGAAAACAAAACAGAAATAAAAGAACTGCAGCATATCTATGGGAACTGGATCAAGTTCCGAGCCGGGAGCTTATGGAAGCATGACTTTGCCAAGAGAACTCCATGTGAAGAATGAAAATGAGGGATAAATAGAAATGACCACATCTATGATAAAGGGCAATCCGCTGAAGTTGATGTTACAGTTTGCGTTTCCTTTATTATTAGGAAACTTGCTGCAACAGACTTATAATATTATTGATGCTGCGATCGTAGGCCAGATTCTTGGCGCAAAAGCACTGGCAAGTGTAGGAGCCAGCAGCAGTATTCAGTTTCTGGTACTGGGATTCTGCATGGGAAGCTGTACAGGCTTTGGTGTTCCTGTAGCTAAATATTTCGGTGCAGAGAAAATAGAAAAAATGCGGGGATTATATCTTTAATGGAGCTGTATTATGTGCAGGAATCGCAGTGATCCTGACAGCATTATGCAGTGTTTTATGTCCTCAGATTCTGCATATTTTATCTGTACCAGAGGACATTTATGACAATGCATATAGTTATCTGCTAATCATTTTCCTGGGGATTCCCTTTACGATTTTATATAACTATCTGTCCAGTATTTTGAGGTCAGTGGGAGACAGCAGGACACCGTTTATATTTCTGGCGTTATCTGCTGTTCTGAACATTTTTTCTGGATTTATTCTGTATCGTAGTGCTGAAACTTGGATGTGCCGGAGCTGCCATTGCAACCATTTCCGCACAGGCAATCAGTGGAATCTTGTGCTTTATTTTTATTATCCGCAAAATGAAACTTCTGTGGCTCAAGAAAGAAAACAGGACAATAAAAAGGGGATGCAGTAAAGGAACTTCTGGCAATGGGAATGCCTACGGGACTTCAGTTCTCCATCACAGCTATCGGAAGTATGGTTATGCAGTCTGCGAACAACGGGCTTGGAAGTACATATGTATCAGCTTTTACTGCAGCAATGAAGATCAAGCAGTTTACCATGTGTCCATTTGATGCTATCGCAACCTCTGCTTCTGTATTCTGCAGCCAGAATCTTGGAGCGGGACAGTCTGACAGGATTAAGAAAGGATTGCGCTGTGGTATTACAGTGGGAGTAGGATATGGTATTGCGGCAGGAATTTTACTGATTTTTGCAGGGCATACACTTTCTATGCTGTTTGTTGGAAAGAGTGCGGTGGCAGTTCTGGATGCCTCTGCCAAATACCTCAGATGTATGGGATTTTTCTACTGGAGTCTTGGTATTCTCAATGTCGCCCGTATGGTAACTCAGGGACTTGGATATTCAGGCAGAGCCGTTTTCTCCGGCGTAACAGAAATGATCGCCAGAACAGTTGTCTGTCTTGGATTTGTAGGAACTTTTGGCTTCACAGCCATCTGCTTCGCAGACCAGACTGCCTGGATCACAGCAACCTGCTATATTTTTCCGACATGCCTGTGGTGCATCCGAAAGTCTACAAAAAATGCTTGCATCTATACAGTCCGAGTAAATAATGCATCATAATCCAGCCCATCAGAGTGTGAAATTCTGCGTCATATATCTTTGCCGTGCGTTAGAGCGTGTCTGCAGATATCTTCCTTGTCTTTCGCACTCTGCCGAACTGTCTTAAAATGCATTATTTATTAGGACTGCTATAATAAGTATGACAAAATAAGAAAAACAGCTATGCAAGAGCAGCAGATAAAAAATATCTGTACTCTTCATAGCTGTTTTTTATGTATGGTTTATATATGGTAAAGCTATTGACTATATGGATATCAGGTTAAAAAGAGCTTCTGCTCAGATGCTTTTTTATCCGTAAATGGTCCTGCGACAGTTTTGACATCTCTGTGATTTCCAAAGAAATCCTGATTAAAGATAATCGGGCTTCCGTCAGGATTTTCGTATTTCTGCTCCGGTTCGAATGCCATACCAAGTGTTTCAGTTGAGATGATACCGTCGTTTTCTTCTTTGATGATATCATACAGGTTGGTCTTCAGATACCAGCCATCTTCTTTCTCTTCAACAGAGATATCTACAGAATGTTCTGTATCTGTGACTGCATCTGTTTCTTTTTCCCATGCACGTGCTCCGTTGAAATAGAGATTGCCGGATGCCCATACAGGAAGATGATCATAATAGCAGTTGCCTGTTGTCTCAGAACCCATTCCGCAGTAACCTTCGAACTGTCTGTTCCATTCATCAAAGGTTGGATATCCGTTAAATTTGAAAGTTCCTGTGATCACATTGCAGTCATCCCACATATTTCCATTGTTACCCATAAGATCAGCCAGATCCTGCATACAAGGACGGATTGGTTTCTGAACGAAGATGTTGTTGTAGAATCTGTCATCTCCATGAAGGATGGTCATAAATCCTGCAACCTGAGTTCCGTGTTTGGTGTGATATGGAGTATATCTCGGAGATGGAATATCAGGTGCACCGTTGTCTGTACCGATACCAACAGAAACGAAGCCGCCGCAGATCAGGTTATGTACAAGGGCAACACCCTGGGTTGCAATTTTCAGTGCACGGTCAGACAGCAGGATATTGTGGTCGATTAATGTCGGACCATGGGAAACCTCAACGAAGATATCTTCTCCTACGCTTGTGACAGCGTCATCCCCTGCCTCGAAGTCATTAGGAAGAGCATTGTCATGGAAGAGATTTCCTGTAACGCGGGTTCCCTGTGCCTGCCAGTCAAGCCACAGACCACGGGTGCAGTTGTGGATATGGTTGCGGCGGAAAATAACATCGATAGCAGCATGCATTTTGATACCGCCGATCTCTGCTCCTGCCAGATTCTGCTTGTTGTTAATGTGATGAATATGGTTGTCTTCAATAACAGAGAATACGCCTCCAAGATGTCCTACAATACCTGTCTGACCGCAGTCATGGATCTCACATCTGCGTACAATATGGGAACCGATGTGTTCTTTATCCCATCCTTCATAGGAAGCCTGGCAGATGCAGTCGCGTTCTGTCTGAGTTCCGTCTTTGTATTTCCACTTTAACCATTTGTTATCATTTTCAGGCTGCAGATATTTACCAAGAGAAATACCGCTGCATTTGGATTCATAGATTTCACAGTCTTCGATGATCCATCCTTTGGACCAGTGAGGACCGACCATTCCCTCCTGATAAGCGGTAGGGGGAGCCCACTGAGTAGCAGCCTGACTGATGCGGAAACCGGAGAGAGTGATATATCCGATTCCTTCACTTTCCGGATAGAAGCAGTTTCTTCTTACACTGATCTCAACATTTTTCTTTATTGGGATCTTTTTCATGGAAGTTTGCATAAATAATTGTCTGATTATTGGCTTCATCCTGTTCTGCGTACCATGTATATACAGAGAAATCAGGATCCCATGAGATAGTACTTTTTTGTGGATTTTTAACTTTATCCAGAGTGGTTACTTCATACATGGATTTTTCATTCAGATATACATCTCCTGTATGAGCAATAAATGTAGCGATAAACCAATCTCCGGATACCAGGGTAGTAAATGGGTTATAATCACCGAAGATTCCGTTCGGAATGACTGCTTTCCATACAGTGCCTTCTACATTTTCCCAGTCTTTGACAGCTTCACTTCCTGTAATGTGCGCCTGTCCTTTTATTGCAGAACGGTAGGTGATACGCTTGTCTGCCGTTCCAGCATGAATCGGATTAACAGCTTCACGGTATAATCCCGGTGCAACGATGACTTCATCTCCCGGAAGTGCCTTTGCAGCGGCCTCCTGAATAGTTTTGAATGGATTTTCTTTTGTTCCGTTTCCGGTCTGGATCACGGATGCATCAACGTAAATAATCATTATAAAAACCTCCCGGCCTTCTGGCCTGAATCCTTCTGTTTGCGGGCGAAATGCCCATAAGATATGTAATCTAGTGTAGCATGTAGATATGCAGCGAAACAATGGAATCCTGTGTCATTTTGTATGAATTTTGTGATGATTCATTATTGTTCACTGAAAACGTCGGATTCGAAAAATAAGAGAACGAAAAGAATTTCTGGCAAAAATCCTGTAAATAGAATAAATCTTGATACTAAAACTTAAAATAGTGAGTAAATACCGGGCTTTATTTACCAGTAACTTTTACCTGCATATTACATAGATTTTGATGTAAATGCGCTGCAGATGATATATTATAAAAAATACAAATATTTTCAGAAAGTGCAGGCTATCATGAATAAAAAGAAATCAAAGAATAAAAAAACAGGATAAGCAGAGTGAGAAGCCGGTTCGAGGAAAAAGGAAGAGGAGCAGACAGAAGGAACTGGTAGAAATTCAGCTCGGAACCCTTGCTATGGATTACTGGTCTGTACTGGAATATCATATATATACTGCCTGGATTTTAAAAACAAAAATCCAGGCAGTTATTTTAATACCAGCGTGTCATTGGGAGATCATTATTGATTCCTTTGGTCATCAGAATCTGGTGCAGATCAATAATTCCGTTATGGAAGGTTGCAGCACATGCTGACAGGTAAAGTTCCCACATACGCAGGAAGGATTCATCAAACATGGTCTTTTCCTTTTCTATATTCTCACGGAAATTCTTTTCCCAGTGGAGCAGAGTTTTATTGTAATGCAGACGCAGATTTTCAATGTCCAGAGTGTGGAAATTGTCCTCTGCCATATGATTCAGGATTTCTCTCAGACTGGGAACGGTTCCGCCTGGAAAGATATATTTCTTGATCCATGGATCACCCGGATGTTCTTTCAGTGCACTGATAAAATGAAGCAGGAATAATCCGCCCGGTTTCAGAACTTTCTCTACACAGTCAAGGAAGAGCTGATAATTGTCACGGCCAACATGTTCCAGCATTCCCACACTGACTACCCGGTCAAACTGATAGTTATGTTTCGGCAGATCACGGTAATCCATCAGTTCCACTGTAAGATAATCTTCCAGGCCCTGATCTTTGATGCGCTTCTGGAATTCTGTATATTGTTCGTGGCTTAAAGTGATTCCTGTACCATGTACTTTGTATTTTTTGGCAGCCTCAATCAGCAGAAAACCCCATCCGCAGCCGATATCAAGAAGACTCATACCTTCTTCCAGATGCAATTTTTTCAGAATATAATCTACTTTATTAACCTGTGCCTGATATAAAGAGTCATCGTCATGAATGAAGTAGCCACAGGAATAACTCATGGTTTCGTCCAGCCATAATTTATAAAAATCATTTCCGATATCATAGTGGCTGGTGACTTCCTTTTCCTGATTTTTTTGATGTAGAACTGAACATGATCTTTTTCAGAGCAGATTCATTGGTAGAAAATTTGCTCATCTGTCCCAGAAAATGATCCAGTGCCTCGTAAAGATTTCCTTCAATATCCAGATCTCCCCGCATATAAGCCTCGCCTAATGCCAGGGAAGTGCTTTTGAGCAGCTCGGCCAGAGGAATTGTTTCCTTAAAATTTACTGTAAATGTGGGTTCTCCCTCTCCGATTGGATATTCGGAATTCTTGAACTTTACCAGAAATGGATAGTCCGTAAAGCGTTCAAGGAATTGCACCATTGCTTTTTCTTCAGCCTTTTCTCCTAATGTTTCAAACATAATAGTTTACCTCCTTTAACACAAAACTATGATACACCTTTGGGGGCGCTTATCGTCAAGGGGAGAATTAAACAAAGATATCTGGGAAATTGGTCAGACTTGTAGCAGAATAATGGAAATAGAAGAAGAAAACAAAAAAGTTTCACAAAAAACATCTTGACCATCAAAGAAACACAAGTTATAATCCCCTATATAAAAATTTTCGTGCAAAGAGCAGACAATGGGGTCTGAGAAAGAATCCCATTGTCTGCTCTTTTTTGCGTACTACGAAGATTTTTGTTACTGTTCACACACCACTATCCCGTGAGGTGTTTTGGCTACGTTTACTGAGAACGGAGTGAACAGTAACAGATTTTTTGCATATTATAATCCGCACAATTCGAGAGGAGGAATATCATGAGGCTGAATCCCAAAGAACAGGAAAAATTAATGCTTCATATGGCAGGAAATCTTGCAAAAGAGAGAAAGGAAAGAGGTCTGAAACTGAATTACGTGGAGGCACTTGCGTATATCAGTTCTGAACTCCTGGAGCTTGCAAGAGATGGTAAAACAGTAGTAGAGCTGATGCAGCTTGGAACCAAGATTCTTACAAAGGATGACGTAATGGACGGTGTTGCTGATATGATCGGTGAAGTTCAGGTAGAGGCAACATTCCCGGATGGAACCAAGCTTGTGACAGTACATAATCCAATTCAGTAAGGAGGAGAATGAGCATGAAGATCGGTGAAATTATGGCCGCAGATCGTGAGATCACACTTAATGAAGGCAAGAAAACAGTGACAGTAACAGTGGCAAACAAAGGCGACAGACCGGTTCAGGTCGGTTCTCATTTTCACTTCTTTGAAGTAAATAAATGCCTTTCTTTTGACAGGGAAAAAGCCTATGGATATCATCTGGACATTCCTTCAGGAACATCTGTAAGATTTGAGCCGGGTGAAGAAAAAGAGGTTCAGCTTACAGAAATGGCGGCAGACAGAGAGTATTCGGACTGAATGACCTTACCCGCGCACAGGCAACTGACGATACAAAAGCAGCATCTATGGAAACTGCGAAATTAAAAGGATTTCTGTAAGGAGGGACAACAATGAGTACAAAAAATTTCCGGAAGCAAATATGCGGCAATGTATGGCCCGACTACAGGAGATAAGGTACGTCTGGCAGATACAAGCCTTGTGATTGAAGTAGAAAAAAGATTATACAACTTATGGAGACGAAGTAAAGTTCGGCGGCGGCAAGACAATCCGTGACGGTATGGGACAATCTGTAAAAACCTGCAGTAAAGACGGAGATCTGGATCTGGTAATTACAAATGCATTAATCGTAGACTCTACAGGAATCGTAAAAGCAGATATCGGTATCAAAGACGGCAAGATCGCAGGAATCGGTAAAGCCGGAAACCCGGACATCATGGATGGTGTTACACCTGGAATGACAGTCGGCGCATCTACAGAAGCACTTGCAGGAGAAGGAATGATTGTAACTGCAGGTGGAATTGATACCCATATCCATTTCATCAGCCCACAGCAGATCGATTGTGCATTATACAGTGGTGTAACTACTATGATCGGAGGTGGTACAGGCCCTGCAGACGGTACAAACGCAACTACCTGTACACCAGGACCATGGAATTTGAGAATGATGTTAAAGGCAGCCGAGGAATATCCGATGAACTTAGGCTTCCTTGGAAAAGGTAACTGCTCAGACGAAGCTCCTCTCATTGAGCAGGTAAAAGCCGGAGCTATGGGACTGAAGATCCACGAAGACTGGGGTGCAACACCTGCAGTTATCAATCACTGTCTGAATGTGGCAGATGAATATGATGTACAGGTTGCCATCCATACAGACACATTAAATGAAGGTGGATGTGTGGAAGATACACTTGCAGCCATCGGCGGCAGAACCATCCACACTTATCATACAGAGGGTGCAGGCGGCGGACATGCACCGGATATTATCCGCGCAGCAGCAGCTCCGAACGTACTGCCATCCTCCACAAACCCGACAATGCCATACACAGTAAACACTCTGGATGAGCATCTGGATATGCTGATGGTCTGCCATCACCTTGACAAGAGAATTCCGGAAGATGTTGCATTTGCAGATTCCCGAATCCGTCCTGAGACAATCGCAGCAGAGGATGTTCTTCATGATATGGGTATCTTCAGTATGATGAGCTCTGACTCTCAGGCTATGGGACGTGTAGGTGAGGTTATCACACGTACCTGGCAGACAGCAAGTAAGATGAAAGATGAGAGAGGTGCACTTCCGGAAGATGCAGGACATGACAATGACAACTTCCGTGTAAAACGTTATATCTCCAAATATACCATCAACCCGGCGATTACACACGGTATTTCCCAGTATGTAGGCTCTGTGGAAGAAGGTAAATTTGCAGACCTCGTTCTCTGGAATCCGGTATTCTTTGGTGCAAAACCGGATATCATCATCAAAGGTGGTATGATCATTGCATCTAAGATGGGTGATGCAAATGCATCCATTCCGACAACACAGCCGGTTCTCTATCAGCCAATGTTTGCAGCTCATGGAAAAGCTAAGAATGAAGCCTGCCTGACCTTTGTATCCCAGGCTGCCATGGATGAGAATGTAAAAGAGAAATACGGTCTTGAGAAAACTGTAGTACCTGTAAAGGGATGCAGAAATATCAGCAAAAAAGATATGGTATTTAACGACAGAACACCGGAACTGACCGTAGATCCGGAGACATATAAGGTTACTGTTGACGGCGAAGAAATCACTTCCAAACCGGCAGAGAAGCTTCCGCTGACACAGCTTTACAGTCTGTTTTAAACAATTTTGAACCATTATATTCTGGTTATCTGATCATAAAAATGATATTCGCAGGACTGTTATTTATGGAGTTTTGTGAGAACTTTTATAAGAACTTACCAAACGATATAACGGCAGTCTGTCAGTATAAATTCTGATTTTTATATGAAAATAAGCAGGATTTATTCATCTTGTTATGCGTGTTGAATAAAAGTATTTCCACTTACGAAATATAAACAGAAAAATATACTGAAGAAGCAGGAGAGGAGAGAATATTATGTTAGGAGTTTGTCTTTTATTCGTAGGATCGTATTGATTAACAACGGTATGTGTTCTTTATATAATGTAGACGGAAAATCAACCGCCATTATGAACATCTTTACAGGTGGTCTTTCTTTATTTATTAACTTTGTCAATCTGGTGCAGGGCAATTATTATGCAGCAGGAACAGGATTACTGTTCTGCTTTACCTATCTTTTCGTAGCCCTGAGTAAATTCCTGAAAGCAAGCCCGATCCCATTTGCATGGTTTTCTACTTTTGTAGCCATCAATGCGGTGATCTTTGGTACAATCGAGGGATTTACAGGAAGCACTGCACTGGGAATCACACCGGATCTGCGTTGGGCAGCAATCTGGTATCTGTGGGCAATTCTCTGGGGAACTGCTTTTGTAGAAGATATCTGCGGAAAAAACTGGGAAAATTTGTTCCATATCTTCAGGTATTTGAAGGAATCGTAACTGCATGGGTTCCTGGAGTTATGATGTTGCTTCAGATTTGGTAAGATTCAGGAGGTCGAAAATAATGCTGTGTGAACAGGTTTTAGGAAAGCTTCATGATTTTGATATTACAGGAAAAACAATAGAATATGTAGATATCGAATGGCACGAAGCATTCAAGAAAATACATAAAAAAACAACAGACAAAGGAACAGAAGTGGGAATCCGCATGGATGATTCTATTCTCGCCAGAGGTCTGTATCAGGATGATGTGATCTACGCAGATGATGAGAAGCTTGTAGTGGTAAATACACCGCCATGCGAAGTTATCCGTGTTTCTCTGACTCCGGGACACGAGAAAATGTCTGCAAAAGTCTGCTACGAAATCGGAAACAGACATGCACCGCTTTTCTGGGGAGAGAATGATTCGTTTATCACGATCTATAACGAGCCAATGCTTGTTATGCTTCAGAAAATCCATGGAGTTCAGGCGGAGAAAGAAGTGCTGAAGCTGGACTTTGACAGGAGAATTTCTGCAAGCATTCATAATCATCATCATTAATAACAACGGAGGTTCTTCATGTCAGAAAAACAGTTCTATCTTCTACAGGTAAATGATGCGCTGTTCCCTATCGGAGGATATTCCCACTCCCAGGGACTTGAGACTTATATTCAGCGTGGAATTGTCCACAATGTAGACACAGCCAGAGAGTACATCACTCACAAAATCAAATGGAATCTTGCGTATACAGAACTTCTGGCAGCCAGACTTGCATACGAAGCTGCAGAAGAAAAAAAAGACCTGCAGGAACTTCTGTACCTGGAAGAACTTCTGGAAGCATCCAGAATTCCTATGGAACAGAGAGAAGCTGCCAGAAAAATGGGTTCCCGTTTTGCCAAGACCATTGAAAAGCTTGGACTTTCCATCAGTGAAACAGGGATTTTCAGAGAATATCTGGATGCGAGAAAGGGAAAAGCAGTAAATCATTGCTGTATTTACGGAGTTTTCTGTGCAGAAATGCAGATTCCTCTGGATGAGGCGCTGACACATTATCTATATGCCCAGACATCTGCAATCATCACCAACTGCGTAAAAACAATCCCCCTCAGCCAGACATCCGGGCAGCAGCTTCTGAGCGGATGCTATGGGGAATTTGATGAGATATTAAAGGATGTCATGAACAGAAGCGAGGAGGACTTATGTCTCTCTGCGCCTGGATTTGATATCAGAGGAATCCAGCATGAGAAGTTGTATTCCAGGCTATATATGTCTTAGCTTGAATTTGGTATTAGGTTATTCCAGGCTCAAGCGTGGATAGAAACAGAATCATGTGTATAATATGAAATCTTCAAAAATAATATGTGGAAAGTCAGTAAACAGATTATAAGAAGCTATCAACAAGTAAAGTAGAAAAGAGGAAATCGGTTATGTCATACGTAAAAATCGGAGTTGCCGGACCTGTGGGTTCCGGAAAAACAGCACTTATTGAAGCACTGTCAAGAAAGATGGCAAAGGATTACAGCATTGGTGTCATCACAAATGATATCTACACAAAAGAAGACGCCCAGTTCCTTGCAAAGAACAGCGTTCTTCCTGTAGAGAGAATCATTGGTGTAGAGACAGGTGGATGCCCTCACACAGCCATACGTGAAGACGCTTCCATGAATCTGGAAGCAGTGAGATGAGATGATGGAACGCTTCCCTGATATTGAACTTCTTTCATCGAAAGCGGCGGAGATAACCTGTCTGCAACATTCAGTCCGGAGCTGGTAGATGCAACCATCTTCGTCATTGATGTAGCAGAAGGAGATAAGATTCCGCGTAAAGGCGGTCCTGGAATCACACGTTCTGATCTTCTTGTAATTAATAAGATAGACCTGGCTCCATATGTAGGTGCAAGTCTCGAAGTAATGGAAAGAGACTCCAAAAATGCGTGGTGACAGACCATCCAGTTTACAAATATCCGCGGAGATGAGAATGTAGATAAAGTAGTAGAGTGGATCAAGAAGAACGTACTCTTAGAAGGAATGTAAAGGAAAATGCCTATGGATAACAAATTCGGAAAAATATCCCGCATCAGCGCCTGCGCAGCCTTAAAAGACGGAAGGACTATTCTGGAAGATCTGTCTTTTACAGCACCATACAAGATCATGATGCCTTTCGAAAAAGAAAACGGTGGGATCCAGATTATGCCGCTCTGTGCTTCCGCAGGAATTATGGCAGGCGATTCCCAGGAATTTTCCTATCATGTAAAGGAAGGCGCAGATCTGGAAGTCCTGTCCCAGTCCTTTGAGAAAATCCACAAAATGGACGAAGCTCAGCCACCCGAACCATCGAAGTACAGGTAGACAAAAACGCCACATTATATTACTATCCACAGCCGGTGATTCCTTTCGCACAGTCAGCCTTTGACAGCAAAATGACTATCCATCTGGAAGACGAAACTTCCCGTTTATTCCTGTTGGAGATCATCTCCTGTGGTCGAAACGCTCATGATGAACGTTTTCAGTACCGCAGATTCTCCTCAAAAGTCCTGCTGTACAGAGGGGACAAACTCATCTATCGCGACAACACCCGCTACGAACCGGACAAAATGCCCATGGAAGGAATCGGAATGTACGAGGGCTACACACATATGGCAAACCTGTTTCTTTCTAAGATCTGCAGCAGAGATGGTGAAAATTGCAGTCAGGAATCCGGGAGTGTAAAGTCAACGGATTCAGCAATCAATCTGGAACTTCAAGAAAAAATCTGGCAGATTCTTGACGAAGATTCGGAAATAGATGGAGGCGTTACCCGTCTCACAGCCGGAGATCTGGCGTTGAGAATCTTCGGTCATCGTGCTCAGAAACTGCAACAGGTAGCGGAAAAAATCAAGAAGTTATACGAAACAGAACAAATATAAAAAATGGCGGGAAATCCCGCCATTTTTTGTGCTGATGTATAGAATTATGTCGCTGAAGCGACCCGCCGCAGGCGGAGAATCATTGAGCATCCCTTAATTGCTCTACAACGCTGCATTTCGCTGCGTTGTCATACATCATGCAAGGAATCAGCCACCCCAGCAGAAGAAATACCGGAATTGTCAGCAGGACAGGCAGAATAGTGAATCGATACTCAAAGAACCAGAACATACTGCCCAGCATTTTTCCCGCAAGAGGTCCCACCGCCAGCGACAGAATAAAGGCCGCCGCTACAGAAGACATTGCGTAAAACAACCCCTCGTAGATCAGCATGGTTTTGAGCTGCCGGTTCGTCATTCCTACAGCCTGAAGCACAGCAAATTCACGGCGGCGGGAAAGAATACCGGTCATCATGGCGTTGAAGAAATTTAAGAGTCCCACCAGTCCGATGATAGCACAGAGGATACCACCTATCAGAAGGAACATCTGCCGGAACTGAGCAAACTCAGAGCGAGCCGTGGCCTTGCTTTCATACATCAAGGGCGAAAACTCACCGGCAGTGAGCTTCGATAGATATTGCTCTGCTTCGGCCTCGTCAACTTCGTCCGCTGTGTCGAACAGGTAGAGCATCGGAATGGCTGCACCACCGCTGTCCCTCTGTGCGGTATCCACAGACAAAACTGTCTCATATCCAATACCACCATAACGATAACTCATGGAATACGGAAGCTCTACCAAGGCGCAGACCGTGTACTCTACATCTCTGGCTCCATACAGTTTTTCCTGAAAGTACTCCTCCGGTGTATCTTCGGTGCGGAGTTCCCCGGTGCGGCTGTCGATATATTTCACATCGTCCGCATAGGTGGCGGTGATCGTGTCTCCCACCTTGGGGTAGTATTCAGGATTGGGCAGATTACCGTAGTCATCTAAGGAAACCGCAATGGCAATAGCGTTATTGTTTGGCTCCAGCATAGGAGAAATATCTCCGTCGAACACTTGCAGCTTGTCAAACAGGCTGTTATCCAGAGCCTCGATTCTGGTATCTCCCATCACCATATTGCCCCGGTGCTCCAGACGGCTCATATGGCTGTCCAACTGCTCGGCGCTTTCGTACCATGCATAGTCCTGCCGCAGAGCATCCTCCGTCATCCACAGATATGCGGGTTTTCGCACAGCATATCCCGTGCCGGAAAGACTGGCCTTTGTGTTTGCTGCGATCTCTCCGATCTGTTCTGGCGTGATGAATTCATCTGCCGGGTTGTAGCGGAAATAGTCGGGCGTGCTGACGATAAAATCGGCGCAGGTCATGCTGGACACATACTTCTCCATGCTGAAGCCGCCCACAAAGGCACACAGCGCATTGAACAGCGTCACCGACAGTGCCAGAGACACCACCACCAGCACCGTCTTTTTCTTGTTTCGTCCCAGATTGGCAAAGGCCATCTGATGGAGCTTTGCCCCCCGGATGCTGCTGCCGGTTTTTCTTGGTCTGCATCGCATCCGTATATTTGGTAGCCTCCACCGGAGAGACCTTAGCTGCCATTTTTCCGGGCTTGGAACAGGACAAGAGCACCGTCAACAAGGCGAACAGCATAGAACCAAGGAAGATCACAGGCGATGTGCTGATGGTGGTGATGCCTGCATCCAACCGGGTGGAGCGCAAGACAACAGGAACCAAAACAGCGCCAATGCCGTAGCCCAGCAGCAACCCCGCCGGAATACCGATCAGACAAAGCAGAAGTGCCTGCTGGCGAATGATGCGTTTGAGCTGCCGGGGCGTTGTGCCAATGGTTTTCAGAAGTCCGTAAAACCGGATATCCCCTACAACAGAGATCTGAAAAATGTTATAGATGATAAGATACCCCGTGAAAATCACCAGCAGCAAAAAAGCTGCTATGGCGACCATCAGCTCTGGATCGAGCTGCGACTCCAGCTGGGATGAGGTATATCCCCAATTGACGCCGATTCGGACGCTGTTGGGATCGGTATAGCTGTCCCATGTGTAACCAAGATCGGTATCCACCTGCTCCATCTGCCCTTGAATGTTTGTGCCGGAAACCAGCATGACATTCAAATCGGTGCGGAAAGGCTGTAAACCTGTTTTCACTGCCTGCGCTTCGATGTCATCTGCGTAATCACGGCTGATGTTGATGTAATGAACAGGCATTAGTTCATCATAGTCCCAATAGCCCACCAGCGTAAAGGTATCTGTTACAGTAAAGGCGGTTTGATCCTTGTCCATGATGGAATAGGAAACCGTGACCTCGGCGCCCAGCTCCGGCGTTACGCCAAGCAGTTGCAACGCTGCCGTATCCATGGTCACCTCTTTGCCGCTTTCGGGCATCCGTCCGGTAGTAGGGGTGGCATAGCTCCATTTGGTGCAGTTGGCATCCATGTAGCTGATCTCTGCCGGCGTTTGGAAAAGAACACCATCCGCAGTGATGCCGATCACCTTCCGTGCCCCCGCAGACTTTACCTTCGGGTGGGCGGCGATACGTTCCGCCTGCTCGGGGGAAACATCCTTAAAGGTGCCGTGTGCATAGCCGCCTACCTGCCGAAACTGGTAGGTTTCATAGCTGGCGTTCAACGACAAGACAATGGTGAACATGGACGTAAATAGCAGCGTTGTCAGCGCAATGGCAAAAATGGCGATCAGATTGCGGCGACGGTTCGCATAAAGAGATTTTAAGCTGAGCTTTCGAATACATTTTCTGTTTTTGACATTCATCGTAGCCACCTCCCGTTAGTTCTGGGAGACGATCCGACCATCTTCGATACGGATAATGCGGTCTGCCATCTGCGCAATTTCTTCGTTGTGAGTGATCATTACGATTGTCTGGGCGAACTTTTGACTGGTGACTTTCAAAAGGCTCAATACATCCTGACTGGTTTTGGAATCCAGATTACCTGTCGGTTCATCTGCCAGAATGATAGCGGGTGCTGCCGCCAGCGCACGGGCAATGGCTACCCGCTGCTGTTGACCGCCTGAGAGCTGATTGGGCAGCGCATCCAGACGATCATCCAGCCCAAGTGTCTGTACAATCTGCTGTACGAAATCCTTATTGACCTTGCCACCGTCCAGCTCAATGGGTAGAACAATATTTTCATACACATTCAGCACCGGAACAAGATTATATGCTTGGAACACAAAGCCGATTTTCCTGCGGCGGAAGATGGTCAGCGCTTCCTCCCTCAGGGAGAAAATATCCTGTTCGTCCACCATGACCGTGCCACTTGTAGGGCGATCCAGCCCGCCCAGCATGTGCAGCAGCGTGGATTTGCCGGAGCCGGATGTGCCGACAATTGCAACAAATTCGCCCTTCTTTACACTTAAATCAACTCCATCCAACGCATGAACTGCGTTATTGCCGGAGCCATAAATCTTTTTCAGGTTTTTTGCCTGTAAAACTTCCATAAATGAGTACCTCCATGAAAAAATCTGTATGTATGAAAGGAAATGATCCTTTGATACATACAGATTATCGCATAGGAATCTTTCCACATTCTTTCCGGCAGAAAATGAAATCTAACAGTTTTGATAGAATTGTTGTTATTTCGGCAGAAATATGGAAAACGTACTTCCTTTTCCCGGAACGGAAGCAACCTTGATATAACCGCCCTCGCCGGATATGATCTGTCGGGCAAGGTATAAGCCGATGCCGACCCCTTCTTGTTTCTGCACACTATTTGAGCGGTAAAAGCGAGCAAATATTTTCGCTTGCTCACTTTCCGGGATGCCTGAACCGGTATCCGATATATCGATCCTTGCAAACATTTCATAGCTTACGGCAGAAAGAGTAATGGTGCCATGCTCTGTATATTTGATGGCGTTGTCTACGATATTAGCCAGAGCTTCCGCTGTCCATTTGAAGTCGAATACAGCAAAAGCATCTGTATCCTGCATTTGCAAAGACAATCCTTTTTCAGAAGCCTTGGCAGTATATTGTTCTACCACACTTTCAAGCAGCGGCTGCAGCGCTGCTTGCTGAGGGGTGAGTGAAATGATCCCGTTTTCCAGTCTGGAAAGCTTTACGAGAGAATCGATCAGAAATCGCAGCTTTTCCGATTGTTTGTACAGCGCCTCCACATTTGCCTTCGCCGATGCAGGCAGAGTTTCCTCCATCAAAAGCTCGCTGTATAACAGCAGATTTGCAATCGGCGTTTTCGTCTGGTGGGAAATGTCCGCAATCAAGGTTTTGATTTTGTCTTTTTCCTGCGCTACATTTCGAGAAGATGCTTCTGCGGCAGAAAGATAGTGTGCAAACTTTGTTTCCAAAGCAGACTGCCGGCTTTCATCAAAATTGGTTTCAGAAAAGGAGCCGGTCATGGCAGCGTCCAGCATTTTTTCGATTTCTTCCATCGTTTTTCTGGCCTTTCTCCGCTCCCATAACACAACAGCTGCCGCCGCCAGAAAACACAGCAGTATGATCACAATGCCGGTTTTATTCATCTTTTGTCACCCAGCTATAACCGATTCCATAGACGGTTTTAATGTACTTTTGTGCACCAAGCTTATCCCTCAGACGCTTGATCGTAACAGACAAAGCATTTTCATCCACATATTCTGCGCCATCTGTCCAGATCCGGTCGACAAGGTCTCCACGGGTCATGGTTCGACCACGATTTTCAACAAGCAGACGCAGTAATTTTTGTTCTGTTTTACTCAATTCCACTTTTGAATCTCCCACATAAAAGGTCATAGCCTCAAAGTCAAAGTGAAATAGATCAATATGGATCGATACATTTTTATGGTTTGACGCTGCTTTCGCAGTTGGGTATTCACCCTTGCCCGCAAAACCGAAAGAGAAAAGGCTTGGTAATGTAATCATCAGCGCCCCTCTCCAGTCCGTCTACGATGTCCAGATCGGTGTCATTGGCAGTCAGCAGAATAACAGGAACTCCGGGCATGTTTTCCTTGACCTCCCGGAGCAGCTCAAGCCCACTGCCATCCGGCAGATTGATATCCAACAGGATTAGGGATACACTACCGCAAAGCAATTGCTCTCTTGCCGCTTTTAGATCATGGCAGGATATAATCTGACGGTCATCTGCTTTCAATGCTTTACTTAAACCCTGATTCAACCCTATATCATCTTCAATAATCAATAATTGTTCCATGTATCTCACTCCTTCGTTATTCAAATGCCACCATCATTTCCTTGGGCAATTTTTTCGTTTCGTTTTGGATTTCTGTTTCAGCGGACAGCATGAATAGCACCTTCGGCAACCAGAAGTTCCCAGTCATATCTGGAGTTTTTGATTGTTCTGTTTTATGTGGCAAAGATTGATAAGAAGCTATAAAAAAGAGGTTATGCGCACATCACATGTGCATAGCCTCGCTCCATTCTTTCTCCCTGAATCCGGTAAGTACAAAGTCATCTCCGATTACCAGAGGCCGTTTCACCAGCATTCCATCTGTAGCAAGGAGTTTCAGCTGCTCATCTTCAGACATATCTTTTAACTTATCTTTTAATCCCATTTCCTTATAGATCATTCCGCCTGTATTAAAGAATTTCTTCAGTGGAAGACCACTTTTTGCGTACCATTTCTTCAGTTCTTCGTAAGTAGGATTTTCTTCTTTAATAGCCCGTTCTTCATAATTGATATTGTGTTCGTCCAGCCATTTCAGGGCTTTCATGCAGGTACTGCATTTGCGGTAAACTAAAACTTTCATAGACATTCTCCTCGTATAGATTTATCGTAACTATTTACAGGTAATTACTTCCTCCATTATTGTTCCAGATAGATATATCATAAATTGGAAAGGGCGATTTTGCAAGAGAATGTTATGGAAGAATTGTAAGGTTCAGGTTTTCATGTTAATATATCCATATACAAAAGAAAAAACAGTTCCAGTTCCCCGGAGAGGAGAAATCATGCGTGATGAGACGAAGATGGACGTATATACGTCCGGAGTGACTGGCGCGGAGTATGATGCAGGAATGAAACAACTTATGAGCAATAAGGAGATTATCATTCCCATTTTGCAGATGACAGTGCCGGAGTTTAAAACGTGCTCACAGGAAGAAATTCTACAGTGCTTAGACATTTCTTCTATTACAAAAGATGATTTCGTAAGTGATATACCAAATGTAGAAAAGGATCTGAGATTAACAAAAGAAGACAGTGAACTCTCATCTCTTGTGGAGAAACTGGTGAGGTTTGATATTCGGTTTAAAATAATAAATCCAAAGTTATCTACAGAGAAAATAAGAGTGAATTTACATATTGATATGGAAGCGCAGAAAAGCTACCGTCCAAGTAATCCGTCATACCCTATATTAAAACGTGCAGTATATTATGTGGCCAGAGACCTTTCATCTCAGTTAAGTACTATTACGCAGACTACAGATTATTCAAAGTTGGAAAAATGTTATTCCATATGGATCTGTGCAGAGGATGTGCCAAAGAAACTGCAGAATACATTGACGGAATACTCTTTTTCGAAGAAGGATATTATAGGGGTAGCAGATGAACCTGAGGAGGATTATGATCTCTTAACAGTAATTATAATCCGACTGGGAAAAGAAACAGAAGAAAAAGGAATATTTGATTATCTGAAAGGGCTTTTTACTGGTGATATAAAGAGAATACAAAGATATTCACATATAGAATGGTCAGAACCATTTCAGGAGGAGGCGAGCAAAATGACAGGATTTGGAGATATGATTTATGAAAGAGGAATACAGCAAGGAATGCAACAAGGAATACAGCAAGGCCGTCATGAGGGAATGATTCTGGGGGCTCTCATGAGTGGAAAAACTCCAGAAGAAGTTTCGAAGATGTTGAACTTGCCTCTGGAAGAAATAAAAAAAGTTCAGGAACAGCAGATGACTGTGAACAAGTAGTGAAAGTAAATTACAGATATAAAATTAATTGGGAACTGGGAGCATTAATCAAGCTAATCATAAAAGAGGCTATGCACATTATGAGTGTATAGCCTCTTTTGCGTTGGTATTTATGTATTGTGAATATCTGCTGAAATCAATTTTCTGATTTTAATGCGTCTTCCAGGAATTTCACCGCATCTCTGACACAGTCATCACAGGAGCGGATCACCTTTCCGGTTTCTACACCCTTTAAGTCTTTACATATTACAGTTCCGTTCTGCTGTTTAAACTGATTCATGACAGAGCGGACAGTCTGAGAGGTTCCGGCTTTATCCTGGTTAATAAGTCCAGCTACAACTGCAGCACCGGAGATGCTCCGCATGTACCGGCCATAGTGCCAAGACCTGCACCGAATCCCTGTGTGATCTTTTTGAGTGTATCCTCATCCATAGATGCCTCTTTACAGAAAGAACAGGCCACAGCCTGTGCACAGTTATAGCCGTTTATGTTTCTTTTCTACTGCTTTTTCACATCTTAAATTTCCATATACAAAATCCTCCTGTGTATAAATTTTAACCGAATCAAGTAAGTCCCCTGCTTGACTTGCGAAGAGCAATAAGCAGTGGTGGGGACTTGAAGATATAGTTTATGATAGCATCTTGAACCTGTTTTTACAACCTTCACAAAAATTTTCAATTTACAAAGATTTTACTTTAGCGTGGTTTACATTTAACTTTGGATTTCTATAATAGCACTTGTAAATGAGGCAACAAGTTATAAAACATAAAGATATTAAAAAGGAAATGAGCCTTTCACTTTATATTAAAAACATGGCTCATGGGAAGAGGAGAAAATTATCATGAAGAAAAAAATCGCAACAATCCTTACAGCAGCAGTTATCGGAGCAACAGCTTTCACAACAATCGTAAGTGCAGCAAGCGGAGACATCACAGTTGTATCCCGTGAGGATGGTTCCGGTACACGTGGAGCATTCGTAGAACTGTTTGGAATTGAAGAAGAAAAAGACGGTGAGAAAGTAGATATGACTACAGATGAAGCAAGTGTAACAAACAGCACATCTGTTATGATGACAACTGTTGCAGGTGATGAAAATGCAATCGGTTATATCTCACTTGGTTCTCTGGATGATACAGTAAAGGCAGTTAAGATTGATGGCGTAGAAGCTACTGTAGATAATGTTTCCAATGATTCTTACAAGATCGCACGTCCATTCAACATCCTTACATCTGATAAAGAAAGCGATGCAGCAAAGGATTTCGTAAACTACATTATGAGCTCTGACGGACAGAAGATCGTAGAGGACAACGGCTATATCAAAGAAGCAGCAGATGCTAAGGCTTATGAAGCAGCAGACGGAGTTTCCGGTAAAGTAGTAGTTGCAGGTTCTTCTTCAGTAACACCGGTTATGGAGAAACTTGCAGAAGGCTATGAAGCAGTAAACAAAGACGTAACTGTAGAAGTTCAGCAGAGTGATTCCACAACAGGTGTAAACATGGCAGCAGAAGGAACAGCAGATATTGGTATGGCATCCCGTGACCTGAAGGATGAAGAGAAAGACCTTGGTCTTACAGCTACAGTTATCGCAAGAGATGGTATCGCAGTTATCGTAAACAAAGACAATGATGTTGATGAACTTACAAGCGATCAGGTAAAGGCTGTATACACAGGCGAGACTACTACATGGGAAGATCTTGCTAAATAATGTAACAGATTTAGTTTCAGAGCAGTTCGCCTGTGAATGAAATAGTACAGCAGGCGGGCTGTTTGCATGTTGAAAATCATATTCTGAGAATTATTGCAAAAGTGACAGGTTATGATTTTTGATACAGGGAAAGAAAGGTGTAATGAATGAACCACTTTAAAGAAAAAGCAATGAAATGTGTATTTCTGATCGCAGCCTGTACTTCAGTGCTGGCAGTGTTTCTGATCTGTGCATTTCTGTTTGCAAATGGTGTCCCGGCTATCGGGAAAATCGGTCCGCTGAAGTTCCTGCTGGGAACAAAGTGGAAGCCGTCAAATGATATTTTTGGAATCCTTCCAATGATTGTAGCAAGTATCTATGTAACTGCAGGTGCTATTCTTCTGGGGGTGCCTATTGCGTTGTTTACCTCTGTTTTTATGGCACGTTACTGCCCGAAGAAAATTTACAGACCATTGAAATCAGGAATTGAACTGATGGCAGGTGTACCTTCTATTGTGTACGGTTTCTTTGGACTGATTCTCATTGTTCCTCTGATCAGACAGATTTTCGGCGGAACAGGAACCAGTATGCTGGCAGCCTGTGTTCTGCTTGGAATGATGATCCTTCCGACGATCATCGGAGTTACGGATCTGCGATCGCAGTGTGCCTGAGAGTTATTACGAAGGTTCACTGGCACTGGGAGCAACCAAGGAGAGAAGCATCTTTTTTGTCATGCTTCCGGCAGCAAAATCAGGTATTCTGGCAGCTGTAGTACTTGGAATCGGTCGTGCGATCGGTGAAACAATGGCTGTTGTAATGGTTGCAGGTAACCAGCCGAGAATGCCACAGGGAATCCTGAAAGGTGTCCGTACTATGACTGCAAATATCGTCACTGAGATGGGTTATGCAACAGGTCTTCACAGAGAAGCACTGATCGCAACAGCAGTTGTGTTATTTATCTTTATTCTTATCATTAACCTGAGTCTTTCTTTACTGAACAGGAGGGCAGAACATGCAAATTGATACAGCAGCGGCAATTGATTTGTCCAAAGAAAAAAAGCAGAATAAGTCTTCTTTCTCAGATCAGATGAAGGCATATATTAAGCATCCGGGATCAGGTGTTCTTGCATTGCTTACCCTTTAGGTGCAGTCCTGACATTTGCATTACTGTTCTTCCTGATCGGATATATTCTGGTCAAGGGCGTACCGTATCTGTCAACAGACTTGTTCAGTTTAACTTATAATTCAGAGAATCTTTCCTTACTTCCTTCTCTGATCAACACATTCATCCTGACGGTTGTTTCGCTTGTGGTCGCAGCACCGCTGGGAATCTTTGCAGCCATCTATCTGGTAGAATATGCGAAAAAAGGAAGTAAGCTTGTAAATGTGATCCGTATTACGGCAGAAACACTTTCAGGAATTCCTTCTATTGTATATGGTCTTTTCGGTATGCTGTTTTCGTAACAGCACTGCATTGGGGACTTTCCCTTCTGTCCGGTGCTTTCACACTGGTGATCATGATTCTTCCTTTGATCATGCGTACTGCGGAAGAAGCCCTGAAGTCTGTCCCTGATTCTTATCGTGAAGCCAGCTTCGGACTTGGAGCAGGTAAACTTCGTACCATTTTCACCATTGTTCTGCCATCAGCAGTACCTGGTATTCTGGCAGGTGTGATCCTGGCCATCGGACGTGTGATCGGTGAGACAGCAGCCCTGATCTATACAGCAGGTACAGTTGCAGAGGTTCCGAAGAATCTGATGGGTTCCGGACGTACTCTGGCACTTCATATGTATGTGCTGTCAGGTGAAGGTCTTCATATGAATCAGGCATCTGCGACAGCAGTTGTTATTCTGGCATTTGTTCTTGTAATCAATTTCCTGTCCGGAGCAGTTGCCAAACGAATTGCGAAAGGATAAAGAAAAATTGAGTGGAAATGAAAAAATAACAGTTGAAAATATGAAACTTACATTACGGAAAGTTTCATGCGCTGAAGAATATAAACATGGCAATTCCGGAAGAAAGAAATCACAGCTTTTATCGGGCCGAGTGGCTGTGGTAAATCTACACTTCTGAAATCTTTAAACCGTATGAATGACCTTGTTGAGGGATGTGTGATCACCGGTAAGGTACAGCTTGACGGTGAAGATATTTACGGAGATATGGATGTGAATCTTCTGAGAAAAAGAGTGGGAATGGTATTCCAGAAGCCTAATCCTTTCCCTATGAGCATTTATGATAATATTGCATATGGACCGAGAACCCATGGAATCCGTTCCAAGTCTAAACTGGATGATATTGTGGAGAAATCTCTCCGTGACGCGGCAATCTGGGATGAAGTAAAAGACAGATTGAAAAAAAGCGCACTGGGTATGTCCGGTGGTCAGCAGCAGAGACTTTGCATTGCCAGAGCACTGGCAGTTCAGCCGGAGGTACTTCTGATGGATGAGCCTACATCCGCACTTGACCCTATCTCAACTTCCAAGATCGAGGAGCTGGCGATGGAGTTAAAGAAGGATTATACCATTGTTATGGTAACTCATAATATGCAGCAGGCTACACGTATTTCTGATAAAACAGCTTTCTTCCTTCTGGGAGAAGTAGTTGAATTTGATGATACTGATAAACTGTTCTCTATGCCTTCTGACAAGCGTACAGAGGATTACATTACAGGAAGGTTTGGTTGATTATGTCAAAGTATTTCGAAAGACAACTGGAGGAACTGCACGTTCAGCTTATCACACTGGGAAGCTATTGTGAGAAAGCAATTTCATTCTCTGCAAAAGCAATCCAGAAGGTACAGAATGAAGAGATTGCCCGCCAGGTTTTTGAGACGGACAGAGATATTGATGCCAAAGAAAGAGAGATTGAGAATCTGTGCCTGAGTCTTCTGCTTCATCAGCACCCGGTTGCAAGAGATTTAAGAGAGATATCTGCAGCATTGAAGATGGTTTCTGATATGGAACGTATCGGTGACCAGGCAGCAGATATTGCAGATCTGTCTTTATATGTTGCAAAGAATACCACTGCGATCCCGGAGACTATCACACAGATGGCGGAAGATACTGTGCGTATGGTAACTGAGAGCGTGGATGCTTTTGTAAAGAGTGATCTGGAGCTGTGCAGAAATGTCATTGACAGAGATGATGTGGTGGATGATGCGTTTAACGAGATCAAAGAGAAGCTTGCAGATATGATTTACGGGGGAAATCTGGATGCCAAGACAGGGCTGGATCTTCTTATGACTGCAAAGTACTTTGAACGTATTGGTGATCATGCAGTGAATATTGCTGAATGGGTAGAATATTCCATCACAGGACAGCACAGAAATAATGAGCATCAGGATTATCTGAATAATTAATTGAACAGAGAAAGTTTCTGATTTTGAGTAAAATGACTGGGAGTTAGAAACTTTTTATATCCGCAGGCGGGAACCGTTTGCGGATATTTGAGTTATTATTTATGTTATAGGAAATTACTCCGTAATGTTTCTATAACATAACAAAGCCCTTCGGGCAGGATCGCACTGCGGCGGAGTGGAATTATGTCGCTGAAGCGACCCGCCACAGGCGGAGAATCCTGCAAGCAGGATTCTTAGTGATATTTGCCTGAGGCATTAAATAAAAAGGGGAAGTGAAGAGAAGTGACAAAAAATCTTTAATTCT
>ENA-OQAX01000014-OQAX01000014.1-human-gut-metagenome-genome-assembly--contig:-NODE-14-length-31016-cov-4.748195_pt1 | contig 31016 bp, 33 predicted proteins | sample MGYA00242741_ERZ504539 | MGnify/ENA primary metagenome ERZ504539 (study PRJEB26092, sample SAMD00036277) | human gut metagenome | host: Homo sapiens | study: EMG produced TPA metagenomics assembly of... | reverse complement strand
CGGATTTCTATCGTGTCGTCGGAGAGATGGTGTCGCGGAAGGGGGATATCGACGCGGACCAGGTGATCGGGCGTGAAGCGTTCGTTGCTTCATGATGGAGAACCCGGCGGACTACTACTATGGGGTGCTGTGGAATAAGCTGTACCGGCGCTCGCTTGTGGAGGCGCACGGGATCCGGATGGATGCGAAGCTCAGCTGGTGCGAGGATTTTCTGTTTAATCTCGAGTATGTGCGCTATGCGACGACGTTCTATGCGCTGCGGACGCCGGTCTACTATTATGTGAAGACGAAGGGTTCGCTGGTGAATCAGAAGATCAGCTTCGCGCGGACGGTGGAGATGAAACTCGCGATGTTCGAGTGCTACAACGACTTCTTCAAGCATGTGCTGGATGAGGATGCGTATGAGCGGAAGCGGCTGCAGGTCTATCATTTCTAGTGGATGCGGCGAAGGATGGTTCGTGTTCCCGGCGACGATCCGGGACGCAGAAGCTCGGTGAGGAGCGGAGCCAGGCGCTGCAGGAGGTGATTCGGGAGGATGGGATCATCGTGGAGAAGTACCGGCGACCGGAAGCTGCTCGAGCGCTATCTCGAGTCGGTGGCGCTGAAGTATGATATGACGCTGGCGGAGCTGTCGCTGCTGCTGTATCGGAAGGACGCGGGAAAGGCGCTCACTCGAGGGGCTGAAGCGCAGATGCCTGCGCGGGAAGATGCCGTGGAGGCGACTGATCGAAAGGATGCCGGAAAGGCGCTGAGCCGGAAGGATCTCGCGGAGCTGATGCATATGAGCCGCGGGGATCTGCGCGCCGCGCTGCAGAAGCTGGTCTCACGCGGGATGCTCGAAGTGGTCGACGTGCCGAGGAAACGACGTGAAGCGGCGGAAATAGCCGAGGCGACCGGTCTTTTCGGAAAGCGTGGCGAGGCACAGGATGCAGCGCGAACGGAATGACGAAGAAAACGCGAGCCGCGGAATATTCGTCTCGAGCTGCTGCCGGCGTCGGATGCGGTGCTGCAGGATATCGCGGCCGCGGAGCGTGACTACGAGCAGGCGAAGTTCCGGGGATTTACCGAGGACGAGCTCCGGCAGTATACAGCGCTCGAGCGGCGTGTGCAGGAGAACGAAAAGCAGATACTGCAGAAGTGAGGATGGGCAGACGAACACCATCAGCGATGCCTGGCGATGAGTCAGCGAGGGGCAGAATGCGTTGCGGCGAGGCACAACGCATGCGCGGAGTGATGATGTGGAGGGCCGAAACATGGGCACAAGCGAGTAGGAGGCGGTGACTAGCCGCCGTCCTCTCACACCACCGTGCGTACCGTTCGGTACACGGCGGTTTCAACAGTTGACGTGCATAGACTGATAAGCTGTGGCAAGATCATAAAAGGCCCAGTTTGTAGACCTAAAACAGAATACCGTTCCTTACATAGCAGTCATGCGCTTCGGTGCCTGGCTGCTAATTTTTGCGAAAGGAGCAGTATCGAATGAAGCTTGTATTAGCGGAAAAGCCCTCGGTTGCCATGAGTCTCTCGAAAGTGATCGGGGCAGATCAGCGCGGGGACGGTTATATGGAGGGCAATGGCTACCTTGTCAGTTGGTGTGTGGGGCATCTGGTGGAACTTTCCCAGCCGGAAGCCTATGATGAAAAGTATGCAAAGTGGAAGTATGATGATCTTCCGATTTTGCCGGAACATTGGCAGTATCAGGTGTCCGCCAGCACGAAAAAGCAGTTCGGAATCCTGAAAAAGCTCATGCAGCGGAAAGATGTGGAGAGTCTGATCTGTGCAACCGATGCAGGACAGTGCGGTTGGGTGACTTAAGAGAAAGGAAAAAGAGACCTCATCTCGTTGAAAATCAAATCCAAAAATCATTTAAGGAGCAATTCAAATGAAACGAAATCAGTATTTCGACCATAATCACTCTCAAAAAAGCGCTTTCCTGCCGCTACAACATGGACACCAACCGGGTGGAAGCCCAATTTAATGATGGCACTATCGTCAATTTCGCATTATTGTAATAACAGATTGCTTCTTCCATGAATGGTAATATTATCATCAAACTTTTGGAAGAACTATAAATGTCCGAGGTGCCTTTGATTTCGACAGAAAAACAGGCTGAATTGTTACAAAGCTCGGACATTTCAAAAGAATTTTTTGAAAAATACTAAAGAAGCGGAGCAGCTAAAATCTGCTCCGCTTCGATATGATTGATCTAAGGATGTTTTGCTATTTGATTAAACTCACTCTGTCAACCGCAATCGCTCCACAACTGGAAGGTTAACGTCAGTTTTGTAGACCCATATAGGCACAATAAGGCAGATTAGCAACACCAGTCCAGACACCAGCACCAGTGGGATAAATGGATAGGAGAAAACAGCATAATAGGCCACTTTACTAAAAATCATATATAGCAAGATGAAGATTGCTGTTCCAATGGTGACAGCAAGGGAAAGGGAAACGCCCCAATAATAGAAACCTTCCATAAATAGCATTCGTTTGATTTGTCGCTTTGTCATTCCAATGCTTTCAAGAACAGCTAATTCATAGCGCCGAGTATTTACATTGACAACCATTGTATTGACAAAGTTCATGACACCAACAAGCAGCAGGATCACGGACAACCCTGTTCCTAAAACCTTTGCTGTAATGAGATATTCCTGCATTTCTTCTCGCCGTTCATATCGGGATATAATATCAATGTTAGCTTGTGATGCGGTGATTTGCTTTAATTCTTGCAGTATACTTTCGTCATGTTGACCATCCGTATCAAAGGCCACGCGGAACACTCTATATTGCGGAAAGAGTTCTTTCAAAGCTGTTTGACTAATATACAAATCAGGAGCCGTCCCTCTCTCATTGCCTCCTCCTGCTCGAAACCCTTCATTCAAATAACCGTTCGCTACAATAAAGGAATGCTGTCCGTTCTGCGTCTGGATTGTTATTTCCTGCCCTGGCTGAATAAGGCCTTCTACTGTTTTGGACAGCAGCACAACCTTTCCTTGTTCAAAGGCAGACGTGTCAATAGGCAAGTTTAAGGTTTTATTGATTTCTTCCAAATATGCACTGTCAATTCCAAAAACCCCGCTAAAAAAAGTTTTGCTGATAATTTTCTAATTTTGCCGGATCAGAAAAATCAATGCCGTTTACTCCGTCTAATGACGCAAGAAACTCGTGAAATACAGCATCGTCATATACAACATCTGCTGCTACTTGAGGATAAGGTGCATAGGTCAACCTCAAATTCTCAATGCCGTCAAGCTGACCAATCTCTGAAACCATTTCGCTGGAAATTAAATCTTCTCTTTCGTGGATACTATATGTGAGTGCAAAATCGCTTACTCCCCATTGGCTCACATAATTCTCCGGGCTTAAACCATGTAATAGCCCTGTGACGACAAGGAACAAGGAAAGGCCGAAAAAAAGCGATGCAAAAACAAGGGTTGTACTCTTAGCATTACGAAAGACATTGTTCCATGCCATTCTGGACAACTTCATTTTGCTACAATTTCTGGCGCTGCTCTTTGTGCTGGCTGCTGTATATTGGAGTGCTGCTATTGGTGAAACACTTCCGGCAATTTTGGCGGGCTTCATGCTTGCAATCATAACGGTAATGAACGTAAATATGGCCGCTCCTATGAAAATAAACGGCGAAAAAGATACTTTTGTTCCCACATCAGAATTTGTTGAATACATCATATTCAGGAAGTAAGGAACAATGCCAAAGGAAACAGCCGCACCAAGTAACAGACCAATCGGAATACCAATACAAGAGATTCTGATTGCCTGCTTATAGATAATTCTCTTTATCTGCCTTTGGGTCGTTCCAATCGTTTTAAGACGGCCATAGAATTGCACATCTTTTACGACAGAGACATAAAGAATATTATAAATCAGCAGATAGCCGCTAAAGGATATAAAAACTGCTAAAATTATTACAGCTAAAATAATAGTTCCACCATTTGCCTGTTCTAATGGTGCAATTTCAAATGTTTGCCCTTCTGTAAAGTCAATCTCACGCCGCAATCTTTCACAGTTTTTGTCAGCATTATCATTGCCTTGAAAACGGATCATTGCCGTAACACTATTATCCAGTGATACATTTAAGCTATCCTTAAAAGCGGATGAAACATAAACATAACCACGATTATTTGTGCGCATTGGAATGTAGTCCGTATAGTAGCCCGACAGCAAAAAGGTGTCTGAGACATAATTATAGCTATCGCCAATTTGGTACGACAACACAATCTCCATCCCTATTTGCGGATCAGAAATGCCCATCTGTTCAAGCACCCATGTAGGTAGCATAATTTCGTTTTTACTTGATGGGTAATTTCCTACAACACCTGATATAGTAGGAAGACGGTGGTGTTCCCACTCGGTATCATCTATCCAAACTATACCTAATCTCGCATTTTGCAGTTGCTCTGTATCAACACTGCCTAAACGCTGCTGTATACCTACGTCAAGGACAAGGTTTGATTTTGAAATGTCAACCAACTGATTTTCTGTTACGTTTGTGATTCCGACATCAGCGGTAGTTCCCATTAACCGAATTTGTTGCATTTGGTAGGTTTCAAAGTAACTAAAACCAATACTGAATGTCGCAGTTATCATAAATGCAGTTAGCACAAGAGCAATGATTGCAAATAAATTACGCTGCCGTTCATGGTGCAAACTGCGCTTTGCCAGTTTCTTTTCAATGTTACTGGTATCATTTTCAAAAGGCCATGTCATAGTCTGCCACCCCCTACTTATTCCACAATTTTGCCGTCCTCAATGCGGACAATCCGATCTGCAAGACGGGCAATATCGTTGTTGTGGGTAATCATCACAACGGTTTGCCGGAACTCCGCACTGGTGCGCTTGATAAGCCCCAGCACCTCAGTGCTGGTCTTGCTGTCAAGATTGCCGGTCGGTTCGTCCGCCAGCACGATAGCCGGTTTGGTAATCAAGGCGCGGGCGATAGCCACACGCTGCTGCTGTCCGCCGGATAGATTGTTCGGCATATTTTTCAGTTTATCTTCCAGCCCCAGTAGGTGAACAATTTCGTCCAAAAACTTCTGATCCACCGTGTCCCCGTCCAGCTCCACCGGCAGGACAATGTTCTCATACACATTCAGGATGGGAACAAGGTTATAGTTCTGGAAGATAAAGCCGATGTTGCGGCGGCGAAAGATGGTAAGCTGCTCGTCGTTCTTCTTTGCCAGTTCTTCGCCTCGGACAATCACGGTTCCGCTGGTGGGAGTGTCCAACCCGCCCATCATGTGAAGCAGGGTGGACTTGCCGCTACCAGAGGTTCCCACAACAGCCACAAACTCGCCGTCCTCCACGGAGAAATTTACGCCGTCAAGGGCGCGGGTAATGTTCGGTTCTGTACCGTAATACTTTTTCAGGTCAATCGTCTGTAAAACGCTCATATTCAAAACTCCTTTCAAGGCTTCCTACCTGTTGATAAGTGTATTGTAAAACCCAAATGTCCGCGAAATGTTTACAGCGGCTAAAAAAATTCATTGAAAATTGAGGTGAAATGTTTACAAACGCTCGGACATTTCATTTTATCTCTGCGCTTCGGGCCAACTTGACCCGAAGCAGAAAGTTTCTCTCAACGCAAGGGAAGCATAATGGAAAATTCCGAACCCTTGCCCGGCTCCGAAACCACTTTGATATAGCCACCCTGCCGCGTTACGATCTCGCGGGCCAGATACAGGCCAATGCCCACACCCTGCTGTTCGTGTACTTCTTCCTCACGATAGAAGCGCTGGAAGATAGTGGCCTGATTGCTTTCGGAAATGCCCTTGCCAGTGTCGGTCACTTTGATTTCCACATACATTTCCCACAGCACCACAGACACAGCGATTTTCCCGCCTGCCGGGGTGTACTTCACCGCATTGTCCAGCAGGTTAAAGAGGGCTTCCGATGTCCACTTGCTGTCATGGGAAACGGTCAAATCCTCCGGGCAGTCCACGGACACGGCGATTTCCTTTTTCTCCGCCGCATACACGATCCCACTCATGGCCTGCGCCACAGTATCAAAAAGACGGCCCAGCTTCTTATCCAACTGGATCACGCCTGTTTCCAGTCGGGAGGTTTTCACAAGGGCCTGAAAGAGAAAGTCCAGCTTATCCGTCTGGCTGCGGATTCCCCGGATAAAGTCGGTGCGCTCCGCCTCGGTCATGGGCTTTTCCAGCAGGGTGTCCGTCGCCATTTTCAGATTGCTTACCGGCGTTTTCACCTGATGGGAAATATCCGATACAAGGGTCTGTAACTCCTGCCGTTCCTCGTCCACCCGGCGGCGGTTCTCCTGCATGATCTGGTAAAGCCTTGCCAGCCGGTGTCCGATTCTGGCAAGCTGGGTTTCGCTGTCCTCTGGGCGCTGGGGTGCTTCATTTCCGGCGATCATGTGGTCTAAAGTCTGGCACAGGTCAGCGGTAAACTGCGACAGCCGCTTTCCAAACGCCTGCGTCAGTACAAAAATCCCCACAAGGGCGCACAGCAGCAGCGCCCCGCCCGTCAGCAGCACCGCCGTCTGTTTTGTCACAAGAAACAGGGCTATGGTGATCCCGGACATGGAAAGGACAAGTCCTATTGCCACCCGGCCAAACAGCCGCTTTACCGATAGGTTTTGAAACTTCATTTTGCCTCGCCTCCCGTCCATTGATAGCCCATGCCGTAAACGGTCTTGATGTAGGGCGCGCCGCCGTCGGCTTCAATCTTGCTGCGAATCCGGCTGATGGAGGTTGTCAGGGTGTGTTCGTCCACAAACCTCTCGTCTATATCCCACAGCTTTTCCAAAAGCTGCCCACGGGTCAGCACTTGCCGGGGATTTTTGCGGAACAGGTTCAGCATTTTATACTCCATCGGGGATAGGGTCAGGGGCTTGCCGTTTAGGGAAGCCGTCTGCTCCGAGAAGTCCAGAAACAGCCGCCCGTCGTCGTAAATGTCCTTGGCCGGTTTGTGGTGTTCCAGCATAGCGAACATGGCTTTGATTTTTCGCTGCAAGGCCCCGATCACAAAGGGCTTTGTGATGTAGTCCACCGCGCCCACCTCATAGCCCCGTATCTGGTCGCTCTCCTGATCGTTGGCGGTCAGGAATATTACGATGGTGTCCGGGTGCTGGGGCTTTATCAGCTTGCACAGCTCAAAACCGTTCCCATCTGGCAGGTTAATGTCCAACAGCACTAAATCAAATTCCCGCTGGCGGATGGCTTCGGCTGCGGTTCTGGCATTTAGAGTAGAAGTCACGCCGTAGCCGTCTGCGGTCAGGTTATAGGCTAACATCTTATTCAAAAAACTGTCGTCCTCGACAATTAAAATCTGCTTCATATCCTCACTTCCTTTGCTTTTTGCAGATAGTATAACAGGCAAATGTCCGAGAATTGTTACAAGGACAAATATATTTATCATTTTACAGCTTTTTTATGTGTACTGCAATTTTTATAAAAGAAAGGACAGCAGTATCATCAAATTGCTGTCCTTGCGGTTTATTATAGCTGGTAGTGTATAAGCGTGGGTTCATCATATTTGGTGTGGTATCTTTAACTATGGGAAACTCCTGTTTCCCACCTTGCCACAGCCTGCCGTGTTACCCCCAGCTGCTCTGCCAGCATTTCCTGGGTCATGCCTTTTTCTTTCCGGGCGGATGCAATTTTCTCTCCCAATGTCATGGTGCTATCCCCCTTTCTTTGGGGCCAGCATAGCACAGCTGTACCACTATTTTCAAGCAACTTTGTATCACTTTTCTGCCACTTTTCCGCAATAAGCAGTTTCATTCCCCGCAAAGCAGCATAAAAAATCCCCCACAGTACCCTTTCCGTTCGCAGTTGCCCATGCGGAGAATACTGTGGGGGATGTTATGTTTTATTGTCAGGCTAAGCTTATCAGATAAGAAAAGTCTTACTTTTCAGCGTGGTCGTAAGCGCTGCCTTCGGCATCGCGGATTTCCTCGGCGCGAGCCAGCTCTTCTTCAACCTCCGGCAAACCGGTTCCGGCGGGGATCAGCTTACCGATGATGACGTTCTCCTTCAGACCGGCCAGCGGGTCAACCTTGCCCTTGATGGCGGCTTCGGTCAGACGCGGGTGGTTTCCTGGAAGGATGCAGCGGACAGGAAGCTGTCGGTTGCCAGGCTGGACTTGGTGATACCAAGCAGGATCTGACTGGCCTGGACCAGCTTCAGGTCGGTTTCGCCTGCATCAATGCGTTCCTGAATCTTCTCGTTCTCGATCATCACATCGCGGCGGTTGACAACGCTGCCCATGATGAACTCGCTGGAACCTGCATCGTCAATGCGAACCTTACGCATCATCTGGCGGACGATAACTTCGATATGCTTATCGTTGATTTCAACGCCCTGCAGACGGTAAACCTTCTGGACTTCGCTGATCAGGTAGTTCTGGGTAGCAATGCGGCCCTTGACAGCCAGGATATCCTGCGGATAAGCATGCCCTTCGGTCAACAGTGCGCCCTTGACGAGCACATCGCCCTCCATCACCTTCAGGCGGTGGCCGAACGGGATCAGGTAGCTCTTGGTAACCGGTGCGCCGTTATCGTCAACACCGGTCACTTCAACGTGGCGGCTCTTCTTGGTATCGTCAATATGGACGGTACCGGCGATCTCGGACATGATAGCCATTGCCTTCGGGCGGCGGCTCTCGAACAGTTCTTCAACACGCGGAAGACCCTGAGTAATATCTTCAGCAGATGCGATACCGCCAGTATGGAAGGTACGCATGGTCAGCTGAGTACCGGGTTCGCCGATGGACTGTGCCGCAATGATACCGACAGATTCACCGACCTTAACGCACTGGCCGTTGGACATGTTGGAGCCGTAGCAGCGGGCACAGACGCCAACGTGAGCACGGCAGGTCATCACGCTGCGGATCTCCAGCTCGGTAATACCGGCAGCTTTGATCTTTTCAGCGTCGAACATATCCATCATCTTGTCCTTGGACACAATGAGTTCGCCGGTCTTGGGATCCATCACGTCATGCAGAGCATAACGGCCAATCAGACGCTCGGAGAAGCTTTCGATGGTAGCGTTGCCTTCGCTGATCTCGCTGACGAGGATACCCTCGGTAGCGTGGCAGTCTTCCTCGCGGATGATGACTTCCTGAGAAACGTCAACCAGACGGCGGGTCAGGTAGCCAGAGTCAGCAGTACGCAGTGCGGTATCGGTCAAACCTTTACGAGCGCCTCGAGAAGAGATGAAGTACTCCAAGATGTTCAGGCCTTCGCGGTAGTTTGCACGGATAGGCATTTCCAGGGTTTTACCTGCGGTGTTAGCCAGCAGGCCGCGCATGCCGGCCAGCTGCTTGATCTGGTCCATAGAACCACGAGCACCAGAGTCGGACATCATATAGATGGGGTTGCGCTGGTGGTTGGTCTTCAGGTTGGTAGACAGAGCGTTGGAAACTTCCTCGGTAGCTGCCTGCCAGATCTCAACGGTGTTCTTATAGCGCTCTTCATCAGAGATAAGACCACGGTTGAAGTTCTTCATGACCTTTTCAACCTTCTTGTCAGCCGCAGCCAGGATCGCCGGCTTCTCTTCGGGGATGATAGCGTCAGGCACGGCAACGGTGATGGCGGAAAGGGTGGAATACTTATAGCCCTGTGCCTTGATGTGGTCCAGCATGATAGCGCAGCGCTTGGTGCCATGCTTTGTCAGGCAGCGGCTGATGATGTCGGGCAGCTTCTTCTTGGTGACCTGGAAATCGACTTCGTAATCGAACTTATGTTCGGGGTCGGTGCGATCCACATAGCCCAGATCCTGCGGGATGGGGGTGTTGAAGATGATCTTGCCGACAGTGGTGGTGACAAGGGCGGTTTCGGGGCCGTTGCCAAAGTCCATGGTGCGGCGCACCTTAACGGGAGCCTGCAGGGTGACGATATGCTCGGCGTAAGCATCAGGGCTTCGTCCTCATCGCGGAACACCTTGTCGTGGCCGGGGTCTTCGGGGTTGACCATGGTCAGGTAGTAAGAGCCCAGGATCATATCCTGCGTGGGCACGGTGACGGGTTCGCCGTCAGACGGCTTCAGCAGGTTGCCGGAAGCCAGCATCAGCATCTTGGCTTCGCGCTGTGCTTCGGTGGACAGCGGCAGATGGACAGCCATCTGGTCGCCGTCGAAGTCAGCGTTGAAGGGGGTGCAGACCAGCGGGTGCAGCTTGATGGCGTGGCCTTCGACCAGAACGGGTTCAAATGCCTGAATGCCCAGGCGGTGCAGGGTAGGTGCACGGTTCAGCAGAACGGGATGGCCCTTGATGACGGTTTCGAGAGAGTCCCACACCTCGGTGGAAGCACGCTCGACCTTTTTGCGGGCAGCCTTGATGTTGGAGGCAATGCCCTTCTGGACCAGGTCCTTCATAACGAAGGGCTTGAACAGCTCCAGAGCCATCTCTTTGGGCAGACCGCACTGGTACATCTTCAGCTCAGGGCCGACAACGATAACGGAACGGCCAGAGTAGTCAACACGTTTGCCCAGCAGGTTCTGGCGGAAGCGGCCCTGCTTGCCCTTCAGCATATCGGAAAGGCTCTTGAGGGCGCGGTTGTTGGGGCCAGTGACCGGGCGGCCGCGGCGGCCGTTATCGATCAGGGCGTCAACTGCTTCCTGCAGCATGCGCTTTTCGTTGCGCACGATGATGTCGGGAGCGCCCAGCTCCAGCAGGCGCTTCAGACGGTTGTTGCGGTTGATCACGCGACGGTACAGATCGTTCAGGTCGGAAGTCGCAAAGCGGCCGCCATCCAGCTGGACCATGGGGCGGATATCCGGCGGAATGACCGGAACAACGTTCAGGATCATCCACTCCGGGCGCTGGCCGGACAGGCGGAATGCATCAACGCACTCCAGGCGTTTCAACAGGCGGACGCGCTTCTGGCCGGTAGCCTTTTCCAGTTCCTCATGCAGCTCTGCGGACAGAGCTTCCAGGTCGATCTCAGCCAGCAGCTTCTGGACGGCTTCGGCGCCCATGCCGGCTTCAAAGGTATCCTCGTACTTTTCCCGCATCTCCTTGTACTCGCGTTCGGTCAGGAGCTGCTTTTTCTCCAGCGGAGTAAAGCCGGGATCGGTAACGATATAGTTTGCAAAGTAGAGCACCTTGTCCAGCTGGCGGGGGCCGATGTCCAGCATCAGGCCAATGCGGCTGGGAATGCCCTTGAAATACCAGATGTGCGAAACGGGTGCAGCCAGCTCAATGTGGCCCATGCGCTCGCGGCGGACCTTAGCGCGGGTAACTTCGACACCGCACTTATCGCAGATCTTGCCCTTATAGCGGATGCGCTTATACTTGCCGCAGTGGCATTCCCAGTCCTTGGTAGGTCCAAAAATGCGCTCGCAGAACAGGCCGTCGCGCTCCGGCTTCAGGGTGCGGTAGTTGATGGTTTCAGGTTTCTTGACCTCGCCATAGCTCCAGGCACGGATCTGGTCGGGAGAAGCAAGGCCGATCTTGATAGAATCGAACTCTTTATTTTCCATTCAGCGAACCCTCTCATTTAATCGTGACGTAAACAGCATTCCGATCATTCACCGTCGAACAGGTCGTCGCCATTGTCGGCTTCGATCTGTGCCAGAGAAGCTTCATCCGGCTCCTCATCGCCCAGGTCGTCGTCAAAGCCTTCATCGGCATCCTTGACACTGTAATCATCCTGCAGCTCGCTTTCCAGCAGAACGTTATCACCGATATCGCTGTTGTCAAAGTTGGCATCGTCATCGTCATATTCCTGACGCATATCAACAGCGTTGCCTTCCTTATCCTGAACAACAATATCCAGGCCAAGGCTCTGCAGTTCTTTCAGCATAACGCGGAAGCTTTCGGGGATGCCCGGATTCGGCACATCTTCGCCCTTGACGATTGCTTCGTAGGTCTTGACACGGCCCACAACGTCGTCAGACTTGACAGTCAGGATCTCCTGCAGGGTGTAAGCCGCGCCATAAGCTTCCAGAGCCCAAACTTCCATTTCGCCGAAACGCTGGCCGCCGAACTGGGCCTTGCCGCCCAAAGGCTGCTGGGTAACCAGAGAGTACGGGCCGGTGGAACGGGCATGGATCTTATCATCAACCAGGTGATGCAGCTTGAGGTAGTACATATAACCGACAGTAACCTTGGAGGGGAACTTTTCGCCGGTACGGCCATCGTAAACGGTGGTCTTTCCGTCATCGGTCAGGTCGATCTTGCTGAAATCGATGATGTGGCCCTTATCGCCCATCAGGCGGGGCAGCTTGGTGGGATATTCCGGTGCATGGTCGCCATGCCACTTATCGCGGGCTTCGGCCAGGCAGTCGCGGATATCGGATTCGTGCGCGCCATCGAACACGGGGGTCTGCACATGCCAGCCAAGGGCCTTGGCAACATAGCCAAGGTTGACTTCCAGCACCTGACCGATGTTCATACGGGAAGGAACGCCCAGGGGGTTCAGCACGATATCCAGCGGGGTACCGTCAGGCAGGAACGGCATGTCCTCCTGCGGCAGAATGCGGGAAACAACGCCCTTGTTGCCGTGACGGCCTGCCATCTTATCGCCAACGCTGATCTTACGCTTCTGGGCGATATAGACGCGCACGCAGGTGCGCACGCCGGGCTGCAGCTCGTCAGAGTTTTCGGGGGTAAAGACCTTAACATCCACAACAATGCCGTAAGCACCGTGGGGAACGCGCAGGGAGGTATCACGTACTTCCCGTGCCTTTTCGCCAAAGATGGCGCGCAGCAGGCGCTCTTCGGCGGTCAGTTCGGTTTCACCCTTCGGGGTAACCTTACCAACCAGAATATCGCCGGTCTTGACTTCGGCGCCGATGCGGATAATGCCGCGGTCGTCCAGATCCTTCAGGGAATCATCGCCGACGTTGGGGATATCACGGGTCACCTCTTCAGGTCCCAGCTTGGTATCGCGGGCTTCGCTCTCGTACTCCTCAATGTGGATAGAGGTGTAGATATCCTCGCGGACCAGCTTTTCGTTCAGCAGAACAGCGTCCTCATAGTTGTAGCCTTCCCAGGTCATGAAGCCGATCAGAGCGTTCTTGCCCAGAGAGATCTCGCCGTCCTTGGTGGCGGGGCCGTCAGCCAGAACGTCGCCCTTCTTGACAACATCGCCCACATAGACGGCGGGGCGCTGGTTGACGCAGGTTCCCTGGTTGGAGCGCATAAACTTAATCAGTTCATAGGTATCGGCGGAGCCATCTTCCAGACGGACAACGACCTTATCTGCGTCAACACTTTCAACGGTGCCGTCATGGGCAGCCAGCACGCAGACACCGGAGTCGGTAGCAGCCTTGTATTCCATGCCGGTAGCAACCAGAGAGCGCTGGGTAACCATCAGAGGCACAGCCTGACGCTGCATGTTGGAGCCCATCAGAGCACGGTTACAGTCATCGTTTTCCAGGAAGGGAATGCAGGCGGTAGCCACAGAAACCATCATTCGCGGAGAGACATCCATGAAATCGACCTGTTCACGGGCAAATTCCTGAATGTCGTTGCGATGACGGCCGGAAACGCGGGGACGGACAAAGCAGTTGTTCTCGTCCAGCGGTTCGTTGGCCTGTGCCACGATGTATTCATCTTCAACGTCGGCGGGCATATAAACAACTTCATCGGTAACAACGCCGGTTCCTTTATCCACGCGGCGGTAAGGTGCCTCAATGAAGCCGTACTTGTTGATCTTGGCGAAAGATGCCAGATAGGAGATCAGACCGATGTTGGAACCTTCGGGCGTCTCAATCGGGCACAGACGGCCATAGTGGGTATAATGACGTCGCGGACTTCGAAGCCTGCGCGGTCACGGGACAGACCGCCGGGGCCCAAAGCGGACAGACGGCGCTTATGGGTCAGCTCAGACAGCGGGTTGTTCTGGTCCATGAACTGAGACAGTGGGCTGGAACCGATGAACTCACGGATGGCAGCCACGACCGGGCGGATGTTGACCAGGCTCTGCGGGGTGATCTCGCCGGATTCCTGGTTCTGCAGGGTCATGCGCTCGCGCACAACGCGCTCCATACGGGCAAAGCCGATGCGGAACTGGTTCTGCAGCAATTCGCCAACGCTGCGCACGCGGCGGTTGCCCAAGTGGTCGATTTCATCGGTCACGCCGATGCCATGGTCAAGGCCCAGCAGGTAGTTGACGGAAGCAAAGATATCGTCAACGGTAACGGTGCGGCTGATGAGCTTATCATGATTCTTGGTCAGCAGTTCTTTCTGCTCTTCCGGATCGGAGGTAGCATCCAGAATCTTACGGATTTCGGCGAAGGAAGCGCGCTCGTTGATGCCGCATTCCTTCACGTCAAAGCTGAAGAAACTCTGGGCATCGACACAGCCGTTGGAGAACACGATCACATTGATCGGATCCTGGCCCTTGCGCTCCACGATAACAGTAACGCGGGAAACACCGGCGTTATCAATTTCAACAGCCTTTTCGTGGCTGATGCGCTCGCCCTTGGCGGCCAGCAGTTCGCCGGTCAGCGGGGCAATGATGTCCTCAGCAGTCTTATAGCCCGCAATACGGCGGGACAGGCACAGCTTGTTGTTCATCTTGAAGCGGCCAAAACGAGCCAGGTCGTAACGGCGCGGATCAAAGAACAGCAGGTTGATGTGGCTGCGGGAGCTTTCCACCGTCGGCGGCTCACCGGGGCGCAGCTTGCGGTAGCACTCCAGCAGGGCTTCCTCTGTGGAATGGGTGATATCCTTTTCCAGGGTGGCGTTGATTTTGGGTTCAGAATCGCCGAAGTACTGGCGGATCTGCTCATCGGTGCCAAGCCCCAGTGCGCGCAGGAAGGTAGTAACCGGCAGCTTGCGGTTTTTATCAATGCGCACATAATATACATCGGAAGAATCGGTTTCGTATTCCAGCCATGCGCCGCGGTTGGGGTTCATGGTTGCGGTGAAAAGGTCCTTGCCGGTACGGTCCTTGCTGGAAGCATAGAACACGCCGGGCGAACGAACCAGCTGGCTGACGATAACACGTTCTGCACCGTTGGAGATGAAAGTGCCGGAATCCGTCATGAGCGGGAAATCGCCCATGAAAATTTCCTGTTCCTTCACTTCGCCGGTGCTTTTGTTCAACAGGCGCGCAGTGACATAAAGCGGCGCAGCATACGTTGCGTCACGCTCTTTACATTCTTTAATGGTATATTTGGGGTGCTTGTCCAGACGGTAATCGACAAATTCCAGCGAGAGATTCCCGGTGTAATCCTCGATCGCGTCAATGTCGTGGAACACTTCGCGCAGGCCCTCGTCCAGGAACCAGTTATAAGAGTTTTTCTGGATCTCGATGAGGTTGGGCATGCCAATCACTTCGTTGATGCGGGAAAAGCTCATTCTGGAGGTTCGACCGTTTTGTACGGGCTTGACCTTTACCATAAAATGCGACCACTCCTATTCCGTTCAGATTTGTTTTTGGCAAAAGCGCTCCGCCGAAGCAATGATTTTCTTGGAACATTCGTCGTTTTTAACAAAGTTTGAAAAACACGAAAAAATCAAAATTCCTTTAGGGCGCTCTATTCCATTTTGTGATACTATGCCAGTATACCAGCCAAAAAGCTGATTGTCAAGGGCTCTTTTGGCATTTTGCGTGTTTTTTTATCAGGCGATTGAACGCCCGGCCGCGTGTCACATTTCTTTTGGCAAAGTGCTATTTTTGCATTTCTTCTGCCACTTGACAAATCCTTGAAATGCCGCTAATTGGCACAATGCCCAATTACCTTGTGTGTTTTTTGTATGGGTTGCAGCCTGCGTTTTTTCTGCATTTTCCCGGTTTTTACGCTTTGCAAACAAAAAGTGCCCTTCCCGCCGTTATCCGTGTGCAGGGTGGGCACTCGTCTGTTTTTGGTGTTATGCGTTTGATGCCGGGCCCGCCACACGGGTATTTACACCAGCTCCACCCGGTATTTTTGCAGCCAGTAATTCAGCTGCACAAACCAGGCAATGGTCTGCGGGGTGGTCATCAGCTGGCCATACCAGGGGGTCGCAGTCTCGGCAGCGGTCAACAGCTGTTCCAGCGCTGCCCTCTTGGCAATACGCAGCAGCGGGGCATCCGGGTCCTGCATCGCACTGCGCAGCATGGCGCTGACAGCGTTCAAATACGCCGGGTTCCATGTTTTAGGGTAGGGGCTCTTTTTTTCGCCACAACACTTCCGTGGGCAGCACGCCCTGCATCGCCTGGCGCAGCAGGCCTTTTTTTCGTGGCCCTCGTAATCCTTATATTCCCACGGCACGCTGTACAGGTATTCCGCAATGCGGTAATCGCAGAACGGCACGCGCACTTCCAGCCCGCTGTACATACTCATTCGGTCCTTGCGGTCCAAAAGGGTCTGCATAAACCAGTTAAAGTTCAGGGCAAACATCTGGCGCATCCGTTGTTCCAGGGGATCCAGACCGGGGCGGATGGAAGTTTGCTCCAGCGTGGCGCGGTAGCCTTCATCAATATACGCCGCCGGGTCAATGCCGCCGAACACCTCCGGCTTAAAAAAGCTGACCCTGTATGCCGTGCTCTGCGCCCAAGGGAAGCCATACCGCTCCCGCACGGTCTTATCCCTGTACCAGGGGTAACCGCCAAATATCTCGTCCGCGCACTCGCCGGAAAGTGCCACGGTGGCTGTTTTACGGATCTCACGGCAGAACAGCAGCAGCGAGGAGTCCACATCCGCCATACCGGGCAGGTCGCGGGCGTCCACCGCTTCCAGCAGGGCGGCGGCCAGTGCTTCGCTGTCCAGCGTTACCCAGGTATGCTGCGCGTTCAAGAACTGGTTCATGGTGCGGATATACGGCGCATCCGGGCTGGGCTGGAAATGGGTGGCGTGGAAGTACTTTTTGTTATCCTGATAACCGACCGAGAAAGTCTGCAGCGTTTTGCCCCGCGCCGTAAAGCGTGAATCCGCGATTGCCGAAATCAGGCTGGAATCCAGCCCGCCGGAAAGGAAGGTTGCCACCGGCACATCCGATACCAGCTGCCGCGTGACGGCATCCATCACCAGGTCCCGCACTTTGGCTGCGGTGTGGGTAAAATCATCGGGGTGTTCGTGGTCGGTCAGCTGCCAGTAGCGGCGCACGGTGAGGCGCGGCGCACCAACTGTGGCACAGTGTATTCTGCGCAGCAGCCGGGCTTCAATTCCTGCACATTGTGGAACACCCCGCACCCCGGCGTGCGACCGGGGCCGAGCAGCAGCACATCGGCCAGCCCATGGGCATCCACCTGCGGCGGGATCTCCGGGTGGCAGAGCAGCGTTTTCAGCTCGGAAGCAAAGATCAGGCTGTCCCCGCGCAGGGCATAGAACAGCGGCTTGACCCCGATGCGGTCCCGCGCCAGAAAGAGCTTTTGCGCCCGCTGCTGCCACACAGCAAATGCAAAAATACCGTTCAGCTTTTCCAGACAGTCCGGCCCCCACTGGGCAAAAGCATGTAACAAAACCTCAGTATCGGAATGGCTTACAAAGCGATGGCCCAGAGCCGCAAGCTGGGCGTGCAGCTCCGGCGTGTTGTACAGCTCGCCGTTGTACACCAGAATGTATTTCTCCCCACCCTGATCCAGCACCATGGGCTGGCAGCCGTTTTCCAGATCCACCACAGCCAGCCGCGCATGGATCAGCGCCGCATAGCCGTGCAGGTACATTCCCCGCTGGTCCGGCCCGCGGCGTGCAAGGCTTTTCTGCATTCGGCAGTAAGCTGGGTAGTTGGCTGCAATCTTATTTGGGTCCGCGCTGATCTGTCCGGCAATTCCACACATCGTTATCCCCTCCCCTATATCATCAGGGTAATCGTATGCTGTGGCTTTGTCATTTATGCCTGCTGCACACAAAAATACACCCGCACCGCCGGGCAAACAGCAGTACGGGTGCAGATGATTTTAATTTGCTATTTCTATTCTATGGCAATACCGCATAATTCTAAGTGCCGATACGGCGAGCGAGGTGCGGCAAATGCCAAGCCAAAAGCGCAGATAATACTGGATGCTGCAAAGGTGAGCGCCGCCAGTGGCGGAAACAGCGAACCGAAGCAGGGGCAGCGGTCGCAGAGTGCGAGGGGCTTTTGCCCCCGAAGCACGATGCGGGTACCGCAATCCGACATTATCGAGCATTTTGGCAACGCAGATGCCGTGCCGCAGCTGCCGGAGCGGTGCTTAAGCCGCAAGGCGGGAATTGTGCGGTGTTGCCCTATATAAGAATCACGGCATCAATCCAGGAAGTCACGCAGCTTTTTGCTGCGGCTGGGGTGGCGCAGCTTGCGCAGGGCTTTTGCTTCGATCTGGCGGATACGTTCACGGGTAACGTTGAACTCCTTGCCCACCTCTTCCAGCGTGCGGGGGCGGCCATCTTCCAGGCCAAAGCGCAGGCGCAGGACCTTTTCTTCACGCGGGGTCAGGGTTTTCAGCACATCGGCCAGCTGCTCTTTCAACAGGGTCTGGCTGGCGGCTTCGGCGGGAACGGGGGCTTCCTCATCGGGGATAAAGTCGCCCAAGTGGCTATCTTCCTCCTCACCGATGGGGGTTTCGAGGCTGACGGGTTCCTGTGCCACGCGCATAATCTCGCGCACTTTGTCCACCGGCATATCCAGGCGCTCGGCAATTTCTTCGGCGCTGGGCTCATGGCCGTTTTCGTGCAGCAGTTGGCTGGAAACCTTTTTGACCTTGTTGATGGTTTCCACCATATGCACAGGGATACGGATGGTGCGGGCCTGATCCGCAATGGCGCGGGTGATGGCCTGGCGGATCCACCACGTTGCATAGGTGGAGAACTTGAAGCCCTTGGTATGGTCAAACTTTTCAACCGCTTTGATCAGACCCAGGTTGCCTTCCTGGATCAGGTCCAGGAACTGCATGCCGCGGCCCACATAGCGCTTTGCAATGGAAACTACCAGACGCAGGTTGGCTTCGCTCAGGCGCTGCTTGGCGCGTTCGCCGTCCTTGCCGCCTTTCTGGATATCCAGGGCCAGCTGCACTTCCTCATCGGGGGTCAGCAGGGCACGCGGCCGATCTCTTTCAGGTAAACCTTAACGGGGTCATCGATGGTAATGCCGTCCGAGGTAACGGTATCCTCAAAGTCATCCATCCCCTCCTCGCCCATATCGGCCACAGCGGACATATCAGTGGCGTCATCATCCACACTTCAATGCCGTTGCTTTCCAGCTCTTCATACAGCTTTTCCATCTGCTCCGCGTCAATAACACGGCTGCTTTCTTCCATAGCGTCACTGATTTCGGTGCTGGTCAATTTGCCTGCACGGCGGCCCTGTTCAATCAGGTTGCGAATCGAATCTTTCTTTTCTGCCATAAGTAGTTTCTCCTTTGGTTTTTATTCTGCCCATCTTACTGGAACGGGATAAAACAACATGGTTTTGGCCGGGGTGGAAATTATTCTTCCGGCGGGCGTTCGCCCACTTTTTTGCGGGCAAGGGCGGCAAATTTCTGCCGGAATTCATCGTCTGTGGTGCCTGCCACCTGGGCGCTTTCGGGGTTTGCGGTCTGCAAACGATCCAGCAGCATATCAATATCCCGGCGGGTCAGGCGGGTATCGGCGTTTTGGGCCTGGGCCAGCATCACCTGGCTGTAGGCTTTTTCCTCCAACAAGGGGGAAAGGGTCGTAGCGTTGGCGGGCTGGCCGCGGGCGGCGCAGTCGTAAATCGCCTTGATTGCCTGCTGCATTTCCGGCAGCACCACCATGTCAAGGTTCAGCCGCTCCCGGATGTAGGGGATGGCGCCGGCATCCTGCAGCATAGCCGCCACAAGCTGGCGGGCGGCGCTTGCGGCCCCCAGGGCAGCTTCGCCCCCGCGGTCATAGGGCACGCGGATATCCGCCGCAATCCCCTGGCGGGAAAGTTCGTTCTGCTCTTTGCGGCGCGCCCTGCGCCCGGCCCCGCGCACGGCGCTTTCCAGCTGGACCAACACAGCCTTTTTATCAATGCCGGTCTGCTCCGCAATGCGCCCGGCATACACATCCCGCGCCGTGGGGCTGACCGCGCTGCCTGCCAGAATGCCGATGGCTTCATCCACATATTGCAGGCGCTGGGCATCGTTGCGCAGGTCATATTTTTCACTGCCTTAGCCAGCTTGAACTCCAGCGGGGTTGCGGTGCCTTCCAGCACGGCTTCAAACCGGTCGCGGCCATAGGTGCGGATAAATTCATCCGGGTCCTTGGCACCGGGGATGTTCAGCACCCGCACCTGCAAATTGGTACCGGAAAACAGCGCCAAACTGCGCTCCGTTGCCTTCTGGCCTGCTTCGTCCGAGTCATAGCTCAGCACCACTTCGTCGGCGTATTCCGTCAGCAGCTTGACCTGCTCCGGCGTCAAAGCCGTGCCGCAGGCACAGACAGCGGTATCAAACCCGGCTTCGTGCATCGAGATGACGTCCATATACCCTTCGCAGAGGATATACCGCTTGGACGTTGATTTTTTTGCCACATTCAGCGCAAACAGCGTGCGGGATTTGTGGTAGACCATCGTTTCGGGCGAGTTGATGTATTTCGGCTTGGAATCATCCATCACGCGCCCGCCGAACGCAATGATATTGCCCCGCACATCAATGATGGGCACCATCACGCGGTGGCGGAAGATATCATACAGATTGCCCTTGGCGCTACGCTTGACAAGGCCGGAGGATTCCAATTCCGGCTCGGTAAAGCCGCGGTGGCGCAGGTAGTGCAGAAGGCCGACAAAATCTTCCGGTGCATAGCCCAGGCCAAACCGGCGGATGGCCGCATCCGAAAGGCCGCGTTTTTCGCGCCAGTAGCGGCGGGCATGGCGGCTTCCGGCGTTGGGGCGTTGAGCTGGTCATAAAAATAGCGCGCGGCGTTGCGGTTGATCTCCAACAGGCGGGAGCGGGAACGGCTTTCCTGGTCGTCCTCCTCCGGCATGGGCATCCCGGCGCGGCCCGCCAGCTGTTTAACAGCTTCCACATAGCCCAGGTTGGAAATTTTGCGCACAAAGTTAATCACATCCCCCGCCGCACCGCAGCCAAAGCAGTAAAAACTTTGGGTATCCGGGTAGACGGTAAACGAAGGGGTTTTCTCGTTATGGAAAGGGCACAGCCCGGTATAGGTCCGCCCGCGATGACGCAGCTGCACATATTGGCCGATTACTTCGGTAATATCATTGCGTGCAACCACTTCCTGTATGTATTCCTGTGGGATCAATGGGGCTCCGGGCCTCCTTTCGCGTATATATCGTAATAATTTATAGGTTAGTGGGCGCACAATGTGCGCCCCTTCGGGGCGGGCGGCAGTGCTCTAACATACTGCCAATTTTATAGCACCTGCCACTTTTGCGGTACAAACAGCTCCTCAAACAGGCGGGTAGCAAATTCATCGCTCATGCCGGAAATATAATCCGCCACGGCACGGTCCATTCCCTGGTGATATGCCACCTGCATATAAAAATTAGGCATCAGCGTGGGGTCCGCGCAAAGGCGCTCATACAGCGCTTCGATCATCTTATCCACTTTTTTCTCTTCGCGCTTGGCATCCTTGTCCACATACACCGTGCTGTACATAAAGTCTTTCAGCACACCGTATGCCTCCTCCACTTCGGGGGAAAACTGCATTTTCCCATTTTTGCAGTTTGCACTGTTTGCCACAAGATCGGTGATCATTGTGGTGATGCGTCGGGATTTGGTATCTCCCAGCACCTGCACGGCATCCCGCGGCAGGGCGGCGGGGTTCAGCACACCGGCGGCCACGGCATCCTCAATATCATGGTTCAAAAAGGCAATGTGGTCCGCATAGCGCACGGTACAGCCTTCCATCGTGCGGGCCCAGGCGCTTTGGTGTGGGTAATAATCCCGTTGCGCACTTCCCAGCAAAGGTTCAGGCCCTTGCCGTCCTTTTCCAGGTAGTCCACCACCCGCAGGCTTTGGCGGTAGTGGGTAAACCCGCCGGGGCACAGCCGGTTCAGTGCGCGCTCCCCCGCGTGGCCGTATGGGGTGTGGCCAAGATCATGCCCCAGGGCAATGGCTTCGGTCAGGTCCTCATTCAGCCGCAGGGCGCGGGCAATGGTTCGGGCAATCTGGCTGACTTCCAGCGTGTGGGTCAGCCGGGTGCGGTAGTGGTCGCCCTCCGGCGAAAGAAACACCTGTGTTTTCTGCTTCAACCGCCGGAAACTTTTACAGTGCAAAATTCTGTCCCTGTCACGCTGGTAGCAGGTCCGCAGGTCATCTTCCGGTTCCGGGGTGCGGCGGCCAAAGCTCTGCTCACTTAAAGCGGCATAGGGGCTTAAGGTCAGGCGTTCAATTGTCTGGGTCTCTTCCCGCACAGTCACGGCGCAGCTCCTTTCCCCTATCCGGTTCCCCGTTGGGCATATCATGCCCAAAAACGGCTCTCTATATTATAAATACGATAAAAAGCCGCCAAACACTTGTATGAAATGTAAAAATTTCATGGGAAATTCTGCTTTCTTGCCAGAAATGACTGCGCAGCATCAAAAAGCTGCGTAAAGTGGTTTGCTGATCGTCACTTCGGCACTGCCGCGGGTCAGCTCGCTCAGGTCATGGCACAGGGCTTCTTCGGTTCCGGCAGGCATGCGCCAGCGCAGGGTCACAGCGTCGGCATACTCCGGTTCCTGCAGTTTGGCCCCGGCGGCTGCGATCATCCGCTGGGCCTGTTCAAACTTGGGGTATGGCACGGTCACGGCGCAATCCGTCACCAGCCGCATGCTGACAATCTCCGCCTGCTGCAAGGCTCCGGATGCCGCCGCGGTGTAGGCCCGCACCAGCCCGCCGGTACCCAGCAGAACTCCGCCAAAGTACCGCGTAACCACCACGATCACATCCGAAAGCCCCGCATGGCCGATGGCTTCCAGCACGGGGGTACCGGCGGTTTTGGCGGGTTCGCCGTCATCACTGTAGCGGGTGCGGCCGCCCTCGCGCAGAACATAGGCATACACATTATGCCGCGCGGTGCGGTTGGCCGCTTTGATGCGGTTCAGGTGGGCAAGGGCAGCTCCTCGGTATCGGCAAACGCAGCGGAAGCAATAAAGCGGGAGCGCTTTTCTTCATATTCAAAGGTGGAAATACCGCGGATCGTTTGATAGTCCGGCATAGGGGTTCTCCTTTGAGATGCAAGATGATGTATTTGAAAAAAATACCGCAGATGTTGCCATCTGCGGTATACCAAACCTTAATGCAATTACTTGCCAGCCTTGTTGGCGTAGCGGCGCTTAAAGCGCTCAACACGTCCGCCGGTGTCAACCAGCTTCTGCTTGCCGGTGTAGAAGGGATGGCACTTGCTGCAAACTTCAACGCGGATCTCCGGCTTGGTATCGCGGGTATGGATCACGTTGCCGCATGCGCAGGTAATGGTGCAATCCACATAGTTGGGATGAATACCCTGCTTCATTTTCATTTCACCTCTTTCTCGATCATGACTAAAGGGAGCCATACTTGATATATGTGCTCATCACAATCTTCGAATTTCGGCTACCAGCAGACGCCATCCTGTGCGTGTGGAGCAGCCCTCTGAACGATTGCTAGAGTATTTTACCAGAGTTTTTGTGCTTTGTCAAGTAGTGCGGGCAATCTTTTGCGGCGGCAAATTGCCAGCAAAAGTGCAATCATTTATATGCCCATCCGGGACGTCGAGGACGCCGTCTCCTACTGTGGGGCAAAGTACATCACACGTTTTTTGTATCTGCTCCGGTAAGTTTCCGGCGGAGTCGGGTACCCCCGCCCTACGGGGTGTTTGTGGGTTGGCCGCACACAATAAAATGCTCTGTAGGGAACGGTCTTGACCGTTCCGGGGCCTTGTAGCAGATGCCGCAACCATTTTCCGCAAAGCCTTTGGCTCCCCTTCGAGGGGAGCTGTCGCCGAAGGTGACGGAGGGGTGATTCCCCAAGCGGAGCCTGAAAATGCGCGTTATTTCCTCACTGCGGCGGCTAGGGGGCTGTATACAAAAAAGGCCGTCTGCGTATTACAGCAGGCGGCCCAAAAGCGCCAAACCTATGGAATCACATTATGCCAGCAGCGGCTTAACGGCAGCGGCCAGTTCTTCTTTCTTGGCTTCGGCTTCGGCCAGGTCTTTGCCCTTGGTGGTAAAGTAGGTCTTGATCTTCGGCTCGGTGCCGGAGGGGCGCACCACAACGGTGCAGCCGGATGCCAGGGTGTAGATCAGCACGTTGGCGGCGGGCAGACCGGTCTCTTCAGGCTTTTTATAGTCCACAACCTTTACAACGGCGTCACCGCCAAAGTCCTTGGGCGGGTTCTCGCGCAGGCCGGACATAATGCTCGCCATCTTGTCCATGCCGGACAGGCCCGGGAACTCAAAGCTGTCAACCTTGTTCAGGTAGCGGCCATACTCGGCGTAAATGCGCTCCAGCTCTTCCTTGATGGAACTGCCCTTTGCGCGGTAATAAGCAGCCATTTCGCAAATCAGCATAGAGCCGATGATGGCATCCTTATCGCGGACGTAAGGACCAGCCAGGTAGCCATAGCTTTCCTCAAAGCCAAAGATGAAGCGGTCAACCTGACCAGCAGCTTCCAGCTTGGCGATCTGATCGCCGATCCACTTAAAGCCGGTCAGCACATTGCGGCACTCAACACCGTAATGCTCGGCCACCTTGTCCGCCAGCGGGGTGGACACGATGGACTTGCACATGACGGGGTCTTTGGGCATGGTCCCCTGCTCAATGCGGCCCGCGCAGATGTAATCCAGCAGCAGAACGCCGACTTCGTTGCCGGAAAGCAGCTCATAGCTGCCATCCTTGCACTTAACGGCAATGCCAACGCGGTCAGCATCGGGGTCAGTGGCCAGCATCAGGTCTGCACCAGACTTTTCGGCCAGTTCCAGGCCAAGGCGCAGAGCCTCGAAAATTTCGGGGTTGGGGTACGGGCAGGTGGGGAAATTGCCGTCCGGCTTTTCCTGTTCCGGCACAACGGTGATATCGGTAATGCCGATGTCATGCAGAACATGGGTGACCGGAACCAGGCCGGAGCCGTTCAGCGGGCTGTAAACCAGCTTCAGGCCGGCGGTCTTACAGATACCGGGACGGATGGAGCGGGCTTCGATTGCTTCGTACAGGGCGTTGATGCAGTCATCGCCAACGTATTCGATGATGCCCTTTTCCAGCCCCTCGGCAAACGGCATGGTTTTGGCGCCGGTCAGGATGTCGGTCTTCTGGATTTCGGCGTACACGATGTCAGCGGCCTCATCGGTCATCTGGCAGCCATCGGGGCCGTAGGCCTTATAGCCGTTGTACTTGGCCGGGTTGTGGGATGCCGTTACCATGATACCGGCGTTGCAGTTATAATACCGGGTAGCAAAGCTCAGTGCGGGAACCGGCATCAGGGCGCTGTAAATGCGCACCTTTACGCCGTTGGCGGCCAGAACTTCGGCTGCAGCCTTGGCAAACACATCGCTCTTGATGCGGCTGTCATAGCTGATAGCAACGGTCTGGGTGCCGCCCTGGGTCTTGACCCAGTTGGCAAGGCCCTGGGTAGCCTGGCGCACAACATACACGTTCATGCGGTTGGTACCGGCGCCGATCACACCGCGCAGACCGGCAGTGCCGAACTTAAGGGCAACGGCAAAACGATCCTGAATGGCAGCGTCATCGTTCTGAATCGATTCCAGCTCCGGCTTCAGGTCGGGGTCATCCAGGTTGGCAGCAAGCCAACGGCTGTACATTTCTTTATACATTTTGGACACCATCACTTTCTTACCCTGTAAAAGTTTTGGGTAAATTTACTTGTTCAAATTAAATATATCAATTTTAGTTTGCGTTGTCAATCAAAAAAAGCTGGAATTCCGGCTTTTTGCCGGGGCTTTGCCTGTTTTTACCCTACAGCGTCAAGGCAGATTTTGGCACAAAAAATATGCTTGCCGCCGCGGGCGGAACAGGATATACTGAAATAATCAAAGTACGCAATTTGTTGAAAAAAAGGAGTTGGCTGCGCCATGTATGCACACGTTGTCAGCCTGGGGGTAACGGGGCTGGATGGCTACCCCGTTACCGTGGAAACCCACATCAGCGGCGGTCTGCCCAAATTTGCCATGGTGGGCCTGCCGGATTCCGCCGTGAAGGAAAGCAGTGAGCGGGTGCGCAGCGCCATCAAAACCTGAACTGCCCCTGGCCCGCCAGCCATGTTACCGTCAACCTGGCCCCCGCCGATGTGCGCAAGACCGGCAGTTTGTATGACCTGCCGGTGTTCATCGGCATTTTGGCGGCGCAGCAGTACATCCCACAGCCAGAGCCGCACCAGGCATTTTTGGGTGAGCTTGGGCTGGATGGCACACTGCGCCCCATTGCCGGTGCCCTGCCCATGGCCCTTGCCGCCCAAAAGGCGGGCGTGACCGAGCTGTTTGTTCCTGCCGAAAAACGCCGCCGAAGCCGCCGTGGCCGAGCAGCTGACAGTTTACCCCGCTCGCAGCGCTGCGGATGTGATTCGCCACCTGGCGGGGCAGGCAAAGCTCAGCCCCGCCAGCCGCACAGGATACGATGCCGCCGGGCAGTGGCTTGGCCCCGATTTTGCGGATGTGCGCGGCCAGGCGGAGGCCCGCCGCGCGCTGGAAGTTGCCGCTGCGGGTGGGCACAACCTGTTGATGGTGGGCCCGCCGGGCACCGGCAAAAGCATGCTGGCCAAGCGCCTGCCGGGCATCCTGCCGCCGCTCAGTTATGAGGAAGCGCTGGAAACCACCGCGATTTATTCCGTTGCCGGGCTGGTGCAGGCCGGGACCGGATTATTGCAGCAGCGACCGTTCCGCAGCCCCCACCACAGTGTCAGCGCCGCAGCATTGCGGGCGGCGGCGACAGTGCCTCGCCCCGGCGAGGTCAGCCTGGCCCACAACGGCGTACTGTTTTTGGACGAGCTGCCAGAGTTCAGCCGCGAAGCGCTGGAGGTGCTGCGCCAGCCAATCGAGGACGGGTGCATCTCCGTGAGCCGGGTACACGGCACCGCCACCTACCCCTGCCGTTTTATGCTGGTTGCCGCCATGAACCCCTGCAAGTGCGGGTATTATGGTTCCGGCGTGCGGGAATGCAGCTGCACGCCCAGTGCGATTGAGCGCTACCGGCAGCGGATTTCGGCCCGCTGTTGGACCGCATTGACCTGCATGTGGAGGCCCGCCCCGTGGAGTACGACGTCCTTGCCGCAAAAACCGGCGGCGAGCCGAGCGCTGACATCCGCACGCGGGTGGCCGCGGTACGCGCCATGCAGGCCCAGCGCTACAAGAGCCTTGGCTTTACCTGCAACGCCCAGCTGCCCAGCGGTATGCTGCGCCGCTACTGCCCGCTTGCCCCCGCCGCCGAAAAGCTGCTGCGCGGTGCGTTTGAACGCATGGGTTACAGCGCCCGCGCCTATGACCGCATCCTGCGCGTTGCCCGCACCATTGCCGACATGAACGGTGTAGAACAGATCGCGCCGCAGAGCTGATGGAAGCGCTGCAATACCGGAGAATGGACAGGGCGGTAGGCAAATAAGTGCTTGACCTTATTTGCCCAATGAATAAATAATAAAGAATAATTAAAAATGTTGGTGGATCGCAGTGCTACGCACTGCTCAGAATTATTAGTGCTCTATGGATTACAGAACTCTAATATTTTTTGAGCGTTGCGTCAGCAACGCGGTCCACCTGCATTATTCTTTATTCTTTTTTCATTATTCTTTCTATTTGACTCGTTCCTTTTCGGAACGGGCGAAATAGAACATCCACTGCTGCAAAATTCCGGCGTTGCCATAGGCTGGGAAGGGGTTCTGCCCGGCGTAATGCTGGTCGATCACACGCTGGATCCACACATCCACGGGGGCACACTCCATGCGGCCATAGGCAAACAGGGCCACGCAGTTGGCCACCTTGATGCCCACGCCGTGCTGCTGCATCAGAGCTTCCAGCAGCTGGGCATCGGGCAGGGTTTCCAGCGCGGCAAGGTCCAGCGCTCCCGCTGCAACTGCCTGGGCGGCAGCCAGAACATACGGGGCGCGGTAGCCCAGCGCGCAGTCCCGCAATGCCTGCTCCCCTGCCGCGGCGAGCGCCTGCGCCGTTGGGAACGCATACAGCACATTCCCGCCCGGCTGCAGCAGCGGCGCACCGTACCGGGTACACAGCGTTTCCACGCAAGCCTGAATGGCCGGGATATTTTTGCGCTGGCTGATGATAAAGGTAACCAGCATCTCCCAGGCGTCCTGGCGCAGAATGCGGATGCCCGCCCCGGCCCGGGCCGCTGCGCAAAGGTAGGCATCCTGTTTGGGCACCGCGGCGCGGATGGCCGCATAATTGCGGTTCAAATCAAAATAGCGGTGCCAGAAGCCCTGCCATTCTTCCGGGGTACAGCTAGCTGTATACGTATCACCGCTGCCGGGCTGCAGGTACAAAAGCTTATCCCCGGCCAAAAAACCGCCAGCCCTGCGGCGTTTTGCGCAATGCGGAACGCCTGGCCGCTGGCGGCTATTTTTTGCAGATCGAAATCATCCGGTATCGTTACGGTCATGGCTCGCGCAGCACCTCCAGCATGCGGCGGGCGCTGCCTTCCCACGAGTATTTTTGCAGTACGGCGGCGGCATCCCGGCCGGGGGTTACATGGTCCACACTGCCGTGGTTGGTGGAAAGGTCAATGTAATCAGCGTGGGAGCCGTAAATTTCCCGCATGCAGGGGGTATTGCTCACCATCACGCGTGGAGCACCGCAGGCAATGGCTTCCAGCGGGGGGATGCCGAACCCCTCATACAGCGTGGGGAACAAAAAACGCCTTGCAGTTTTCCATCAGGCTTTTGGCTTCGCCGTCCGTCACATAGCCAAGGTACATCACGTTGTTCAGGTGGTCCAACCCCAGGGCAGCGGCCTCTTTGGCAAGGCTGCCGCCGCCCGCAATTGCAAACATAACCTGGGGTTTGCTCTGCGCAGCGCGCAGCACCCAGGGAAAGTTCTTATTTTTAAGTAGGTTGGACATTGAGAAATAATACTCGCCCTTTTTCAGCTGCGGCCACTTGCTGTACTCACCAAACAGCATGGGGTCAGGGCGCACGCGCTGCATATGCTGCCAGGCGTTATACACCACGGTGATCTTTTCGGGGTTCACATGGTAATATTTCACGATCTCGCTTTTGGAAAATTCCGAGACCGTCACGATTTTTCTGGCCTTTTTGGCAATGGCCGCATACTGCATGCAGTGCCAGACAGCGCTGGTGCGGCCGCGCAGGTCGGTATAAAAATCCGGGCGTGCTTTATAGCACACATCATGCACCACGCAATGCCCTCGTTCCCACGGTGGAACATGGGAATAACGTTGCACATGCCCAGCCAGCAGCGCCCGCTTTGTGCCAGATATCGGCCATACACGCGCTGCCAGCCCAAAATGCCGCTGGACTGCGGCAGGGTGACCACCTTGATATTGCGGTATTCGGGAACGATACAATCCGGCGGAACCGCCACTTCCAGCTCGCCGGGTTCCAGCATGGGGTCCATGGCAGCGAGTATTTCCCGCGCATAGCGCTGGATGCCGGAAATCTGCTGCACAAAAAACGAACCGTCTACTGTATACTTGGGCATTTTCATTCTCCTTATAAACGGCACCGCGTTACTGCGTCAGGATGCCGTATTGGTATTTGCACTGCAAAATGCGCTGCACGCTTTCGTCCAGTCTCTGCTGGGGGATGGTACCATCCTGCACAGCTTCCAGCACGGCGGTATAGGCATCGGCAAGGCCGTTGGGCATCAGCAGCAGGTCTGCACCGGCCTGCAGCGCCTTGACCGCCGCCTGACCGGGGGTATACACATCGGTGATGGCCTGCATCGCCAGCGAATCCGTCACGATCAAGCCTGATAGCCCAACTCCCCGCGCAAAAGATCGGTCAGCATGACACTGGAAAGGGAGGCCGGGGTATCGTCCCCTGTTACCTGCGGCACGGTAATGTGGGCCGCCATAATCAGCGGAGCATTGTTCACATTTTGGGCAAAGGGCACCAGCTCACAGCTGCGCAGGTCATCCAGCGTTTTGTTCAGCGTTACGGTGCCAACGTGGGTATCCTCGCTGGTATCGCCATGGCCGGGGAAATGCTTGAGGGTGCAGGCAATGCCCGCATCGGCAAACCCGGCGCACGCCCCGCCCACAAGGTCGGCGGCGGTCTGCGGTTCACTGCTGAACGCGCGGGTACCGATGACCGGGTTATCGGGGTTGGTGTTCACATCGGCCACAGGGGCAAAATCCAGGTTAAAGCCGTATTCTTTTAAGTAGCCGCCAATGGTGCGGCCCATGGCGCGGGCATCTTCCGGGTTACCGGATGTTCCCACCGCCGCAGCGCTTTCGTATTGGGGCAGGTCAAACGCGGCATTGTTGGCAAGGCGCGCCACCAGGCCGCCCTCCTCATCAATGGCAGTAAAGAGCGGCGTATCGCTCGCCTGCTGCAAATCGTCCAGGAATTGGGTGATCTGCTGCGGGCTTTCCAGATTTTTGCCAAAGATCACCACGCCGCCCACCGGGTACTCCGCCAAAGTCTGGCGCATGGCATCCGTCAGTTCGGTCACGCCGTCCGCCTTGGCATCGTTGATCTGGTCCTGCGTTTGGCTCAAGTCCAGGGAATCGGGTCGAACAAGAAAGAGCTGCCCCACCTTTTGTTCCAGCGTCATCTCCTCCAGCAGCTGCTGCACGAGGTCCGGCTCCGGGGTGGGCTGTTCCGTGGGTGCTGCCTGCGTGGTTTGGGCTTGCTGTGTTGGTGCTTCGGTCGCTGGGCCGCCTTATTGGGGAGTACATCTTTTGGGGCAGCAGAACAGGCGCACAAGACTGCCGCCAAAACGGTTGACACAAATGCCGCGAATCTTTTTTTTTCATGCTTACCGCCCTTTGCTGTTTGTCTAGGGTGTATCCTTTAATAAGATAAACGAAGAAGTCATCCAAATTGTTACATAAAAGGCATTTTCTCTATCCATATTTTCACAGGGAAATATCTTTGGGCAACACCGCATAATTCTAAGTGCCGATACGGCGAGCGAGGTGCGGCAAATGCTAAGCCAAAAGCGCAGATAATACTGGATGCTGCAAAGGTGAGCGCCGCCAGTGGCGGATGCAGCGAACCGAAGCAGGGGCAGCGGTCGCAGAGTGCGAGGGGCTTTTGCCCCCGAAGCACGATGCGGG
>ENA-OQAX01000013-OQAX01000013.1-human-gut-metagenome-genome-assembly--contig:-NODE-13-length-31870-cov-2.153735_pt1 | contig 31870 bp, 44 predicted proteins | sample MGYA00242741_ERZ504539 | MGnify/ENA primary metagenome ERZ504539 (study PRJEB26092, sample SAMD00036277) | human gut metagenome | host: Homo sapiens | study: EMG produced TPA metagenomics assembly of... | reverse complement strand
GTTTGATATCAGGGGAATCCAGCATGAGAAGCTTTATTCCAGACTTTATATGTCGTAAACAGAGAGGAGTAATTTTTTATGTCATATGTAAAAATTGGTGTCGCCGGACCGGTAGGTTCCGGAAAAACAGCGCTGATCGAAGCTCTATCAAGAAAGATGGCAGGTGATTACAGCATTGGTGTTATCACAAATGATATTTATACCAAGGAAGATGCACAGTTCCTTGCAAAAAACAGTGTGCTTCCGGTAGAGAGGATCATTGGTGTGGAGACCGGTGGATGCCCGCATACCGCTATCCGCGAGGATGCTTCTATGAACCTTGAAGCTGTGGATGAGATGATGGAGCGTTTTTCCGGATATCCAGATCCTTTTTATTGAAAGTGGTGGAGATAATCTTTCCGCAACATTCAGCCCGGAGCTTGTAGATGCAACTGTTTTTGTTATTGATGTGGCTGAGGGAGATAAGATCCCGCGAAAAAGGCGGTCCTGGCATCAACAAGGTCAGATCTGCTGGTGATCAATAAGATCGATCTTGCACCGTATGTAGGTGCGAGTCTGGAAGTTATGGAACGGGATTCCAGAAAAATGCGAGGGGAAAGACCCTTTGTTTTTACAAATATCCGAGGGGATGAACATGTGGATACTATTGTAGAATGGATCAAAAAGAATGTGCTTCTGGAAGATCTGCAGGAAAGGCGGAACAACCTTTGACGGAAAATAAATTTGGGAAACTGTCCAGACTGTCCCTTCGAACCGGTATCAGAAAAGGAAAAACGATTCTGGAAGACGTGGCTTTTACAGCGCCTTACAAGATTATGAATCCTTTTCCAAAGAAAGATGGGGGAATTTCCGTGATGCCTTTGTGTGCATCAGCCGGGATCATGGAAGGAGACAGGCAGGAATTTGATTTCTCTGTGACAGAAGGAACCAATCTGGAGTTTCTGTCACAGTCTTTTGATAAAGTCCACAAAATGAAGGAAGGGAAAGCTGTTCGCCACGTGAAGGCAACAAAGTGGAAAAGAATGCAGTTTTTTACTATTATCCGCAGCCGGTGATCCCCTATGCACAGTCGGCTTTTGAAAGTACGATGGAATTTGATCTGGCTGATAAAAGCTCCGGGTTGTTTCTGCTGGAGATCATTTCCTGCGGAAGAAAAGCATCCGATGAACGGTTTCAGTATCGGAAATTTGCCTCCAGGGTAAATATCAGACGGGGCGGGCAGCTGATATACCGGGATAATACCCGTTATGAGCCCGATAAATGGACATGGAAGGGATTGGAATGTATGAAGGATATACCCACATGGCCAATATTTTCTAAGCGGCCCGGTCATGGACATGCAGGAAAAGATATGGGAAGTTCTGGAAAGTGAAAAAGAATGCGAAGGCGGTGTAACGCAGCTGGTACAGGGAGATCTTGCTGTCCGTATTTTGGGACATCGGGCACAGAAACTGCAGGAAACAGCCGAAGAAATAAAAGCGATTTTTGAAGAAGTAAATAATAATAACAGATAAGAAAACGCTGCAGAAATGAGTATGTTTTGAGAAATTTCTGTGGCGTTTTTTTAACCAAATCAAGTAAGTCCCCTGCTTCAATTGCGAATATCCGCTTGACTATTATCAAGAGTAAGCGTGCATCGGATTTACCGTAAATTGACACATCATACGTGGATGCTATAATCAAACAGAAAGAAACGCCGGAGGATTTCCGGGATATAAAGTTACAGGAGGAATAAAAACGTGACAGATCAGGAACGTTTTTTATGAAAGAGGCGATCCGCCAGGCGAAAAAAGCACGTGCCCTGGAAGAAGTCCCGATCGGCTGTGTGATCGTATACGAAGGAAAGATCATAGCCAGAGGCTACAACCGCCGCAATACAGACAAAAATACATTATCCCATGCAGAACTCAATGCTATCCGAAAAGCCAGCAGGAAACTGGGAGACTGGCGACTTGAGGGCTGCACCATGTATGTAACTCTGGAACCATGCCAGATGTGTTCAGGTGCACTGGTACAGTCCAGAATTGACGAAGTGGTGATTGGCTGTATGAATCCCAAAGCGGGTTGTGCAGGTTCCGTGATGAATCTCCTTCAGATCGATGGCTTTAATCATCAGGTGAAAATTACACAAGGAGTGCTGGAAGAGGAATGCTCCGAAATGCTTTCCACATTTTTTAAGGAATTGCGGGAAAAGAAAAAACAGGCGAAAATGCTGAAAAAACAGGAAGCAGAGCGCCTTGCCGGGCAGCAGGTACAGGAAGAAGATACGTAACAGAATAGGAGTCTGTCAAAAGTTCTGATATATTTTCTCTTGACAGAATTACGCGGAAATATCAAAATAAAATCATAAATGAAATTCCGGAGAAAAGGATTTCATTCAGACAAACGAAAGCTGTTCAGAATGGAACAGCAGAAAATGGAGGACCACAAAATGGAACTTGAAGTTTTAAGAAAAGACATGGTAGCAGCAATGAAAGCCAAAGACAAAGTGACCAAGGAGGCCGTTTCCTCACTGATCGCAGCAGTAAAAAAAGTTGCCATTGATGAGGGATGCCGTGATGATATCAAAGGAGATCTGGTAGACAGAGTGATCCTGAAAGAGCTGAAAACAGCCAAAGAGCAGATCGACACCTGCCCGGCAGACCGTACAGACCTGAAAGAAGAGTATCAGGCAAGATATGACATTATTGCAAAATATGCTCCGAAGCAGATGGATGAAGCGGAGATCAAGGCTTATATCGAGGAGAAATTTGCAGATGTTCTTGCAACCGGAAATAAGGGCCAGATCATGAAAGCAGTCATGGGAGACCTGAAAGGCAAAGCTGACGGCAAGCTGATCAATCAGGTAGTTGCCGGATAATTGTAAATAATATATGCATGCAGGAAAACGCCGGGGCATTCTGAACAGATGTCCGGCGTTTTTTTGTATAAAAAAATCCCGCCGGATCAGTCATAAATGACGAACCCGGCGGGAATGCTGTTTTATATAGAGATCATATATTATAATCTTTTTTACGCGCGCCGCACCTCGGAATGGTCTCACAGACGTTACCTTTACAGTTAACTCAGCCCAGGCACCCTCACGGCACACAAGAGCTTCTGCTTAGTGCTGCTACATTCCTGTCCTGACACGGTTCACAGATTCCTGTTGCGTAAGACCCAAACGTCAACGCCACTTATAGAGGGCAGCTCCACAGGATACAAGCCTCGGATTGGCATCACCCCTGCTGTAGCGGATTGCAGGTACAGGGCACCGCTATCTCCCCGGCTGCGCATTTCTGATTATATAGGCAGGAGGCTGTTTTGTCAATAGTGAATCATTATAGTAAAACTTATTACTGGGAACGGAGTGAACAGTAACGAACGGAGTGAACAGTAACTAAAACTTTTCTAACACTATTGTATGAAAACGATAAATATTATATAATAAACAGAAATAAACTATCTTTATTCTGGAAATGGATATGCCAGAGTACACAACATGTCTTGTATGTATGGATATGGATAATTCTTAAAACACAGAAATGGAGGATACTATCATGATTAAAAAGAATAGGTATGCTTACCAGTGGCGGTGATTGTCAGGCACTTAACGCTACCATGCGAGGAGTAGTAAAGGGACTGAGCAACAATTTGGATGAACTGGAAGTTTATGGATTTGATGATGGATATAAAGGACTGATCTATGGTAAATACCGTATGCTTACATCCAAAGATTTTTCCGGAATCCTTACACAGGGCGGCACAATCCTCGGAACATCCAGACAGCCATTCAAACTGATGCGTGTTCCGGATGAGAATGGCTTGGACAAGGTTGAAGCAATGAAGCAGACTTATTATAAACTCTGCCTGGACTGCCTTGTGATCCTTGGCGGAAATGGTACACAGAAGACAGCAAACCTTCTGAGAGAAGAAGGACTGAACATTATCCATCTTCCAAAGACTATTGATAATGACATCTATGGCACAGACATGACCTTTGGTTTCCAGAGTGCGGTAAACATTGCCACAAATGCCATTGACTGTATCCATACGACAGCATCTTCACATGGACGTGTATTTATCGTAGAGATCATGGGACACAAGGTAGGAAGTCTGACACTTCATGCAGGTGTTGCAGGCGGTGCGGATATCATCCTGATTCCTGAGATCCCATATGATATCAAAAAGTACCGCAGCAATCCAGAAACGCGCCAAAGCAGGCAAGCGTTTCACAATCCTTGCAGTTGCAGAAGGTGCGATTTCCAAAGAAGACGCAGAACTTCCTAAAAGAAATACAAAGAGAAACTGGAAGCCCGAGCAAAGAAATATCCGTCCGTTTCCTATGAGATTGCTGACCAGATCTACAAAGAGATCGGAAGCGAAGTCCGCGTTACAGTTCCGGGACATACACAGAGAGGCGGAGAACCATGTCCGTATGACCGCGTTCTTTCCACAAGAATCGGTGCAGGTGCAGCGCAGGCGATCATGGATGGTGAATATGGCATCATGATCGGCGTGGTAAACGGCAAAATTAAAACGTGTACCTCTTGAAGAGTGTGCAGGTAAGCTTAAGATGGTATCACCGAAAGATCAGCTTGTAGTTGCTGCCAAACAGATCGGTATCAGCTTTGGTGACTGATTAAGTGAAACAGTACTTGACTGACAGATACTTTTTCATATAAGATATGGATGTAAAAAAAGACCGCCGCGGGAATTTTTTCCGCGGCGGCTGTGATAATAAGATAGAGATAACTATTTGGCGCGCTGCTGACAGTGGGGGTGCTGAATAGTTACGATAGGAGTTTACTCATGAGTTACACTGCTCTTTACAGAAAGTTCAGACCGGATAATTTCGCGGATGTCAAAGGTCAGGATCACATAGTGACTACTCTGACAAATCAGATTAAGCATAACCGTATCGGCCATGCGTATCTGTTCTGCGGCACCAGAGGAACCGGTAAAACAACAGTAGCCAAAATTCTGGCGAAGGCAGTCAACTGTGAGCATCCCGTAAATGGCAGCCCCTGTAATGAATGTGCCATGTGCAAGGCAATCCAGGCAGGAACTGCAATGAATGTGATCGAGATCGATGCTGCATCCAACAATGGTGTGGATAATATACGTGAGATCAGAGAAGAGGTTTCTTACCGCCCTACAGAAGGTAAATATAAAGTATATATTATTGATGAGGTTCATATGCTTTCCACAGGTGCCTTCAATGCCCTGCTGAAAACACTGGAGGAACCACCGTCTTATGTTATGTTTATCCTGGCAACTACAGAGGCGCACAAGATTCCGATTACGATTTTATCCAGATGCCAGAGATATGATTTCCACAGGATCACCATAGACACTATCGCGGCCAGACTAGATGAACTGCTCAAAGTTGAAGGTGTAGAAGCTGAGGAAAAAGCAGTCCGATATGTAGCGAAAGCGGGAGATGGTTCCATGCGAGATGCGCTCAGCCTTCTCGACCAGTGTATTGCTTTTTATCTTGGACAGGAACTTACCTATGATAAAGTTCTGGAGGTTCTGGGAGCCGTTGACACCGAAGTGTTTAGCAAGCTTTTGCGAAAAGTGATCCGGGGGAGATGTGACAGGTTCCATTCATATCCTGGAGGAACTGATCGTAGGAGGCAGGGAACTGAGCCAGTTTGTGGGAGATTTTACCTGGTATATGAGAAATCTTCTTCTCGTTAAGACTTCTGAGAATCCGGAGGAAGCGATCGATGTCTCATCCGACAACATGAAGCTTCTGAAAGAAGAGAGCACCATGCTGGATGTGGAGACGCTGATGCGGTATATCCGTATTTTTTCGGATTTGTCCAACCAGATCCGATATGCAACCCAGAAAAGGGTTCTCGTGGAGATTGCACTGATCAAGTTGTGCCGTCCTGCAATGGAGACTAATCTGGATTCTGTTCTGGACAGACTGCGTGTGCTGGAACAGCGGATGGATGAACGTCCGGTACAGCAGGTGATCGTGCAGCAGGGTTCAGGGAAAATGCCGGCAGAAACCGGAGCAGTTCAGGAACCGGCGGGAAACAAAGCACCGGCGAAAGCTGCACCGGAAGATTTGCAGAAGATTGTGGCAGGCTGGAGAGTGATCACAGGACAGACGACAGGGATGTTCAAGCAGATGCTTCAGAAATCTGTTCCGAAGTATAACAGTGAGACAGGAGAACCTGTTCTTTATGTGGAATTTCAGGATTTTCTGGGGCAGTCCTATGTGGACAATCCGGAAGCGAAGAAAGAGCTTCAGGACATTATCACTGCCCAGACAGGAAAAACAGTAGAGATCCAGATGCTGGTGGCAGATAAGCATCAGCATACAAATCTGGCAAATATCACAGTGGACCAGGCGATAAAGAATAATATCCACATGGATGTTGTGATAGAGGAAGATCCTGATGAGGAAAAAGGAGAATAAATATTGTTACTGTTCACACACCACTATCCCGCGAGGTGTTTTGGCATGAATATGCCAAAATCCCGAGACATACAAGCAAAATTCCATTGCCGCAGGCAATCTGGAATGAATTTTGGCTACGTTACTGTGAACGGAGTGAACAGTAACGTCTTTTTTTTGGAATGTTTCAATTGTATGGTTTACAGACTTGACAAATTATAAAAATACTATATAATACAGAAATGCAAATAAGTTGCAAATGTAAATAAGTTGCAAATACAAATAAAGTGCAAATATAAGGAGAACTATATGTCAGAGATTATATTAGATTCAGTAATAGACAGCATCAAGCTGCTACCCTTTCTTTTTCTTACTTATCTGTTTATGGAATGGCTGGAGCATAAGACAGGTGCGGCAGCACGAAAGAGAATCCGTACAGCCGGAAAATTCGGACCGGTATGGGGTGGACTTCTGGGAGTGATCCCACAGTGTGGATTTTCGGCAGCGGCATCCAGCCTTTTTGCCGGACGTGTGATCACAGTGGGAACTTTGATCGCGGTGTATCTGTCTACTTCAGATGAAATGTTTCCGATCATGATCTCCAATGCAGTTCCTGTAGTTACAATTGTGAAAATCCTGACCTGCAAAGCGGTGATCGGAATACTTTCCGGCCTGGTGCTGGAGTATGTTTACACACATATTCTGAAGAAACAGGAACCTGATGTGGATATTCATGAAATCTGTGAAGAAGAACGCTGCCATTGTGAACATGGAGTTATTTCTTCAGCAGCATTTCACACATTAAAAGTTTTTTGTGTACATTTTCTTGATTTCTCTTGTTTTAAATATTATCATTGGATTAGTCGGAGAAGAGACACTGGCAGGACTTTTTTACAGGAACACCGATTGCAGGTGAACTGATCGCAGCTTTAGTGGGACTGATTCCCAACTGCGCTTCTTCTGTAGTGATCACCCAGTTATATCTGGATCATATTATCGGAGCCGGGGCGATGATGGCGGGACTTCTTGTAAATGCAGGAGTTGGGCTTCTGATTCTGTTTCGTTTGAACAGAGACAGGGTTCAGAATCTGAAAATTGTGGGAGTACTTTATGGACTTGGTGTATTCTGGGGAATTATTATTGAATTTGCAGGAATTGTTTTCTGATCAACCGAGTCTGCTCTGTCAGAAGAAGCTGATTTTAGGAGGAATGATAAAATTATGGCAGGAAGCAGTTATGCGACAGCAAGCCGCAGAAAAATACTTGAATATTTGAAAAACAGTAATGACCATACGGTTACAGCTGCTGATGTGGATGAGTATCTGAAGAAACATGACAGTGAGGTAAATATCACAACCATTTACCGCTATCTGGACAAGCTTGCAAAGGATGGAACTGTGATCAAATATGTTGCAGAGAAAGGTTGCCAGGCTGCTTATCAGTATGTAGAACCGGGACGGGGATGTGAACAGCATCTGCACCTGAAGTGTGTAAAATGTGGAAAGATCATTCATCTGGAATGTCATTTTATGGAAGAAATTTCTCATCATATTGAAGAAAGTCATGGATTTACCCTGCAGTGTAAGAATTCTATTTTGTATGGGGTCTGTAAAGAATGTAAAGGCAGTGGCGAAGACTGTTGACTGTTTCTATCAGATGATGTAAACTGAAATACAACTGTTTGGTCAAATTGACTGGGAAGCAGTATGGTGAAGAGAAAAGACAGAGAAATTGCTGTAAGTACCGGTAAAAATAACAGATAATATATGAAATCATAAAAGAAGGCAATAATGAGAAAACAGAAGAGACAGATGTGTGTAAGAAGAATGTTATTATTTTTTCTGGCGTGTGTATTAATATGTGCAGCACCCCCGTCTGCAGCACAGGCGGCAATAATGCAGACTGCTAAGAATTCAACAGTGACAAAAGAAAAAACATCCACGAAAACAGTTACAATAGAGACTTCAGGAGGAATCACAAAAAAGAAAGTGAAAAGCGGTGGTTCTGTGATTCTTCCTGTGGAAGTGAATAAGAGGGGATATACATTTCTGGGATGGTCAACAGTTCCCGGACAGACCTGTAATCCAATGTATCAGGCATATCAGAAAATTCAGGTTACGAAAAATATTCATCTTTATCCGGTGAAGTATAAATGGAATCAGGAACCGGATATTTATGCAGGCGGTCTTGCGGACAGTGTGGAGAAATATGATAAGATTATTTTTGTGGGAGATTCCCGCACAGCAATGCTTCGCAGTACTCTGAAGCAGCAATGCAGTTCTGACAGTTTAAAGAAAGTTGGATTTGTATGCAAGACAGGAGAAGGGCTTGACTGGATGAAAAAATACGGAGAAAAGGAACTGCTGAATGAAATAAGCGGGATGGATGACAATGCGAAGCCGGTTGCAGTTATTTTCAATCTGGGAGTAAATGACCTGATCCACAAAAACAGGGAGTCCATCAGTTATGATTCTGTTGCGTCAGACTATGCTTCTTATATGAATGGATTATCCAGAAAGCTGACTGCCAGGAACTGTGAATTATTTTATATGTCTGTGAATCCATGTAATACGGCAATGAAATCCACGCGGAAGGAGTCTGAGATCCGCGGATTTAATAACAGACTCAGACAGAGACTGAACGGGAATTTTACATGGATCAACAGTTATTCTTATCTGATGAGATGTGGTTATACGACTCGCTGTGAATTTCGCGGTTATACAGATGATGGTGTTCATTATTCTATGAGGACTTATAAGAGAATTTATGCATATGCAATAAAACAGATCAGATAATCCTGACTGAAACCCGGAGACAGAATACTGTTCTCCGGGTTATCTGTGTGTATCAGTAAATACGAAAGTTGTAGCTGTGAAATAGTTAAACAGTTATCAAAGGCTCACAAAAGGTGACAGGAGGGGAGAAACATGAGAAGTGAAAGCTTCAGAAAAGGAGTTAAGGATGGTATTCCCATAGGACTGGGATATTTTGCTGTATCGTTTACATTTGGCATGATGGCAGTTGCTGATGGACTGAGTATCTGGCAGGCTGTGCTGATCTCATTGACAAACGTGACTTCAGCAGGGCAGTTTGCAGGACTTGAGATCATGGTAATGAGCGGATCTTACTGGGAGATGGCACTGACACAGCTGATCATTAATCTGAGATATTGTCTGATGTCATTTTCCCTTGCTCAGAAATTCAGAAGAGATGAATCTTTGGTTCACCGCTATATTGCAGCATTTGGTGTGACGGATGAGATTTTCGGGATCAGTGCCAGTCAGCCCGGAAAGGTAAGCGCATTTTATAATTATGGTGCCATGTGTGTGGCAATCCCGGGATGGGTACTTGGAACCCTGGCAGGAGCAATTTCCGGAAATCTTCTTCCGGATTTTATGATGAGTGCACTCAGCGTGGCTATTTACGGTATGTTCCTTGCAATTATTATTCCTCCGGCAAAGCAGAATAAGGCAGTACTGGCAGTTGTCGTGGCAGCAATGCTGATCAGCACTTTGTTTAAAGTGATTCCGTTTCTGTCGGAGGTTTCGTCAGGTTTTGTGATCATTATTACTACACTGATCGTGGCAGGGGCTGCCGCATACTTCTGTCCGATAGAGGATGAGAAAGAGGAGGAGAGTGTTCATGAGTCATAATATTTATATTTACATTCTGGTAATGGCAGCAGTTACATATCTGATCCGTATGCTCCCGCTTGCTCTTTCCAGAAAAGAGATCACAAGTCCGTTTATCAGATCATTTCTGTACTATGTTCCCTACGCATGTCTGGCAGCCATGACATTTCCGGCGATCCTTTTTGCCACAGACAGTGTGATCTCGGCTGCTGTGGGATTTATTGTGGCACTGATCGCGGCATATAAGGAGAAAAGTCTTCTTACAGTTGCGTTATTCGCATGTGCTGCGGTATTTATTGTGGAAAGAATACTGGAATTTGCAGTGTAAAAGTTGATAAAAAACGGATACATAACCACAGTTGAATGGTGTGTATCGTTTTTTGTTGCGTAATATTGTGACCGGCAGCTGAAGCAGATAAGCTGTCTGTTATTTGCTGCAGTTTCAGACAGTTTTTTATTTCAGAAAGCTTACATCAATTTCACCGTCAAATACTGTGGCAGCCGGGCCTGTCATGTAAACAAGATTCTCCTGTCTGTTCCAGAAAATCTGCAGGTCACCGCCGAGAAGTTTTACAGTGACAGGACTGTCACCGTCTACATGTCCGTTCAGAACAGAAGCGACTGCTACCGCACATGCACCTGTGCCGCAGGCAAGAGTTTTCGCCTGAACCGCGTTCCCATACACGCATTTTTTACAGTATGTTCATCGATCACTTTTACAAATTCAGTGTTTACACGATCCGGAAATGCAACATGATTCTCGAAAGCCGGGCCGATCTTTTCAATATCCAGATGGTCAATATCATCCATATAAACAATAGCGTGTGGATTTCCCATGGAAACAGCGGTTATGTAATAGATTTTTCCGTTTACATCCAGAGGTTCATTGATAACTTCCTCCTTCTCTGACACTACCGGAATCTGTCTGGCGGTCAGGATCGGAGAACCCATATTTACCTTAACCTTGGATACCTTTCCGTTTTCTACAGTAAGATCCAGATATTTGATGCCGCTTTTTGTAGCAACAGAAATATGTTCTTTGTTTACGATGCCGTAGTCATAGGCATATTTGGCAACACAGCGGATACCGTTTCCGCACATGGCACCCTGGGAACCGTCAAGATTATACATATCCATCTCGCAGTCTGCGATTTTGGATGGCTTGATCAGAATCAGTCCGTCGGAACCGATACCAAAGTGACGGTCACTGACATATCTGGCTACTGCGGAAGGATTTTCCACAGTTTCCTCAAAACAGTTTACATAGACGTAATCATTTCCAATACCATGCATTTTTGTAAATTTCATCAGAAAAAGCCTCCTTATTTGGTTAAATATTTATACACCTCTTGTATCATATAGAAAAAATGTTATGAAAAAGTGAAAATTACGAATCTTTTACCGGGAAAGTTTTTTCTGTGACCTTCATGTAAAAAAACATTTTTGCCCTTCCCGGAACAGTTATGTATTATACATTATATGGAAAATATATCTGTTATTCAAGTTTTACCTTGCATTTTATAGAAAGTATGTTAAAATTAAAAAACAAAAATATACAACCGAAACGCATAATTATACGCTGTTGTCTGAAGAAGGTAAAAAGATGGCAGCCGTAGATATACTTTCGGATGCGAGGAGGAAAAAAAGATGAAAGATCAAAAGAGATTTGCAGCTCTTGCACTCAGTGCAGTAATGGTATTTTCCATGGCAGGAAGCGTATCCGCAGCTCAGAAAGTTGAATCCAAAGATGATCTTGCAGGAGCAACAATCGGTGTTCAGCTTGGTACAACAGGTGACCTTGATGCATCTGATTATGAGAAAGATGGTTCTACAGTAGAACGTTACAGCAAGGGAAGTGAAGCTGTTCAGGCATTAAAGGCAGGACAAATTGACTGTGTAATCATCGATTCACAGCCGGCTCAGAAATTTGCTGAGAATAATGATGATCTCAAGATTCTGGATGAGCCATTCGAGGAAGAAGAATATGCAATCTGTTTAAAGAAAGGCAATGATGAACTTCTTGACAAGATTAACGGAGCTCTCAAGGAACTGAAAGAGGATGGAACTATCGACAGCATCATGGACAATTACATTGGTGAGGATGCCGGTAAGACTCCATATGAATCACCGGAAGATGTTGACCGTTCCAATGGAACTCTGGTAATGGCTACTAACGCTGAGTTCGAACCATATGAATATCATGAAGGTGATGATATCGTTGGTATCGATGCTGATATCGCTCAGGCAATCTGTGATAAGCTTGGATATGAACTGAAAATTGAAGATATGGAATTCGATTCCATCCTTCCGGCAGTACAGTCCGGCAAAGCAGACTTCGGTGCAGCTGGTATGACTGTAACAGAAGACCGTAAATCAAGCGTTGACTTTACAGATACCTATGCAGATGCAAGCCAGGTAATTATTGTAAAGAAATAAGTATTAAAATAACAAATAACAGAGCTGTTGACGATTTGCCAACAGCTCTCTTTTCGGAACAGAGGTTTTTATGAATAATCCTATGATATTAGCGAATGTAAAAGAAGATTTTTATCTGAACTTTATTAAAGATGACCGCTATCTCTGGCTTCTGGATGGTCTGAAAACAACTCTTATTATCACAGTATTTGCGGTAATTGTAGGTCTGATCATCGGTTTCCTTGTAGCAATCATCCGTTCTGCGCACGATAAGTCAGGCTCCTTTAAGATCCTCAATGCGATCTGCAGAGTTTATCTGACTGTAATTCGTGGAACACCAACCATGATCCAGCTGTTGATCATGAATTTTGTAATTTTTGGTGCTGTAAGCATTAACAAGATCATTGTAGGCGGACTTGCCTTTGGTATCAACTCAGGTGCCTATGTAGCTGAGATTGTCCGTTCCGGTATCATGTCCATTGACCAGGGACAGACAGAGGCAGGACGAAGCCTTGGTCTGAATTTCAGCCAGACCATGCGACTGATCATTATCCCGCAGGCATTTAAGAATGTACTTCCTGCGCTGGTAAATGAATTTATCGTGCTGATCAAAGAGACATCCATCATCGGTTATATCGGTATGATGGACCTGACAAAAGGAGCTATGCTGATCCAGAGCCGTACATACAATGCGTTCTGGCCTCTGATGGCAGCAGCAGCGATTTACCTTGTGATCGTTGGAATCCTTACATGGGGGATGAATAAACTGGAAAGGAGATTAAGAACCAGTGAGCGATAAGAATGTACTGATCCAGGTAAAGGATCTGAAGAAAGCTTTTGGTACAAATCAGGTTCTCGATGGAATAACAACAGATATCTGTCAGGGAGAAGTAGTAGCCGTCATTGGTCCTTCCGGTTCCGGTAAATCTACTTTCCTGAGATCACTGAATCTTCTGGAGGTTCCGACAGGCGGACAGATCCTCTTTGAAGGAACTGATATTACAGATCCGAAGGTTGACATTAACAGACACCGTCAGAAGATTGGAATGGTATTCCAGCAGTTTTAATCTTTTTCCGCATAAAAACGGTAAAACAGAATATTATGCTGGCACCTGTAGAACTGAAGCTGATGACAAAGGAGGAAGCTTCAAAGAAAAGCGGATGAGCTTCTGGCACGTGTAGGTCTTCCGGACAAAGCCAATGCATATCCGGATATGCTTTCGGGGCGGGCAGAAACAGCGTATTGCCATTGCACGTTCTCTTGCCATGAATCCGGATGTGATGCTTTTTTGATGAGCCAACTTCCGCACTTGACCCTGAGATGGTAGGTGAGGTTCTGGAATTGATGAAAGAACTTGCGCAGTCAGGTATGACCATGGTTGTAGTTACTCATGAGATGGGATTTGCAAGAGAAGTGGCAACAAGAGTTCTTTTTATTGATGACGGTAAGATACAGGAAGAGAATACTCCGAAAGAATTTTTCGCGAATCCGAAGAATCCTAGACTGAAAGACTTCCTTTCAAAGGTTTTATAAGATGCTGAGAAAATTTAACAGTTTTATAGAAAAATGGATGGCCCTGGTGACACCGACCTGTCTGTTACTGGGGGTGTGCTTTCCTGATATTGCCAAATGCGGTCTGCCTTATGTGCCGGCCGTATTTGCATTTATGACATTTGCCGGGGCGTTGAAGTCAAGATTTAAAGATGTGGCAAATGTATTCCGACATCCGGGCTCACTGCTTATTATCATGCTTCTGGTCCATGTGGTAATCCCGACAGCAGCCTGCGGGGCAGGTCATCTTTTCTTTGGAAATAACATGGAGCTGATCACCGGAATGGTACTGGAGTTTGCAGTTCCCACTGCAGTGGTAAGTCTGATGTGGGTGACGATTTATGATGGAAACAGTCCTCTGTCGTTGTCTCTGGTAGTTCTGGATACGGTACTGGCACCTTTTCTGATCCCGGCTACGCTGAAGATCCTGCTGGGCTCTGCGGTGACCATAGATCCTGCCAGGATGATGCGGGAACTGATATTTATGGTTGCGCTTCCTGCTGTTGTTGCGATGGTATTAAATCAGGTCACAGATGGAAAAGTAATGGAAACATGGCCGGGAAAGCTTGCGCCTTTTTCAAAGCTGGCACTGATATTTGTGGTAACGTCCAATTCTTCCAAAGTAGCACCATATATCCGGGATATGAATATGCAGAGGGTGAAGGTTGCACTGGCAATCCTTGTCCTGGCTGCTTCCGGATATGCACTCGGCTGGTTTGTGGCGTATATCTTCCGAAAGGATCGCAGTACGGCGGTTTCCATGATGTATGGAACCGGGATGCGCAATATCAGCGCAGGAGCGGTGATCGCAGCTGCATATTTTCCGGGTGAAGTTATGTTTCCGGTAATGATCGGAACTCTGTTTCAGCAGGTGTTGGCAGCATTGTTCGGAAAGCTTCTGGCACAGAAAAAGGAAAAACAGGAATTTTGTTGAGGTCTGCTGAGGCGTTATAAAGAATATAAAAAGAACTGCCGCATTAGCAATTGAAAAATTGCAATGCGGCAGCTCTTTTTATGAATCTGAAGCTTTTATATATTTCTTCAGTTCTTTGTAGCAGTATTTGATGATCTCTTTACGGGTGATGATGCCGATAAAGTATCCCTGATCATCTACAACCGGAACATAATTCTGGTTGATTGCCTTGTCCAGCAGATCCTCCATGTCAGAATCTGCGTGAACTGCCTTATATGTTGCTCTTCGCGGGATTGCCATAATGGAAATGCTCTCTGCTTCTTTCAGTCCGGGAACATTTAAGGTTTTCATTCCCCAGAGAAGATCACCCTCGGAAATACTTCCTTTATATTTCCCGTCCAGACTCAGAAGCGGAATACAGGAAAACTTCCTGTGCTCCATTTTCTCAAGAGTCTGACGAAGAGTTTCATTCTCAAATATATATGCTACATCACTTTTAGGTGTTAGAAAAAATAAAATATTCACTTTTGTATTCGCCCCGTTACATTTGTCTGATAAGGCACTCAGATATACATTGTGTATTTACACATCTGTGTGTCTGTGATTTCTGAGTATTCCAGGTTTACGGCTTTTTTACAGAAGCTGTACTCCTTTTGCTGCTGCTTCTTTCATTACTTCTTCCGGCCACAGGGAAGCATGTACTTCACCGATATGTGCCTTTCTGAGGAAGAACATACAGATACGGGACTGGCCGATGCCGCCGCCGATAGTATATGGAAGTTCTTTGTTAAAGATTGCTTTCTGGAAAGGAAGTTCGCGTCTGTCATCACATCCTGCGATGGTAAGCTGTCTGTCAAGCGCATCCTCGTCAACGCGGATACCCATGGAAGAAAGCTCCAGAGCAATGTCGAGAACAGGATAATAAACAAGGATATCGCCGTTTAATTCCCAGTCATCGTAGTCCGGTGCACGTCCGTCATGACGTTCTCCGTTGGTTAAGGTTTTGCCGACCTGCATAAGGAATACGGCACCTTTTTCCTTGACAATCTTGTATTCACGTTCCTTTGGAGTGAGATCAGGATACATGTCGACCAGTTCCTGAGTGCTGACAAATGCGATCTCTCTCGGAAGGATTTCTTCGATGTAATCGTACTGAACAGCCATGTATTTTTCGGTCTTGCGGAGAACGCTGTAGATAGCACGTACTGTGGAAACAAGTGTGTCCATGTTGCGTTCTTCCTTGCTGATGATCTTTTCCCAGTCCCACTGATCTACGTATACGGAATGGATATTGTCCAGATCCTCGTCTCTTCTGATCGCGATCATGTCTGTGTAAAGTCCTTCACCATGAGCAAAGCCATATTTCTGTAATGCATATCTCTTCCATTTTGGCGAGAGAGTGTACGATCTCAGCATTCTCCGGCTGGCCTTTGATATCAAAGCTTACCGGACGTTCCACGCCGTTTAAGTTATCGTTCAGACCGGATGACGGATTAACGAATACCGGAGCGGAAACACGCAGCAGATTCAGTTTTTGAGCCAGTGTCTGCTGAAAGAAATCTTTCACAGTTTTAATGGCAATCTGGGTATCGTGAAGATTTAAAGATGACTGATACCGTCAGGAATTTTAATCTGTTCCATGAGTGGATTCCTCCTGTAATTTCTGTATTTGCATATTTTTATGGCAAACTGATAAAAAAATATTGTTGTTTACTGAATATCCATTATCTTTTCCCACGCTATTATAACAGGAAAATGGTAGTTTGACAATTATTACTGTTCATTTGGAAGTATCTCGTGGGATATTATGGTTACGGAGAACAGAACGAACAGTAACACAATTTCGGCTTTGCAAGATTGGGGCGAAATGTTAAAATAAATGTGTAAATGAATGAAGCGTTAAATTTATATAAAACTCAGGGGGAAGATATATGGGAAAAAGGTGTCAGGTCTGTGATGGACCAATTGTAAACGGCAGGTGTAAATATTGTGGAATGCCATATAGAAATGATATGGAACTGTATCATCTGAACGAAGACCGTTCAGAGCACTATCGTCATGCTTCGGCAAAGGTGAAAAAAGCAATGGCAGAGAACGAGATCCCTTTGTCTGACAGAAATAAAACAGTTCCCAAAGCTGCAAAAACTTCGTCTGCCAGAACACAGACTATTAGAACGCAAAATACAAAAGTACAAACTTCAAGAATACAAACATCAGGGACAAAGAAAACATCAGGTCAGTCGTACAGCGCACAGACTGCCCGTACATACAGCACCGGAAAAAAGACAGCAAAAAGTGAGAAGAAAAAGAGCGGCAAGGCAGGCAAAATTTTCTGGATCATTGTGCTGATTCTGATGGTAATAATAGGTCAGATGGCAGAGAATTGGGATACGATTGGATACAGGATAGAAGAATTTATCTATGATGAGTTTGACATAGATCTCAACAGTATTTTTGATGACAGCAGTTCTGATGAAGTAAATGAGAGTAATAAGAATAATGAAAGTAATGAAAATAATGAAAGTAATGAGAATAACTGGACAGATGACTGGTCTGAGACTATCAGTGCAGTAAAGAACGGACAGGATGAACAGAGGGGCAATCCGGACTGGTATATGTTCACCGGAGAGAATTATATTGTCAGAACGGATGATACTGCATCAGAGATTGGCGATATAGATGCCAGTGACCAGGGGTATGATTTTACAATAGATCCGGGAGAATACAGGATAGTGTCCGGCTGGGAGAAGGTTGCTCTGGAAATCAGAAGTTCTTCAGGAAAAGATGAAACTGTAAAATTTGACGAAGCAGACCACGAGGAGAAAATAGAATTACATGCCGGGGATGAGGTATCTGTGGTATCTCTGGATGGTCAAGATAATTATCTTGCCATGTATCAAATTCAGCAATATGACGAATAAATTTTTTTGCCCCTTTCTTTTTGTCAGAGACTGTGCTATACTTGTTAAACGTACCACATATAGAGAGAATTGTGGTGAATGAAAGAAAAAATACTATATATTGTATATGGGAGCAAAAGGTATGATATATGTTATAAAGAAAGATGGTACGAGAGAAGAGTTTAATTCACAGAAGATCGTAGCAGCAGTAAATAAGTCGGCAGCCAGAATTTTATACACATTTTCGGATAAAGAGAAGGAATTTATCTGCCAGTTTGCGGAAGAACATGCGGAGGCACTGGGAAAGAATGAGATAGAGATCCAGGAGATGCACAACATCGTAGAGGGAGCACTTGAGAGAGTGAACCCGGCAGTGGCTAAGAGCTACCGCGATTACAGAAATTACAAACTTGACTTTATCCATATGATGGATGATGTATATACCAAGAGTCAGGCAATCCGTTATATTGGTGATAAGAGTAATGCCAATACAGACAGTGCGCTTGTAGCTACAAAGCGAAGCCTGATCTTTAATGAACTGAACAAAGAGCTTTATCGTAAATTTTTTATGAATCGTAATGAACTTCAGGCATGTAAAGATGGTTATATTTATATTCATGACCAGTCTGCACGTCTGGATACCATGAACTGCTGTCTCTTTGATGTGGCATCTGTACTCAGCGGCGGATTTGAGATGGGAAATGTATGGTACAATGAGCCTAAGACACTGGATACTGCGTTTGATGTTATGGGTGATATTATCCTGAGCACTGCTGCACAGCAGTATGGCGGATTCACAGTACCGGAAGTAGACAAGATCCTTGCACCTTATGCACAGAAGAGTTACGATAAATATATCCAGGAATTTATGAAATACTCTGACGAGAGCTGGACAGGACGTGAAGAACGTGCGATCGAGTATGCGCTTGACAAAGTCCGCAGAGATTTTGACCAGGGATGGCAGGGGATTGAGTATAAGCTGAATACAGTCGGATCTTCCAGAGGGGATTATCCATTTGTAACTGTAACTCTTGGACTTGGAATAAAGCAGTTTCGAGAAGATGGCAAGTATTTCTCTTCTTGAAGTGCATAAAAGGCGGACAGGGTAAGGCAGGACGCAAGAAACCGGTACTCTTCCCGAAAATCGTATTCCTTTATGATGAAAATATCCATGGAAAAAGGCAAAGATCAGTGAGGATGTATTTGAGGCAGGGGTTGACTGTTCTGCCAAGACTATGTATCCGGACTGGCTGTCCATGTCAGGAAAAGGATATATTTCCAGTATGTACAAGCAGTATGGAAAGGTTATAAGTCCTATGGGATGTCGTGCGTTCTTAAGCCCCTGGTACGAGAGAGGCGGTATGTATCCGGCAGATGATAAGGATGTTCCTGTGTTTGTGGGAAGATTTAACATCGGTGCGGTAAGCCTTCATCTTCCAATGATCCTTGCCAAAGCCAGAGCAGAGAGCAGGGATTCTACGAAGTGCTGGATTTCTATCTTGAGATGATCCGTAATCTGCATATCCGTACCTATGATTATCTGGGACAGATGCGTGCGTCAACCAACCCGCTGGCATATTGTGAGGGAGGATTTTACGGTGGACATCTGAAACCGAATGAAAAGATTGGCAAGATTCTGAAACCAATGACAGCATCCTTCGGAATCACTGCATTAAATGAACTCCAGGAACTTTACAATGGCAAATCCATTGCTGAAGACGGGCAGTTTGCACTGGATGTGCTGAAATATATCAACAGGAAAGTAAATGAATTTAAAGAGAAAGATGGTTATCTTTATGCAATTTATGGAACACCGGCAGAGAGTTTATGTGGACTGCAGGTGGAACAGTTCCGTAAGATGTATGGCATTGTGAAAGGGGTTTCTGATCGTCCTTATGTAAGCAACAGTTTCCACTGTCATGTGACTGAAGATGTAACTCCGATTGAAAAACAGGATCTGGAGGACGTTTCTGGGAGTTGTGCAACGGCGGTAAGATTCAGTATGTACGTTATCCGATCGATTATAATCGTGAAGCAATACGTACTCTGATCCGCAGAGCCATGTCTTTGGGATATTATGAGGGAGTAAATCTTTCCCTTGCTTACTGTGATGACTGCGGACATGAGGAACTTGAAATGGACGTGTGTCCGGTCTGCGGTTCCAAGAATCTGACAAAGATTGACCGTATGAACGGATATCTTTCCTACAGCCGTGTGCATGGTGATACTCGTCTGAACGAAGCGAAGATGGCAGAGATTGCGGAACGTAAATCTATGTAATATCAGGTCAGGGGTAAACTTTTGAATCTGACATCATAATATGATAATTAAAAGACATATACCGGCAAGATGATATGTATTGCTCTGGTATATGTCTTTTTGTATTGTCAGATAAAATATAGCAATCCTCTTAAATGTATTATTTACGAGGATTGCTATAGAATCATTTTAATGATAGTTCCGGTTTTTCGAAATATCCATCCTTTGCATGCGCAATATCTGTGATGATCGTTCTTCTGTTATCTCCCTTTTCGATAAAAGAGATTCCGGCTTCGAATTTAGGAAGCATGGAGCCTGGGGCAAACTGATTGTCAGCCATATATTTCTTAGCATCATCTACAGAAATTGTATTAAGATATTCTTCGTTGTCCTGACCGAGGTTCAGACTTACTTTCTCAACACTGGTAAGGATCAGAAGAGTATCTGCATTTAATTCCTGTGCAAGAAGTCCGCTGGAAAGGTCTTTCTCAATGATCGCACTTGCACCATGAAGATCGATTCCCTGTTCCATAACCGGGATTCCGCCGCCGCCTGCTGCGATTACTACCTGGCCCGCATCTACAAGTGTGCGGATTGTTTCAAGCTCTACGATTTTCTGCGGTTTCGGAGCTGCCAGGATTCTTTTATAAGTGCCGTCAGCCCAGTTTAGTGACAAAGTTTCCCTTGCTTTCTTCAGTTTCAGCCTCTTCTTCTGTAAGGACACGTCCGATGATCTTCTCAGGTTCAGCGAAAGCATCATCATATGGATCAATGACAACCTGTGTAAGGATAGTAGCTACCGGTTTATAAATACCGCGGGAAATAAGTTCTGCGCGGATTGCGGTCTGGAGGTCATATCCGATATAGCCCTGACTCATTGCCGAACATACGGACATAGGTGCAAATGTATAGTCAGGATGTGTTTTGCCAAATTCATTCATGGCTGTGTGGATCATTCCAACCTGTGGACCGTTACTGTGGGAAATGACTACACGATTTCCGGCTTCTACAAGATCTGCGACAGCTTTGGCTGCTTTTTTTGTAGCGATTTTCTGCTCCGGTAAGGTGGTTCCTAATGCTCTGTGGCCCAGTGCAACTACTGTAATTTTTTCGCTCATGGGAATTACCTCGATTCTTTCATGTTCTGTAAATATGATATCAGCGGGGTGATCTTATATATAAAGATTTTTGAAATTTTTTTATCACTGATATCATAAATATTCAATCATATTGATATCCTACATTATAAAAAGACTGCCAGTAGAATTGCAATAGAAAATAACTCAAAAAACACCTCGCGGGATATTACCAGTGAACAGTAACAAAAAACAAACAGCTCTCACATTTGTGTGAGAGCTGTTTTGTTTTTGAGGGGGAGGATAGAGAGTGGTTTTCATCTATCCAAGACCTATTATATGGGAAAATTATGTTCAAAGTATGTCGAATTTCTGAAACAATCGGTAAATTTATAAAAGAATTATAAACAATACGAAAAATAAAAAGTGGTATCTTGTTTTTATAGCATAGACATGCTAAAGTAGATTCATCGGCAACAGCGTTATCAGTATTCTTATTTTCACGCACCGGTCCGGTGCAAAAAATTTCCAATTATTTATTGATAGTCCGGGAGATGGTTTTGAATCCTGAGCAGAAACTCTGAAAATCTTATTTATTGTGCAAAACAGAGAGGAGAGATGCGTATGTCTGTGGATATGAACTTATAATCTCGAAAGATACTGTACCGATATCATTCTGACAGTGGAAGTACCTCAGATGACATAGAATAAAAAATTCAGGAGAATGAGAGAATGGAAAAAAGAATATGGAATCAGTTAAAAAAAAGCAGTCATGATAACGGCTGCTGTCGGGGATTTTGGGAGCAGGAGCAGTATCAGCAGCAGAATTTTGAAGCTGCAGAGTTATATGTTCCTGCTGTGGGTTTAAAGCAGAGTGCACAGTGGATCGATGAAGAGAAATTTCAGGCAGAACTGACACTGGAAGTGAGCGGTCTGAAAGAACTGTACAAAAGTCAACAGGAAAATACTGCTTCGGAGAACGGACAGTTGCAGATGGAAAATAGTACATGGGATGGCGAAGTGAGAGAAGCAGAAGCAGCAGAAAATACGACAGATGAAGTGGATTCCGAAAATACAGAGTGTGAATCAGAGAGTGCAGTAATAGATATAGAAGATATAGAAAGCGAAGAATACCGGAAGGCAGAAGAAAACGCAGAAGGATTTGACACAGAAACCGGACAGACACAACAGAGTGAGCAGGAGAACCAAAATGAGATCAGGGAAGATAAACCAGATATTTTCTGACTGTATATATTTCAGAATATTTTCAGGTAAATGCAGAAGCGTTAAAGAATGATCTGCAGGCTGAATCCGTACAGATACAAAATAAGAAAGGTGAGACAACCCAGATTACAAAGCTGACCTGTGAGAACTGCACTTTCAGATGCGGAAACAGAATATCTTTACCATGAAAGTGCCGGTGTCTCTGCGTGAAGAATATCGTATTTCTTCTGTAAAAACAAGATTATCTCTGTGCCAGGATGCACCGCTTTGCAAAGATTGGGAGGGGACAGGTGCGTATTTCTGGATGAAATCAGGGGATGAAACCCGGACTGTTGCAGAAACTCCTTCAGCTCTGCTTTCCGTACAGGAGGCAAAAACAGGGATCACAGCCCGGTTACAGCAGGAGACGAAAGAGGTACGTGCAGGGCAGAACTTTACTTATATATTGTCTGTAGAGAATACAGGAGAATTACCTCTGGAAAATATAGAGATATCCAGTGTTTTTTCTCAGGATAATATAAAAGCCGAATGGAAACAGGAAGAGGGATTTACTGCAAATGGTATGCAGGGAATTATTTCAGGTCTTAAGGCAGGAGAAATCAGAAATCTTCAGATGACAGTACAGCTTACAGAAGAGCAGGCAGGAGAGCTTATTCATACAGTAACTGTAAAAGCGAAATATCCGGGAAAGGAAGAAAGTATTGGATGTCAGAAATCAGTCGAAACAGAAGTCATTGCATTAAAGGCGGCTTTTGAGGTGGAGAAAACTGCGGACAGAACACAGGCATATCCGGGAGATACGATCACATATCAGATCTGCATCAGGAATACGGGTGAGCGGACACTTCATTCGGTTCTCAGTACAGAAAGATTCCAAAATGCCGGTATTCAGGCAAACTTTGTCAGGAAAGAGGGCGTAACATTAAACAGCACAGGCACACAGGCTCTGATTCCGCAGATCGCACCGGGAGAGGCTTTTGCACTTTACGCCACAGTGACTGTTCCACAATATATGGCAAGTCAGGAATTGATCAATGAGGTAATCGTTACATCTGATGAGACTGGTACACAGGCAATGACATCTAAGGCAAACGTAGAATTAAAGGAAACTGATAATATTGTTACAGTTACGCCGCAACCGGCATCTCTGGCTTCCCAGAGTTATGGATATGACTCAAAGTCCGGAAGTGCTTATACTACTGCTTCCAAACCACGTACAGGAGATGAGACAGAAACGGCTTTGTATATTGTACTGGGGATTTTTGCAATCATGTCCGGAGTCAGTGCATTCTGTTACAGGAAGACAAAAAAACAGCAGAAGTAGAGAAACAACGTTGAAACGAACAGGGGAGGTGTGCTATTCTTATATAGAATATACGCTTTAGTAAAACACCTCTGCCTGACTTTAAAGAAATTGCGTTACTGTTCACACATCACTATCCCGCGAGGTGTTTTTGGCATGAATATGCCAAAAATCCCGAGACATACAAGCAAAATTCCATTGCCGCAGGCAATCTGGAATGAATTTTGGCTAAGTTACTGTGAACGGAGTGAACAGTAACGAAATGGCCGTAGAGGCTGTATAAAATTCAGGCAGGCAGGAAATGATATGGAGGATTAAAATGAAATTAATATCCTTACTGGAAAAGCTGGAATATACATGTCTTCAGGGCAGTACAGACCAGGAAGTAAAAAATGTGATTTATGATTCCCGGAAAGTAGAAGAGGGCTTCTCTTTTTTATCTGTATCCGCGGTGCAGTGGTGGATGGCCATAAAATTTGTGCCGGATGTAGTTGCAAAAAGGAGCAAAGGTTCTGATCGTGGAAGAAGCTGTGGAAGCACCGGAAGATGTGACAGTCATTCTTGTGAAAGATACACGATATGCAATGGCGTTTATTTCTGCCGCATATTTCGGATATCCCGCAGAGAAACTGAAAACAATTGGTATCACAGGAACAAAAGGAAAAACAACCACTACGTATATGGTAAAATCTATTCTGGAAAATGCCGGATATAAAGTGGGACTGATCGGAACCATTGAAGCGATCATCGGTGACAAAGTGATTCCTGCAAAGAACACAACACCGGAGTCTTATGTGATTCAGGAATATTTCCATGAGATGGCAGAAGCCGGCTGTGACTGTGTGGTTATGGAAGTTTCCTCCCAGGGACTGATGCTTCACAGAACTCAGGGATTTGTTTTCGATTTTGGTATTTTTACAAATATTGAGCCGGATCATATCGGACCAAATGAACATAAGGATTTTGATGATTATCTCAGATGCAAGTCCTTACTTCTGAAACAGTGCAAGGTAGGAATTGTAAACAGAGATGATGAACATTTCGAGAAAATTATTGAAGGTCATACATGCAGCCTGGAAACTTATGGATTTTCACCGGAAGCAGACCTTCGTGCGGAAGATGCAAAGCTGGTCGGAGGTAAAGGATATCTGGGTATTTCCTACCATCTGAAAGGACTTCTGGATTTTCATGTGGAGATAGATATTCCCGGTAAATTCAGCATCTACAATTCATTGACAGCAATCGCGATCTGCCGTCATTTTAAGGTTTCGGAAGAAAACATTCTCAAAGCCTTAAAAGTAGCTAAGGTAAAAGGCCGTATCGAAATGGTAAAAGTATCCGATGATTTTACTCTGATGATCGATTACGCGCATAATGCCATGGCTCTGGAGAGTCTTCTGACCACTTTGAAAGAATATCATCCCCACAGACTGGTATGTCTGTTTGGATGCGGAGGCAACAGATCAAAGCTTCGCCGCTATGAGATGGGAGAGGTTTCCGGAAAGCTTGCAGACCTTACCATCATTACCTCTGATAATCCACGTGATGAAGAACCACAGGCGATCATCGATGATATCAAGATCGGTATGGCGAAAACCGATGGAAAATATGTAGAGATTCCGGACAGAAAAGAAGCCATCGCCTATGCGATCCATCATGGAGAGCCGGGGGATATTATAGTTCTGGCAGGTAAGGGACATGAGGATTATCAGGAAATTAAAGGAAAGAAATATCCTATGGATGAACGTGTCCTGATCGCAGATATTCTTGCTGGTAAATAGGTAGCGGGTCAAACAGGAATAAGTTCATGATATATGCTGATATAATAATTGATATTTCCAGTGATAAACTGGACCGGAGTTTTCAATATCGTGTACCGGAAAGGCTGGAGAAGAAAATAAAGGCAGGGATGGTGGCAGCCATCCCTTTTGGAAATGCCGGCCGGGTGCGTAAAGGATATGTGATCGGATTGTCAGATAAACCGAAAATTGCTCCCGAAAAGATTAAAGAAATCAGTGAAATCTGCAGTGGAGAAGAGACTACGGAATCCAGACTGATCGCCCTGGCAGCCTGGATGAGAGAAAATTATGGTTCCACCATGATCCAGGCTCTCAGGACAGTACTTCCTATCCAGGAGAAAATCAAGGCAAAAGAGAAAAAATATATATGCCTGGATATTTCCGAAGAGGCGGGAGCGCAGTTGCTGAAAGAACTTGAACAAACAAGGTTTAAAGCCAGAACAAGACTTCTGAGGGAACTTCTGGAGAAAAAAAAGACTGGATTATACACATGCGGCGAAAAGAACTGGGGGACAACTTCTGCTGTTGTAAAGAAAATTTCAGGAGCAGGGGATTATCCGCATAGAATATGATGAGATAATGAGAACTTCACTGAATACAGGTGATATTTCCGGAGAAAGGCGAATGCCGCTTACAGATGAACAGGAAGCGGCAAGTAAAAGCAGATACAGAGAGAGTGGAAAAACCATCGCCGAAGCCTGTACTGATCGAGGGAGTGACAGGGAGCGGGAAAACCCAGGTGTATATAAAGCTGATCGAGCAGACGCTTCTCAGGGAAAAGAAGCAATCGTGCTGATCCCGGAGATTGCTCTGACATATCAGACGGTACGCAGATTTATGCCAGATTGGGGATAAAGTATCAGTTATCAATTCCAGACAGTCTCAGGGAGAACGCTATGATCAGTTTAAACGTGCGAAAAAGGGAGAAGTCCAGGTGATGATCGGTCCCAGATCTGCGCTGTTTACGCCATTTGCCAGTCTGGGACTGATCATTATTGATGAAGAACATGAATCAAGCTATAAAAGTGAAAGCACACCCCGTTATCATGCAAGGGAAACTGCAATCAGGAGAGCTGTTTTAGAACATGCAAATGTGGTAATGGGTTCAGCTACTCCATCAGTGGAAGCCTACAGTAAGGCAATGAATGGGGAATATAGTCTGGTCAGGCTGACAACAAGATATGGAAGCAGACCTCTGCCCCGGGTTTCTATCGTAGACCTGCGTGAGGAATTAAAAGCAGGAAACAGGTCTGTACTGAGCAGAGAACTCCGGCAAAAGATGAAAGGCCGGTTTGAGAAAAAAGAACAGGTAATGCTTTTTCTGAACAGAAGAGGATACGCAGGTTTTGTATCCTGCCGGTCCTGTGGACATGTGATGAAGTGTCCGCATTGTGATGTTTCTCTTTCGGAGCATAATAATGAAAGGCTTTTATGTCATTACTGTGGATATGAGACAGGAAAACCCCGGATATGCCCGGTGTGCGGATCGCCTTATATTGGCGGATTTAAGGCAGGAACACAGCAGATCGAGAAGGTAGTGCGGGAAGATTTTCCAGAAGTCAGGACTCTCAGAATGGATTTTGATACAACAAGAACCAAGGGCAGCTATGAAAAGATCCTTGCAGCTTTTGCTGCTCATGAGGCAGATATACTGATCGGAACGCAGATGATCGTTAAGGGGCATGATTTTCCGGATGTCACACTCATGGGAATAGTAGCAGCGGATCTTTCGCTGAATGCAGAGGATTATCGATGTGCGGAACGTACCTTTCAGCTTCTCTGTCAGGCAGTCGGCCGGGGAGGACGGGGGAAAACCGGGAGAGGCAGTGATCCAGACCTATCATCCGGATCATTACAGTATTCAGGCGGCGGCAGTGCAGGATTATCAGGCATTCTATGAGGAAGAGATGAGTTACCGTATGCTTCTGGATTATCCGCCTGCGGCACATATGCTGGCAGTTTCTGGGTTCAGGTCCGGAAGATGAGAAACTGGTTCAGGCAATGTTATTATCTGAAACTTTATATAGAAAGGATATACAGAGAAAATGACCTGCATATCATTGGCCCGGCATATGCGTCAGTTGGAAAAGTTAAGGATATTTACAGACAGGTTATCTATTTAAAACATAAAGATCATAAAAACGCTGGTACATATCAAAGACCAGCTGGAGAAATACATAGAGATAAATTCCGGTTTCCGGAAAATATACATACAATTTGATTTCAGTTAATTATGGCAGATTTTTTTCAAAATCTCATTACTGAAGTAATCTGCTGCAGAAGGGAAATCCGGAAGGCAGTAATTTCTGAAATCGTGATATAACAATAATCAAGATATCAGGTTAGGGGCAAAATATCTTTTGATTCTAACATCATAATCAAAGAAGAGGAGAATAAAAGAAATGGCACTTAGAAAAATCAGATTACAGGGCGACGAAGTACTTGCAAAGGTCAGCAGACCGGTAGAAAAAATGACACCACGTATTCATGATCTGATCGGGGATATGCTTGAAACCATGTATGATGCAATGGGAGTTGGCCTCGCTGCACCACAGGTAGGTATGCTGAAGCGTATTGTTGTGATCGATATAGGAGAGGGTCCTATCGTGCTGATCAATCCTGAAATCCTTGAAACATCAGGCGAACAGACTGGTGATGAAGGATGCTTAAGTGTACCTGGAATGGCTGGTCAGGTAACACGTCCGAACTATGTAAAGGTAAAAGCTCTGGATGAAGATATGAATGAAGTAGAATATGAAGGGGAAGGTCTTCTTGCGCGTGCTTTCTGCCATGAGATCGATCATCTGGACGGACATATGTATACAGAACTGGTAGAAGGAGAACTTCATCAGGTTTCCTATGATGAGGATGAGGAGTGATAATTAAATGAAGATAGTATTTATGGGAACACCGGATTTCGCAGTGCCGTCATTACATGCACTGACAGAAGCCGGATATGCGGTGGCAGCAGTAGTGACCCAGCCTGACAAACCAAAAGGAAGAGGTAAGACATTATTGCCAACACCTGTAAAAGAAGAAGCCGTTATGCACGATATTCCGGTATATCAGCCGGAGAAAGTGAGAAATAACCCTGAATTTCTGGAGATTCTGAAAGAAATCAATCCTGAGATCATAGTTGTTGCTGCATATGGACAGATTATTCCAAAAGAAATCCTGGAGCTTCCGAAATTTGGATGTATCAATATTCGTGCGTCTCTTCTTCCGAAATACAGAGGAGCAGCGCCTATCCAGCAGGCTGTGATCGACGGGGGAAAAAGTATCAGGTGTAACGATCCAGCAGATGGGAGAAGGTCTTGATACCGGTGATATGATTTCAAAGATAGTGATTCCGATCTCTCCGACAGAAACAGGTGGAAGCCTGTTTGGAAAACTTGCGCAGGCCGGTGCGGATCTTCTGATCAAGACGCTTCCATCTATTGAGCAGGGAACTGCGGAGTTTGAAAAACAGCCGGAGGAGAGTCCTACACCTTATGCGGCTATGATCACCAAACAGATGGGACTGATGGATTTCAGAAAATCTGCAGAAGAACTGGAACGCCTTGTACGCGGCCTGAATCCATGGCCAAGTGCTTATACATTTCTTAATGGAAAAACTCTGAAAGTGTGGAAATGTAAAGTCAGCACTGAGAAAACAGATGCTGTTCCGGGAACAATCTTCCTGGCAGATAAAGAGGGGATCCATACAGCATGTGGAGAAGGAGTGCTGATTCTTACAGAGATACAGCTGGAAGGTAAGAAGCGTATGGAAACAGAAGCCTTTCTCCGGGGATATCACATTGAAAATGGAATTGTTTTTACAGATCATAAGGAGTGATTAGATGTACGGATATTATTATTTTGATCCTACGTATTTACTGCTCATTATCGGAATGGTGCTGTCTTTACTGGCATCTGCAAAGGTAAAGAGTACGTTTTCTGTTTACAGCAGAGTGCGCAGTGCATCGGGGCTTACAGGTGCCGATGCTGCCAGACGGATTCTTCGTATGTCGGGAATTACGGATGTTACGGTAGTACCCATATCCGGCAGCCTGACAGACCACTATGATCCGGGAAGTAAGAACTGGCACTTTCCCAGGATGTATATGATAAAACATCTGTGGCTGCGATCGGGGTGGCTGCGCATGAATGTGGACATGCTATTCAGCATGCGACTAACTATGTGCCATTGAATCTTCGCTCTGCGATTGTGCCTGTTGCAAACATCGGTTCCACACTTTCCTGGCCATTGTTTCTGGCAGGACTGATTTTCTCAATCCGTCCACTGCTGACTGTTGGAATCATTTTGTTTACATTTGCGGTTCTTTTTTTTCAGCTTGTAACTCTTCCGGTAGAATTCAATGCTTCTTCAAGAGCGTTGAAAATGCTTGGAAGTTTCAGGAATGCTTGGAAACGATGAGGTAAAAGGTGCAAGGAAGGTTCTTACAGCGGCAGCACTCACCTATGTTGCAGCACTTGCTTCATCAATCCTGCAGCTTTTAAGATTGATCATACTTGCCGGAGGAAGAGACCGTGACTAATGGAATAAATACAAGAGAACTGATATTACAGATATTACTGGAAATTGAGGAAGAGGGAAAACACAGCCATATTGCAATCCGCAATGCTCTTTCCAAATATCAGTTCCTTCCAAGACAGGAGAGAGCTTTTATTACCAGAGTCTGTGAAGGAACACTGGAATATCGTATTTTAATAGATTATATTATTGATTCATATTCAAAAGTATCTGTAGATAAAATGAAGCCTGTGATCAGGGAAATCCTGAGAAGTGCAGTTTATCAGATCAGGTTTATGGACAGTGTGCCGGACAGCGCAGTGTGTAATGAAGCGGTGAAGCTGGCACAGAGAAAAGGCTTTTACAGCCTGAAACCTTTTGTAAACGGTGTTCTTCGTACGATTGCCAGAGAGTGGAAAAATCTGAAACTTCCTTCAAGGGAAGAAAATCCGGTCAGATATCTGTCTGTCAGATATTCTATGCCGGAAACACTGGTAAACCGTTGGCTTGAGGATTACGGGGAAGAAAAAACAGAAAAGATCCTTACAGATTTTCTCACTGAGAAACCGATCACAGTACGCTGCAGAACTCATAAATATCCACAGAAAGAGATTTATGAGAGCCTGGTCGATCAGGGAGTGGAAGTGAAACCTGCACCTTATCTTCCCTATGCATATGAAATTTCAAATTATAACCATATTCTTGCACTGGATGCATTTATACAGGGGAAAATCCAGGTGCAGGGATGTAAGCTCCATGCTGGTGGCAGAAATTGCAGATCCGCAAAAAGGGGATTATGTGATAGATATGTGCGCAGCACCTGGTGGAAAGAGTCTCCATGTTGCAGATAAAATGGGAGATTACGGAACAGTAGATGCACGCGATATCAGCCAGTATAAAGTGGATATGATCGAAGAGAATATTCACAGAACAGACTGCATTAATGTGCAGGCTCATGTGATGGATGCTACGGTATTTGATGTAGATTCAGAACTCAAGGCAGATGTCGTTCTGGCAGATGTCCCATGTTCCGGATATGGAGTAATTGGAAAGAAGCCGGAGATCAAATACAGGGTGACAGCACAGAAGCAGGAAGAGATTGTAATCCTTCAGAGAACAATCCTTGACAATGCGGCAGAATATGTGAAACCGGGCGGAGTGCTGGTATTTAGTACCTGACTATCGCAAAGGAAGAGAATGAAGAGAACATGTTGTGGTTTATGAATAATCATCCGTTCAAACTGGAGAGTATTGATCCGTATCTTCCGGAAGAACTACGTTCTGAGACAACAGCTCTGGGTTATCTTCAGCTTCTGCCGGGAGTACACAAAACAGATGGCTTCTTTATTGCAAAATTCAGGAGAAAATAAGTAATGACAGACATTAAGTCAATGACGATCGACGAATTAAAGAAACTGATGACCACTCTGGGAGATAAGCCTTTTCGTGCTAAGCAGATTTACAGCTGGCTGCATGAACACCTTGTTACTTCTTATGATGAGATGACCAATCTTTCCAAAAGCCTGAGGGAAAAACTGAAAGAATATCCTGTCACAGCACTGAAGATGGTAGATGTACAGACATCCCGGATTGACGGTACACAGAAGTATCTGTTCCGTCTCAGTGATGGAAATGTGATAGAGAGTGTTCTCATGCGGTATAAACATGGAAATTCTGTCTGTATTTCTTCTCAGGTGGGATGCCGCATGGGATGCAGATTCTGTGCATCTACCATAGGAGGACTGACCAGATGTCTTCTCCCGTCAGAAAATGCTGGATCAGATATACAGGATACAGGCTCTGACAGGAGAAAGAGTTTCCAATGTTGTGGTCATGGGAACGGGGGAACCTCTTGATAATTTATGAAAATCTTCTCAGGTTTATACATACTGA
>ENA-OQAX01000012-OQAX01000012.1-human-gut-metagenome-genome-assembly--contig:-NODE-12-length-33535-cov-2.555735_pt1 | contig 33535 bp, 34 predicted proteins | sample MGYA00242741_ERZ504539 | MGnify/ENA primary metagenome ERZ504539 (study PRJEB26092, sample SAMD00036277) | human gut metagenome | host: Homo sapiens | study: EMG produced TPA metagenomics assembly of... | reverse complement strand
GGCAAGGGCAAAAGTGCTTTAAAGACCGCTCTGACCAAAGCAGACAAAGCCCTGCTGGAAGCCCGGAAAGCCTGCATACAGCTTGCACCCCGGCACAGCAGCCAGACCGATGCCGCAGACCCGGCACAGACCAGTCTTTTGCCTGAAAACACTGTCCCCGCACTGGAACTGCCCGAACCGCTGTATGCACAGGACAGTACTGTATTTTTGCAGGAGCTGCCCTCTGCCCTGCTCAGTCCGCTGCGGGCCGTACAGGCACCTTTGCAGGACTGGCTGGAAGCGAACCCGGATGCCGAAGTACATGCACAGTTGCTGGAGCTTTATTTTGCTGTACAGGACATCGCCCGTGCTGCTGAACGATACGACAGCCACTTTGTCACTCAGCTTACCGCGCGCGGCAGAGAACTTGAATTGCAGCTGCTGTGTCTGGACCCGGCACCTTTTGTGGATGCCAGCCTTGCCGCAGGGCGCAGCGCAGCGCTGTTCAGTGCAACGCTGGCTCCGCCCTCGTTCTACCGCAGTGTTCTGGGCTGCAGCGATGCACGTGCCGTCGCACTGGACAGTCCCTTTCCGGCTGAAAATCTGGGGCTGTATTGCCTGCCGAATATCTCTACCCGCTACCGCGACCGCGAAGCCAGCGTGCAGGCAGTTTCGGATGCACTGGCCCAGCTGGTGCAGGCCAGAACGGGAAACTACTTTGCCTTTTTCCCAGCTACGCATATCTGCGGCAGGTACACGAAGATTTTGCAGCACGTTACCCGGGCATTCGCACCCTTGTGCAGGAAAGCCGTCTGGATGATGCCGCTCGGGCTGAATTTCTGGCTCAGTTTGTGCCGGACCCGGCCGAAACACTTCTGGGTTTTGGCGTGATGGGCGGCATCTTTGGTGAGGGAGTTGATCTTGCAGGCAGCCGCCTGATCGGGTGCGCCATTGTGGGTGTGGGCCTGCCGCAGGTAAATCCGCAGCAGGAAATGCTGCGCCGTTATTATGACGCACAGAACGGCTTTGGATTTGATTATGCCTACCGCTATCCCGGCATGAACAAGGTACTGCAGGCCGCAGGGCGCGTGATCCGCACGCCGGAAGACAGAGGTGCGGTGCTTTTGCTGGACGACCGGTTTGCCCAGCAGGAATACATCCGGCTGTTCCCTCCTCACTGGCGGCATATCCGCTATCTGCGCAGCTGCGAAGAACTGGCCGCTGCCCTGCAGGACTTCTGGAATAAATGAGACCCAAACAAAAAGGCACTGCCGCACCCAAAACAGGAGCGGCAGTGCCTTTGCTTCTTTTTTGTTTTATTTTGTCTGCTTTCCGGTTCTGCTGCAGGCTATCCCACGAGGGCATTTCATTGCGCAGCTTTTCCCACATGGGCATTGCCGTGCCGGTCTGCCTGCGCAGAGCATCGAACGCTTCGTCCAGATACTTCATTTCGGACACTGCGTGCATGGCGTGATCCGAAACGCACAATCTGCCCAGCGATGTTTTTGTCATGGTAAACACCATCGCTTCCATCTTACGGCGGGCCGATGTGCCGGGCTGGAAATTATCGGTGTTGTTGGCATCGTTCACCGGGATGCCCGCATCCTTGAGCATCAGGCAGGCTTCATAGGCGGCATCCAGAATGGCGCCGCGCTGCTGCTTGGTGGCCCGGTGCAGATCGCCGTTGCAGGCATAGCACACATAGCACGCCGGCAGAACGAATGCAATGTGGCACTTGAGCCATTCATCCATATCGCCATAGAAGGTCAGCTTGTATTTTGCACCGTCAAAGGCGGTCTTGAGCCGGGTTCGGAAGGTGCCCGAAAGCGGAGTTGTGGCACCGCCCACCGTCATGCCAGCACTGGCGTACACACTGACCACATGGTCGTGTTCACGGCGGCCTGCCGTGCCCTGAAAGCCGAATGCGATCTTATCCGCCGGGCGCTGCATGAATTCCAGCACCTGCTTTGCCTGCGGGTTGTTGCCCACAAACACAAAATACTGGCTCTTGTTGGCCTTGAGCACAGGAAGCACATCCGGCAGCTGGCCCGCCTGCACGACCACAAAGATGAGATCATAATAATCATCCGGGGCAAGAGTGTCCACGGTTTTGATCCGTTCCGTTGTGGTCTTGCGCTGCACCCAGTGGCGGATGACCAAACCCTTCTGGTCGATCATTTCCTTCCACTCTCCGCGTGCAAGCAGCGTGACAACGTTCTTTTTGTTCTGCATCAGCACATGGGCCAGCTCGCAGCCCAAAACGCCCGCACCGTAAACCAGAATCCTCATCCAGATACGCCTCCCTTATGTGTGTTAAGGTTTGCTTACTTTTTCAAAAACGAAGAAAAAGCCTTTTTTCTCGTAAGGTGCACTGCTTACGTCCTTGACCTCATAGCCGGTTGCATTGATGGCATCCCGCAGCTTCTGCTCGTCCAGCGGCTGTTCCGAGTGGATCACCGTCTGGGCTTTTGCCTGCGAGGACGACACCCTTTTTACCTCCGGGAAGGCCTTGCGCACGGCTTCGTTGACATGGCTCTCGCACATGCCGCACATCATACCATCTACTTTTACGATCGTTTCAATCATTTTATTCCCCTCCAGATCTTCTGCGCGCATCGGCCCGTTGACGCAGAATCTGTTAGGAAGCGCTAACCGTAGTTTCAAACAAAACGCCGTCGGGAACTGCCCGGCAGCGGTGCGGAGCGGTTCCCTGTTCTGTGGTGGGTCTGCTCAGAAAATGCACGCATGATTTCTTGTCTTCATCATATCACACTAGTGGGCTAAATGCAAGATGAAAAATACCCCATCCCGGTTTTTGCGCTTTTCACTCATGCACCCGGTATCCTGCTGCCGTGGTCAGTATTCAATGCCCTTCCGGGCGGAAATTCCCCTCTGGTAAGGGTGGCGGTGGCACTTCATCTCGGTCACATAGTCCGCAGCGTCCAGCATCCACTGCGGCGCAGCATGGGCAGTAAGCACGCATTCCTGCTCTGCCGGGCGTTCCAGCACAGCCTTTTGCAACAGGGCTTTATCCACCATATCCAGTTCCCATGCGCTGCCTGCTTCGTCCAAAATCAGCAGGTCGGCAGGGTCGGCCATGGCAGCTGTGAGGTTCGCATTCTGCAGCTGGCGGGTGGCTTCCTTTTCCGCTTCGTTCATCTGGAACACGAATTTCTGCCCCGCCTTGCCGCGGTACACCTTTGCACCCAGCTGTTCCAGCAGCGGCACCTCGCCGCTTTTGCCGCCTTTGAGGAACTGCAGGATCACCACCCGCTTTCCGCTGCCCATGGCCCGCAAAGCAAGGCCCATGGCAGCGGTGGTCTTGCCCTTGCCATCACCATAATATAGATGTAACAGCCCTGTACGCTTCATGGTCATTTCTCCTTTTGTCTTTGCGTTTATGGTAACACAAACCCAGCAAAAAAGGAAGAGGAAGCACCCGAAGGCGCTTCCTCTTTCAAACAATGCGATATTTACTGATACAGAGGGAAATCCCGGGTCAGCTTCAGCACACGGTCACTGATCTCGTCCTTCTTCTCGTCGTAGTGCCAGATGCAATCGGCGATGCAGTCGCGATCACCTTCATCTCGGCCACGCCCATGCCGCGGGTGGTAACAGCCGGGGTGCCCAGACGCACGCCAGAAGTCACGAACGGGCTGCGGGTCTCGCCGGGGACAGTGTTCTTATTGGCGGTGATGTGCACGCTGTCCAGACGTGCTTCCAGCTCCTTGCCGGTGCACTCCTCGTCACGCAGGTCGATCAGCATGAGGTGGTTATCCGTACCGCCGGACACCAGCTTGACACCGCGTGCCTGCAACTCTGCTGCCAGAGCCTGTGCATTCTCCACGATCTTGCGGGCATATTCCTTGAACTCCGGCTTCAGTGCTTCACCAAAACAGACAGCTTTTGCGGCGATCACATGCTCCAGCGGGCCGCCCTGGGTGCCGGGGAACACGGCAGAATTGATGCGCTTTGCAAGAATGGGATTGTTGGTCAGGATCAGACCGCCGCGGGGGCCGCGCAGGGTCTTGTGGGTGGTGGTGGTCACAACATCAGCATACGGCACAGGGCTCTGGTGATAGCCGCCTGCCACCAGACCGGCAATGTGGGCCATATCCACCATCAGATATGCACCATAGCCGTGGGCGATCTCAGCGATCTTCTCAAAATCGATGGCACGGGGATATGCAGATGCACCGGCCACGATCAGCTTGGGGCGCACCTTTTTAACCTGCTTTTCCAGCTCAGCATAGTCGATCACGCCGTCGGCATTGACACCGTAAGAGACAAAGTTATAGTTCTTGCCGGACATGTTTACCGGAGAACCGTGGGTCAGATGGCCGCCCTGAGACAGGTCCATGCCCATGACAGTATCGCCCAGATCCAGCAGAGCAAAATAAACTGCCAGATTGGCCTGTGCACCGGAGTGGGGCTGAACATTGGCATATTTTGCGCCGAACAGCTTGCAGGCACGCTCGATGGCAATGTTCTCCACCTCGTCCACATAGACACAGCCGCCATAGTAGCGCTTGCCGGGCAGGCCCTCGGCGTACTTGTTGGTCAGGATGCTGCCCATTGCGGCCATGACGGCGGGAGAGACGATGTTCTCACTGGCGATCAGTTCGATGTTCTGGCGCTGACGGTTCAGCTCGCGATCCATGGCTGCGGCCAACTCCGGATCAACGGTATTGACCAGACCGATGGTGTCCATCATTTCATTGTACATAATATTCTACCCCTCTCAATTTCCGGAGAAAGCCCCGGATCTCTGGATCTCTTCAAGCCACCCTGCTCCGCGCACGAACCGAATTGCTTTCTTTTATCATAGCAGAAAGCTGCAGAATCTTCAACTTCCATTTTGCCAAAAGGCTTGCTTTTTTCGTCTGAAGTGTTTATTATACTTGTATAAAAATGCAGTGTCGTTTTTGTATATTTTTCAAGTCAGTCAACCTTCAGATGAAGTGAGGTGTTCTCTGGTGACGGTCAGTGAAGCAAAGCAGACCCAGCGCAAAGCGGGCCGTGCCGCACGCAAGGCTCTCGGCCCGGAAGAACGCAAGGCTGCAAATGCCGCTTTGTGCGCATTCCTCTGGCAGCTGGCTGCCGTGCAGAATGCGCAGACCATCCTGCTATACGCAGCGTTTGGTTCCGAAGCCGACCTTTCTGCCCTTGCGGAAAAGGCGCAGGCGCAAGGCAAAAACGTTGGCCTATCCGGTGTGCGGCGAGGCGTATTCCCTTACAGCCGCTGTGCCCGGCCCGGACGGCTGGGAGATGGGACAGTACGGCATCCGCACCCCCATCCTGAGCCGGTCGGAGATTCTGCTGCCGGAAGCGCTGGATCTGGTCCTTGTACCCTGCACGGCTTTTGATGCAGACTGCTTCCGGGTCGGCATGGGCAAGGGCTATTACGACCGGTATCTTCCCCGCTGCAAAAAACGCGGTGAAGATCGGCATTGCATTTGAGGCACAGCGGGTGGAACATGCTGCCGTAGACGAGCACGACCAGCGGCTGGATGCCTATGTAACAGAGAGGGGTATTTACAAATGGAAATGACTAAGCTGAGCTGTGAGAAATTTCTCGCAGAGCTGGCCAGCAAAGCCCCCACGCCGGGCGGCGGCGGGACGGCGGCGCTGGTGGGTGCTGCCGGTGTAGCGCTGGGCAATATGGTGGGCAACCTGACCACCGGCAAAAAGAAATATGCCGCCGTGGAAGCAGACATTCAGGCCCTGAACACAAAGGCCGATGCCCTGCGCAAAGAGCTGGAGGCGCTGGTGCAGGCCGATGCCGATGCCTTTGCGCCGCTGGCTGCGGCCTACGGCCTGCCCAAGGACACACCAGAGCAGGCTGCACACAAAGCCGCCGTGCTGGAAAAGGCGCTGGATGCCGCCTGTGCCGTGCCACTTGAGGTCATGGAAAAGTGCGCCGAGGGCATTGCTCTGGTGGAAGAATACGCCGCCAAGGGCAGCGTGATGGCCGTCTCGGACGCAGGCTGTGCAGCCGCTCTGTGCAAGGCAGCCTTGCAGGCCGCAAGCCTGAATGTGTTCATCAACACAAAGCTGATGGCAGACCGTGAGCGCGCTGCTGCGTTGGACGCAAAAACAGACAAACTGCTGGATGAATTTGTGTCGCGGGCAGACGCTGTTTTTGCATCCGTGACGAACAAATTGCGGAATAAGTGAGGAAAAGTATTATGGCAACGATTTTGAAGGGCGCACCCGTTGTAGCCGCTATGAACGAACGCAATGCGGCGCTGTGTGAGCAGCTCGAGGCAAAAGGCATCACTCCCACGCTGGCCGTGGTGCGTGTGGGTGAGCGGGAGGACGACCTCTCCTACGAGCGCGGCGTGATCGCCCGCTGCGGCAAGGTGGGCGTGGAGGTAAAGCAGTTTCTTCTGCCAGCCGATGCTTCGCAGGACGATCTGCTGAAGGTGATCGCCGAGGTGAACGCAGAGGATACCATCCACGGATGCCTGCTATTCCGTCCGCTTCCCAAGCAGTTCAATGACCGCACTGTGCGTGCGGCGCTGGCTCCGGAAAAGGACATTGACGGCATCACGGACGATTCTCTGGCCGGTGTGTTCACTAATACCGATCTCGGCTATGCTCCCTGCACCGCGCAGGCCTGCCTTGAAATCCTGAAGTATTACAACATTCCGCTTTCCGGCAGGCGCGCTGTCGTAGTGGGCCGCAGCCTTGTGGTAGGCAAGCCCGCAGCCATGATGCTGGACCGCGAGAACGCCACCGTGACCATCTGCAATTCCCGCACGCAGAACCTGCCCGCCATCTGCAAGGAAGCAGATGTGGTAGTAGTGGCCATGGGCAAGATGGGTGCCGTGGGTGCCGACTGCCTGCGTGAGGGCCAGACCGTGGTAGACGTGGGCATCCATGTGAACGAAAAGGGCAAGCTGTGCGGTGACGTAAAGTTCAGCGAAGCAGAGCCGGTAGTGGATGCCATCACGCCGGTACCCGGCGGTGTGGGCACTGTGACCACCTCGGTGCTGGTGGGCCATGTCGTGCAGGCTGCAGCAAAAAAAGGCCGGGCTGTAACGAATGATAGAACTATAAAATAAAAGACGCTTGATACACTGCTGTATGCTTCCCTGCCGGGAAAACATATTCAGACAAGACCAAGCGTCTTTTTTGATTGCTATATTTTAGCCGCGGACAATGAGCAGCAGCAAAGCCGAAGCCACACACTGCATGATCAGCCAGCGGGCCACCACCTGCTCGTCGCTCCAGCCCTTATTCTTGCGGGCGTGGTCGTGCAGAGGGGTGCGGGTGTTCTTGAGGATGGAAATGTGCAAAAAGCGCTTCAGGCTGATCTTCAGGATGCCCAGACTGCCATCCACGATGAACACGATGGCTGCCAGCAGGAAGGCAAACGGATGGCCGCATTTGAGGGACAGCATTGCGATAAAGAAGCCCATTGCGCGGCTGCCGGCATCGCCCATCAGCAGGCTGGACGGCTTTGCGTTGGACCACAGATAGGCCAGCAGCGCACCCATGAACACAACGCCTGCGGTGCCGTACTCGGCCAGCTCTGTTTTATAGGCCAGCAGGTAGGTACCGATGGTCACCACTGCAACACTTGCCGAAAGGCCGTCCACGCCGTCGGTGCAGTTGACCACATTGATGCTGGTCCAGATCAGAATAACGATCAGCAGCAGGTACACAGCATACGGCAGAGTGAAACTCCACTGCAGGAAATTCACACCGCAGCCGTTGAAGTTGAGGTAGGTCACACCTGCAACAATGGCAATGGCAAAATCAATGATACCCTTTTTATACTCATTCCATGCAGTTTCAGCAGCATCGTCAAAGTAGCCGGACAGCATGGATGCAATGAGCAGGATGTTGTAGATGACGTATTCCACCTTGAACGGCAGGAATGCCAGCGATACCAGTGCGATGCACAGCACGAAGATCAGGCCGGAACCACGGGCCTTACCCTTGGAAAGCGCACCGTTCACCGCAAACTCGCGGCCATGGTCGTGCGGAAGCTTATCGTGAAAAACGGAGTCCATCAAAGCCGTAAGGGCAAACGCCAGCAGGAATGCCAGAGCATCGACACCGCGCTGTCCTACGACCGAAAGCAGTAATTCGATCATATTCAAAGTTCCTCTTTCTTTTATGTTTGTGAGAGAAGTGTATCACGCTATCCATAAAAAATCAATCATTCCCGGAGAAAAATCCACGTTTGATTGACTTTCTGCAGCGCCGCACTTATAATAGTATATCAGTCTGTCGAAAAAGTTTTTGTTTCTATAAAAGGAGAACTCATGTCCATCTCTCTTGAGCAGCTTTCGGCGCAGATGCGCCGGGGCGAACAGGTGCCGCTACGGCACACCATGCAGGTGGTGCTCACACTGAGCATCCCATCCATCCTGCAGCAGATCGTGGTAACTGCGGTGGAGTACATCGACGCAGCCATGGTGGGGCATATTGGTGCATCTGCTACGGCATCCATTGGCATCGTCAGTTCCAGCACGTGGCTCATGCATGGAATGCTGGCCGGTCTATATATGTCCTTTGCCATTCAGGTAGCACAGTATCTGGGTGCAGACCGGCAGAACGATGCACGCGGTGTATTGCGCCAATCTATGATCTTCAACCTTGTGGTGGGCCTTGCAGCTGCGGCCTTCGGCATTGGCATCAGCCGTTTTCTGCCCGGATGGCTGGGCGCCGGCCCTTCCCTGCAGGCGGATGCTTCGGCCTACTTTGCCATCTGGTCGGCTTCCCTGCCCTTTTTGATGATCATGGGAACCTACTCTTCCATGCTGCGTTCCTCCGGCGATGCCCTGACACCGGGCCTTATCAGCGTGCTGACCTGCGTGCTGGATGTGATCTTTAACTTCTGCCTTATCAATCCCACCCGTGAGATGGTGGTGTTTGGCCGCACAATGACCGTCTGGGGCCTTGGCTGGGGGGTACCGGGCGCAGCACTGGGCACCGCCCTTGCTACCGCTATCAGCGGTGTGCTGACCCTTGCCATCCTGCTGCTGCGGGACGGCCCGCTGTGCATCCGCAAGCCCGGCTCCTGGCACATTACCAAAGCCTGCCTGCAGAACCTGTGAAGGTAGGCGCACCGCTGGCCGCAGAGCGTGCAGTTCTTTCCTCGGCGCAGGTGCTGCTCATCCGCATCGTATCCGGCCTTGGCACCACCGCCATTGCTGCCAACAGTCTGGGTGTGAGCGCCGAAAGCCTGTGCTACATGGCAGGCTATGGCATTCAGGATGCATCCCTTGCACTGGTGGGGCAGGCCGTGGGCGCAAACCGTCGGGATATGGCAAAAAACTTTGCCTGGCTGTGCACCGGCATGGGCATAGGCATCATGGCGCTGACCGGTGTTGGCATGTACATTTTTGCGCCAAACCTGATGGGTATTTTCACCGCAGATGCGGCAGTTATTGCGCTGGGCGCACAGGTGCTGCGCATTGAAGCACTGGCCGAACCGATGTTCGGTGCCAGTATCGTTGCCAGCGGTGCCATGCAGGGTGCCGGAGACAGCACGGGATGCTTTGTGCTGAACCTTGTCAGCATGTGGGGCATCCGGCTCACGCTGGCTTCCCTGCTGGCTCCGCATTTTGGGCTGGTGGGCGTATGGATGGCCATGAGCTTTGAGCTGACCATGCGCGGGGTGCTGTTCCTTGTGCGGCTGGTACGCGGCAGATGGCTGGACAAAGGGGCATTAGCCTGATCGACCGCTGGCGGATATATTTTCCTCTAAATAACAGCTCCCCGGCCGAGAACCCGCACTGCGGGACCTGACCGGGGGAGTTTTTGCTGTGGTTATACGATTTGAGAAGAAGAAAAAATGGAGAACAAGTTACTTTCTGCCGTGCAGGATGGGAGACAGCGGCTTGTAGATCAGCATGCACAGCACTGCATCCAGCAGGCCTTTGACCAGCGTGAAGGGCATATTGAAGATGACAAGGCACTTGATGAGGCTGTCTGCAGAAGGCAGGATGGCCTGATACATGCCGAGGATGGCTTCCAGCGGCATGTGGTAGAACTGCACATAGGCCGGATAGGTGATGAAGTAGTTGGACGGTACGCTGAACACAGCCATGGCTGCAGCGCCTGCAATAGCACCAATGATGGCGGTCTTGCGGCTCTTGTGGTGCTTATAGATAACGCCTGCCACAGCGGAGAAAACCGCACCCAGCATGAAGTTACACAGCTCGCCCACGCATGCAGTGGAAGTGCCCTTGATAACGATGTGCAGCAGGTTCTTCATAAAGCTGATGACCACACCGTACACCGGGCCGAGAGCAAAGGCACCCAGCAGAGCCGGCAGGTCAGAAAAGTCCATCTTGACGAAGGACGGGATGAGCATCGGAATGGGAAACTCAATGAACATCAGGATAAAGGCCACCGCACTGAGCATGGCGGCAACAGTAAGATTGTGAGTCGTGCTTTTTTTCATGGTAATGATCCTTCCCGGGGTAAGATGCCCCTTACAAAAATTGTTCCGAAAGCTCTTTTCGTATCTTGTTTTTTGGAACGGGAAGGACAAATAGAAAAGCGCCCTGCTGCAACAAAAACACTGCAACAGGGCGCGTAGACAACGATTTGCCTGCCGTTTCTTGCATCCGGACTATACCGTTGGTCCCGGAGTTGCACCGGGTCAGCACCCTTGCGGGTGGTCGCGGACTTTACCGCCAGTGGGGAATCTCACCCCGCCCTGAAACGAACTTTCTGGCACAAAGTATAGCGTGGCAGGCCCAGCTTGTCAAGAGGACATCTTAAAATTTGTGCAAAAAATGTCAAAGTAATTCTTTCAAGCTCCCTTCTCTGTAAGCTCTTGCCCGGGTGGGTGCGGTATGGTATCATAGATGGGTCGTATAAAATTCAGGAGGTTATCATGATCTTTTCTATTCGTGATCTTTCGTTTGAGTTTGGCTCTGTGCTGCTGGAGGGCTGGTTTGCACTGGCTGCGCGCGCAGGGTGCGCGCTGCTCATTCTGCTTGCCGCATGGCTGGTACGCCGCTGGCTGAGCAAAAGGGGCATTCCGGCACTGCTGGCCCGCAAGTGGCACTTTAACGGCACTCCCATCCTGCTGCGCAGCTTTGCGGTACCCATCCAGCGCATGTGCACTGCGGTTGGCGTATATCTGGCGGCAGCTTCCCTGCCCTGGGCCATTCCCGGCATTGCCAAGCTGCTGTTGGTCTGCTTCCGCCTTGTCATGACCCTGCTGGTCTGCGAGGGCCTGTATGCGGCATCGGATCTGGCCGACCTGCTGCTGGCTTCCTGCAGCCCGGAGATCCGCTCCAACAAAACACTCTGCTCTTTGCTGGACACCGCTTACAAGGTGCTGGTGATCGTGCTGTGCGTGGCAGCGTTGGCACAAGAAGTGGGCTTTCCCATCGGCAGCATTGTCGCCGGTGCCGGTCTGGTTGGTCTGACCATCTCGCTGGCCGCACAGGAAAGCGCCAGCAACCTGTTTTCCGGCATCGTGATTCTGCTGGACAAGCCCTTCTCGGTGGGCGACTGGATCACTGTGGGCGATGTGGAAGGCGAAGTGATCGACATCAACTTCCGTTCCACCCGCATCCGCTCGCTGGATAAAACCATCAATGTGGTGACGAACAGTAAGATCTGCTCTTCCACCGTGCAGAACGCCGCCCTGCGCACCATGCGGCCCTACAAGTTCAATCTGGGTGTCACCTATGGCACCACCCGCCCGAAGCTGGAACAGCTGATGAAAGACTTGCAGACCATGCTGGACGCAAGCCCTTACACCAACAAGGGTACCAACATCGTACAGCTTGCAAACTTTGGCGATTCCAGCATCAACATTCTGGTCTCCGCCTACCTGCTGACTAACGCCTACGCGGAATTTTTGCAGATGCAGAACGACCTGAACCTGAACATTATGGACATCATGCAGGCCGACGGTGTGGATTTTGCGTTCCCCTCCACCAGCGTGTATATCGAAAAGAACTGAGCAAACCTGTAAAGGGACTGTTGCAAAATAGCGCCAACGAAAAGCGGAAAACAAAAATCTCATCTTTCCCTCAAAAAGAGTAGAATTTTTCGGAACTGAAAATGCAAAAAGCTGAGCACCTGCTTTTTCACAGATGCTCAGCTTTTCTATACTCATTTTTTGAAATCTGCCTTTGAGCCTCAACATTCTGCCCGTTTTGTACGGTGAATGCGGCGGCTATTTTCAATCAGTCAGCTCAAGACTGGCAGGCAGTGATCAGGCTCATCTTGTAGACCTCGTCGCGTTGCAGCCACGGGACAGGTCGTTGATGGGAGCGTTCAGACCCTGCAGGATGGGGCCGTAAGCTGCATAACCACCCAGACGCTGAGCAATCTTATAGCCGATGTTGCCGGCCTCGATGCAGGGGAAGATGAAGGTGTTGGCCTGACCAGCCACCTTGCTGCCCTTGCACTTGACCTGTGCAACTTCGGGAGCAACGGCAGCGTCAAACTGCAGCTCACCGTCCACAGCCAACTCGGGATCCATTTCCTGAGCCTTGATCACAGCGTCATGGCTCAAAGCAACGGTGCCGCCCTTGCCGGAGCCTTGGTGGAGAAGCTCAGCACAGCAACCTTCGGATCGATGCCGAACAACTTTGCGGTCTTAGCGGTCTCAATAGCAACCTCAGCAAGCTTTGCAGAAGCGGCGACCTTGACCTCGCCGGTAGCCTTATCAATGGTATCGGTATAGTCGATGTTAACAGCGCAGTCGCCCATGGCAATGCGCTTCAGGCCCTCTTCACCGCAGTCACGGTCCAGAATGAAGCAGGAGCTGACCAGATGTGCGCCCTTCTTGGTCTTGACCAGCTGCAGAGCGGGACGAATGGTGTCGGCAGTGGAGTAAGTAGCGCCGCCCAGCAGGCAATCAGCCTTGCCCATCTTCACCAGCATGGTGCCGAAGTAGTTGGACTTCTTCAGCAGAGCGGTGCACTCCTCAGCGGTCTGCTTGCCCTTGCGCAGCTCCACCATGGTGTTGACCATCTCATCGAAACCGGCATAGTTCTCGGGGTCGATGATCTCGGCAGCGGAAATATCAAAGTTACCGGCGGCAGCAGCAGCCTTGCACTCAGCCTCGTTGCCCACCATGACGACCTTCAGCACGCCCTCGGCCAGCAGCTTTGCAGCGGCCTCCAGAATGCGGGGATCATTGCCCTCGGTGAAAACGATCGTCTTGGGATTTGCCTTCAGCTGTGCTACCAGCGGTGCAAACATATCAGCCATTGTGATTACCTCCGAATTTACTTTCCAATATTCACATCCAGATATCTGTTGGACACAAGGATGCCTTTCTCTTTTATTCTAGCACATACGGCAAAAAGTTCAAGACAAAATTGGCTTTTTGTGCTACAATTTTTGCCTCACGCATCATCGTTATTTTCCTGCCAAAGTAGTAAAACACGCCCTGCGTATTCCTTCACAATTTCCCGTAAACCACCTTCCACAAATTTCAATTTTAAGCTATGCACTTTTGATTCACAATTTCTCTTTTTTAAATGCAGAAAGCTCCAGTCAGTTCATATATTTTTGCGTTAAAACGCAAAAAGAGCCGCCCTCCCGACTTCTTCGAGAGAACAGCTACCATAGTATTGGCTTTATAAATAATCAGATAGAAATGGTGATTACACACGCGATCAGCACCGGGTCAAGCGTCTTAGTCATTTCAAGAGCTTCATCCACAGGGTAATCCACCAGCTTTTCGCCCTTCATACCGACGATGCGATTATACTTGCCCTGCTCCAGCAGGCACACGGCATGGTAGCCCATTGCAGAAGCGTTCACACGGTCACGCAGAGTGGGAGAACCACCGCGCTGGACATGGCCCAGAATGGTGGCGCGGGAGTCGATGCCGGTGCGTGCCTGAATCTCGTTTGCGATTTCCTGTGCATGGCCGACACCCTCGGCAACAATAATAATGAAGTGACGCTTGCCGGTCTTCTGAGTCTCAGCGATCTTATCCAGAATATCACGCTGCATGTCAAATTCCTTCTCCGGCAGTAGAACAGCCATAGCGCCGGAAGCAATTGCAACATTCAGAGCAATATAACCGGCGTTGCGGCCCATGACCTCGACCACACTGCAGCGGTCGTGGCTCTGGGTGGTATCGCGCAGCTTGTCGATCATCTCCAGCGCGGTATTCATGGCGGTATCGTAGCCAATGGTGTAATCGGTGCAGGAAATATCGTTGTCAATAGTGCCGGGCAGACCGATCATCGGAATACCGCGGTGGGCCAGCTCACGAGCGCCGCGGTAAGAACCGTCGCCGCCAATGACCACCAGCGCATCAATGCCCAGTTCGCGGCACTTCTCTGCACCCTTGTCCTGACCTTCCTTGGTCTTGAATTCCAGACAGCGGGCGGTATACAGAATGGTACCGCCTGCAGAGATGATGTTCGACACACTGCGCAGGTTCATCTCAAAGCATTCGCCGTTCAGCAGGCCATTGTAGCCACGCTGAATGCCGATCATGCGGTAACCCTTATGCAGGCCGGTACGGACTACGGCGCGCACGGCAGCGTTCATGCCAGGAGCATCACCACCGCTCGTCAATACGCCAATCGTTTTGATCTGCTTTTCCATACGAGAGTTTCCCTCCAATTTGTTTCTTCATTTACCCAATGGTATCACAGCGTTCTCCGTTTTAACGCTGTCCAAAGCACTTCATTTGCCTTGAATCATTATAACACAAACGCCTTATTTTGGAAACAGCCATCCCGCCGGATTTGCGTTAAGATTCGTGCACGGAAATGTCATTTTGTTGCAATGTTGTCCGTTCCGACCAGCCTTTCCAGCTCTTTGAACAGCAGCGGATGGCCGGATGCGTACAGATGGCGCGGCACACGCAGATACTGCTTGGTATCGGTCAGATACAGGAGCACCGGCATGTCCCCATCAAAAATGCCAAGCAGATTGACCACCTTTGCATATTCCCTGCTGCTGCGGGAAGGCACACGGATATACAGCTTCTTTGCTGCCGTTTTCATCGGGTCCGGCCTGCCGTTATCCAGTCGGGCCGGATCGTAATTTTCGATCGGGACGATGCTCTCTGCCAGCAGCTTGGAAGCTTCATCCTCCCGTACCGACAGTCTGCCATCGATCACGACGACTGCATTTTCGTGCAGTGAATCCCGGAAAGCATCCAGCACCTTTGGGAATACGATCACTTCCATGGTGCCGGTCAGGTCTTCTACGCTGGTAAAAGCCATCATGCTGTTGGACTTTGTGGTCATCATGCGGCTTTTTACCACCGCGCACACAATGCGCACTTTTTCTCCATCCTTCACATGGGCATCTTCCCCTGTAAGATCCTTGATGGTGTGGGATGCAATGCGTGCCGATTGTTCCCGGTAAGCATCCAGCGGATGACCGGACAGATACAGACCGCTGACTTCCTTTTCCTGCTGGAGCAGTTCCTTATGGCTGTATTCCGGCAGCTGCTTTATTTCATAGTTATCCTCGGAAGCACCGCTCTGTGCTTCCCCGCTCATCACCGAGAACAGATCCAGCTGTCCATCCAGATTGCGCCGAGAGTCGGTCTCAATGCTCTTCAGAATGCCCTCTACGGCCTCCACATGGCTGTGGCGGTTGTTGCCCAGATGATCGAATGCGCCGGCCTTGATGAGGCACTCCACTGCCCGGCGGTTCAGTTCATTGCCATGCATCCGCTTGCAGAAATCGTACAGGCTGGTGTAAGGCTTATTCTGCCGCCCCTTCACCACATTCTCGATCAGGTTGCGGCCCACATTTTTGACCGCATTCAGGCCAAAGCGGATCTGACCGCTTCCATCCGCCGTAAAGCCGCCGTTGGAAACATTCACATCCGGCGGCAGCACCTTGATGCCAAGGCGGGCACACTCGCCGGAATATTCAATGACCTTATCCGTGTTATCCAGCACACTGGTCAGTAAAGCCGCCATGAACTCACTGGGATAATGGCACTTGAGGTAGGCGTCTGGAATGCCACATAGGCATAGCAGGCCGCATGGCTCTTATTGAACGCATATGAAGCGAAAACTGGACATTTCATCGTAGATCTCATTGGCCACTTTCTCAGAGATGCCGTTTGCCACACAGCCGGGGCATTCGTTGCCGGAATCGGTGCAGCCGTACACAAAGTGCTCTCGGCCTCCGGCCTCCATGGACGGCATTGTTTCTTTTTTGCTCATGGCACGGCGGACATTGTCTGCCTGACCAAAAGAAAAACCTGCCAGCTCCCGGAAGATCTGCATGACCTGCTCCTGATAGACGATGCAGCCATTGGTCACATCCAGAATGTGGGCCAGCTGTGGGGTCTTATAGCTGATTTTGTCCGGCTCGTGGCGGTTGCGCAAGTAGGTGGGGATCGAATCCATGGGGCCGGGACGGTACAGGCTGATCAGAGCGATAATGTCTTCTAGGTTCTGCGGCTGCAGGCCCACAAGCACCTGCTTCATGCCAGAAGATTCCAGCTGGAACACACCCTCGGTGTCTCCCTGCCCCAGCATCCTGTAGGTGTCCGGGTCGTCGTAATCCAGCTTCTGGATGGAGAACTCCGGGTGGTGCTTCTGCACAGCAGTTTCCGCGTCATGAATGACGGTCAGCGTGCGCAGGCCCAGAAAGTCCATCTTCAAAAGGCCAAGTTCTTCGATCTCGGTCATGTTGAACTGGGTCACAGGCAGGCCGTCGTTGGTGGCCAGCGGCAGATAGTAGTCCGTAGGCTCCGGGGTAATGACGACACCCGCCGCATGGGTGGAAGCATGGCGGGGCATGCCCTCCACCTTCAAGGCCGTGTCGATCAGCTCTGTGACCTGCGGGTCGTATCGTACATCCGCTTAAGTTCCGGCGATACCTCCAACGCACGCTTCAGCGTCATTTTCAGCTCCATGGGCACCTGCTTTGCCACAACATCTACCTGCTGATACGGAATGCCCATCACGCGGCCCACATCGCGGATGGCGTTGCGGGCGGCCATGGTGCCAAAGGTGACGATCTGAGCCACATGGTCGGCACCATATTTCCGGTTGACGTAATCGATCACTTCCTGACGGCGCTCGTAGCAGAAGTCCACATCAAAATCTGGCATACTGACGCGCTCCGGGTTCAGGAAGCGCTCAAAGATCAGGTTATAACGGATGGGGTCGATATCCGTGATGCCCACGCTGTAAGCCGCAATGCTGCCTGCGCCGGAGCCACGGCCCGGGCCTACCGGGATACCCTGACTCTTGGCGTAGTTCACGTAGTCCCACACGATAAGATAGTAGTTCGTGTAGCCCATCTTTTTGACCACGCCGATCTCGTATTCCAGACGGTCTTTGTTGGCCTGCGGAACATTGGGGCCGTAGCGGCGCTCCAAACCTTCCCAGCAGAGCTTTCAAAAAACGCCTGATTATCCATACCGTTCGGCGCTTTGTAATATGGAATTTTAGTATGTCCAAAATCAAAATCAAAGTTACACTGTTCGGCAATTTTGGCGGTATTCTCGCAGGCTTCCGGCACCATGGAGAACAGCTCGTACATTTCGTCTGTCGTTTTGACATAGAACTCGTCGGTCTGGAACTCCATTTTATCCGCATCCTGAATGGTCTTGCCGGTCTGGATGCAGAGCAGGATGCCCTGCATTTTGGCATCCTCCTTGCGCAGATAGTGGGAGTCGTTGGTGGCTGCCATGGGAATGCCGGTCTCCCGTGCAAGCTTGATGAGCTGCGGCAGCACAGTATTATCCTCTTCCAGACCATGGTCCTGAAGCTCGATATAATAGTTTCCCTCGCCGAAGAGGTCTCGATACCACAGCGCTGCTGCTTTGGCGCGCTCATAATCGCCCGCCAGAATGGCCTGTGGAACTTCGCCTGCCAAACAGGCCGACAGGCAGATCAGACCTCGTGATATTTTTCCAGCAGTTCCTTATCAATGCGGGGCTTGGAATAAAAGCCCTCCACAAAGGCGGCCGACACCATTTTGATCAGGTTTTTGTAGCCGGTCTCATTTTTGCACAACAGGATCAGGTGGTTGTTGCCGTCGATCTTATTTACCTTGTCAAAGCGGGTGCGGGTGGCCACATACACCTCACAGCCGATGATAGGCTTGATGCCAGCCTTTTTTGCAGCCTTATAAAACTGCACGCAGCCGTACATCACGCCGTGGTCGGTGCAGGCAATGGCGGTCTGTCCGCACTCTTTTACGCGATCCATCAGCTGGTCAATGCGGCAGGCACCATCCAGCAAGCTGTACTCTGTGTGAATGTGCAGATGGACAAAAGGCCGGGGTATTGGCTAATGCTTCGCTCATGCTTTTGCCTCCTGTTCCAGATTCTGCCGCAGCGTTTCGGCCAATGCCTCCAGCTTCTTCATCCGGTGCGACAGGCCGGATTTGCTCACGGGCGGCTCAAAGCAGCCGCACAGCGCTGTGAGCGAAAGATCCGGGTACTGCATCCGCTTGGCAGCAGCCTCCTGCAGTACCTCCGGCAGAGTGCTAAGGGCATCCCGCTCTTCCAGAAAGCGGATGGCCTTCAGCGTCTGCGCATTGGCACGGGCCGTTTTGCCAAGGTTTGCCGTATCACAGTTGGTCTGTCGGTTGGTCTGGTTGCGCACCTGTTTGAAGGCTTTTTGCGCATGCATTTCCTCTGCAGCGTTTCCAGCGCCCATAAAGCTGAGCAGCCGTTCCACATTGGCCCCGGTCTTGACGTAGATCAGGTTCACGCCGTTGCGGCGGGTGCGGTGCGGTGCAAACTCATGCTCTGCCAGCAGCGCTTCAAAGTCCCGTGCCAGATTGGTGCGGGAGGTAAGAAATTCCAGATTATATTCTTTCTGCGGATCAATGACCGTTCCACTGCACAAAAAAGCTGCGCCAATGTACGCACTGACGCAGGTCTGACAGCGGATAAGGCGGGGATCGATCTGCAGGCTGGTCTCGCTGCCCGTGGTGCCGAACAGCTCGTGCACCCGGGCCACCTGCTCCGGTGCGCGGATGTTGAATTCATACAGCACGCCGCTGGGCCGCTGCTTGTGCAGGATCTCGCCCTGCACGCCGCAGCGTGCGAACAGCTGCTGGGCAGCCTGCACCGTCTCCTGCTGCTCGGTTTGCACCACCAGACCCTTTGCATCAAAATATTTGGCAAAGCACGCAATGCCATAAGCTGCCGCACGCACACAGCAATCCTTCTGGATGCTGCGCTGCGCGATCTCCTCCCGCGCGCGGGATGCAAAACTACTCATACTTCCTCGAATTCTGTCAGCGTTTGGCATCGCGGTGCTGCACGCCCGGCTCGTAGCCGAGTTGCGTGCAATACTCCGCGATCTTACGCGCAAATGTAATGGAACGGTGCTTGCCGCCGGTACATCCCACCGCAATGGTCAGCTGGCTTTTGCCCTCCTTGACGTACAGCGGCAGTGCATACTGCAAAAAGTTCTCATACCGCTTGAGCAGTTCCTGTGCTTCCGGGTGGCTCATGACAAAATCCACCACATCCTGATCAAGGCCGGTCTTATGCTTGAGTTCCGGCACGTAGAAGGGGTTGGGCAGGCAGCGCACATCCAGCACAAGGTCTGCCTCCGGCGGGATGCCGAATTTGAATCCAAAGGACATCACAGTCAGGCGCATGGCGCCCTTGGCTCCACCATTTTTCGCAAAAAGATCGCAGATGCGTTCTTTGTTTTGTGCTGTAGAAAGCAGGGCGGTATTGATGACGTAATCTGCACGCTCCTGCAAAGGCTTCAATATTTTGCGTTCCTTTGCAAAGGCCTCCCGGGTGGAAATGCCCTCGGCAATGCTGATGGGGTGGCGGCGGCGGGTCTCGCTGTAGCGGCGCATGAGTACATCGTCCGGGGCATCCAGAAATAGAATTTTATAATCCATACCCTGCTCATCCAGCTTGTCGAGCGCACGCTCGATCTCTTCGCTGGTGCGGCAGCCGCGCACATCCATGGAAAGAGCCACCCGCTCCAGCTGGCTGTCGCCCGCTTCCGAGAATGCAGTGATGCTGGGCAGCAGCCGGCCGGAACATTATCTATACAGAAAAAACCGATATCTTCCAGCGCATTCATAGCCACCGACTTGCCTGCACCGGAAAGTCCGCTGACGATCAACAGCTCCATAATCTGATCTACCGCTCCTTTTTTGCTTTTTCCGTTATCGGACGACCCGGATCTCTTTTTCAAGGTCGTAGCCCGTCTTTCCTTTACGATGCGCGCACCTCGTCACAAAGTGCCAGCACATCAGCACAGGTAGCGCCGCCAAGGTTTACCACAAAGCCGCAGTGCTTATCGCTGACGGCTGCGCCGCCGTGGCGATAGCCGCGCAGGCCGCACTGGTCGATCAGCGCAGCCGCAAAAGCACCCGCCGGGCGCTTGAAGGTGCTGCCGGCGCTGGGCTTATCCAGCGGCTGCTTTTCCACACGCTTGGCCATCAATTCATCCATTTTTGCACGGATGTCCGCTGCGTTTCCGGGCTGCAGATGGAACTGTGCCGAGAGGATGCAGCCGCTGTTCTCTTCAAAAATGCTGTGGCGATAGCGGAGATCCAGCTCTGCGGCAGGCACTTCTCTGACCTCGCCTTCTGCCGCCAGATACCGCACTGTGGTGAGCACGTCCTTCATCTCGCCGCCGTAGGCACCCGCATTCATATACACTGCACCGCCCACCGTGCCGGGGATGCCGTAGGCAAATTCCAGCCCGGACAGGCCATGCTTCAGTGCCGCCTTACACAGTGCCGCAAGGCGGACACCTGCGCCTGCGGTCAGGACTGTATCTTCCACCGCGATCTCTGCGTCCAGTGCCGAAACATCGATCACCACGCCGGAAAAGCCTTCGTCCGCAAACAGGATGTTGCTGCCGTTGCCCAGCAGGTAATAGCGGACAGCCTGCTCTTTGCAAAGCGCAACTGCACTGCAGAGCTGCTGCTCGTTTTCCGGCATGACAAACAGCTGTGCCGGGCCTCCGATTTTTAAAGGTACAGTGCGCCGCAAGCGGTTCATTCTCCCTGAACGGGATCGCTGCTGCCTGCAGTTTCTGCTTGAATCGTTCCATGATAACTTGCTCCTTTTGCGGTGTGGGATCAATCCATTTTATCGTCCAGACCCAGACGGATCAGCAGTTCACGCGCTGCGTTGTAACCCATCTTCTTCTGGCGGTTGTTGATGGCTGCAGTTTCCAGCACGACAGCCAGATTGCGGCCCGGTGAGACCGGAATGCTGGTGCTGGGAATGCTGACACCCAGAATGTCGTAGTATTCGTTTTCCAGACCGGTGCGCTGGTAGTTCTTAGTGGGGTCCCATGCTTCCAGCTGAACCACAAGGTCAAGGCTTTCGCTCAGCTTGACCGCGCCCACGCCGTACACACGGGCCACATTGACGATGCCAATGCCGCGCAGCTCAATGAAGTGGCGGATATTCTCCGGGGCAGTACCCATGATCTGGCGGTTGGACACCTTGCGCAGCTCCACCGCATCATCTGCCACAAGGCGGTGGCCGCGCTTGACCAGCTCGATGGCAAGCTCGCTTTTGCCAATGCCGCTGTCGCCCAGGATCAGGATGCCTTCGCCGTACACTTCCACCAGCACACCATGGCGGGTGATACGCGGTGCCAGTTCAAGATTCAGCACACTGATCAGGCTGCCCATCAGAGTGCAGGTGGTCTCATTGGAGCGCAGCAGTGCAACACCATGCTTCTGGGCCAGCTCCTGCATCTCCGGGAAGGGAGTCAATTCCTCGCTGCGGCAGACGATAACAGCCGGCGGCTGCTGACGGAACAGCTGATCCAGCGCTTCGTAGCGTTTTTCCGGTGAAAGGCCGGACAGAAAGTTCATCTCGGCCAGACCCATGATCTGCAGACGCAGCTTATCAAAATAATCATAATAGCCCGCCAGAAACAGACCCGGGCGGTTCACTTCGGCGATCTCCACACAGATCTGATCCAGTTCCTTCGGCGTATAGACAACTTCCATGCTGACACGGTCGGTCAGCGTTTTGAGCGAGACATTGAATGTGCCCATTCTTGTTCCTCCTGTGCTCCCTTTTGCTGCACAGCCCTGCCTGCTGTCAGGTACCGTACAGGATTCCTTCTTATTATTATAATAGAACGATCGGTAAAAAACAATATTGTGCGGGCGGCTTTTTCGCAGCCCGGCAAGAATGCACGCAGCAGCGCAGCCATGTACTGATTTTTTACATTTTTCTTACCTTTACACGGATTTTACATTCCCTCGATTTTGGATTTTACATTGCATCTGTATACTCAAAATCAGGAGAAACACATCAAAAACACGTCAAACAAAAGTGAGGAAATCTTTATGACCATCTTCAATGTCTTTTCCCTGCTTGGAGGTCTTGCCCTGTTCCTGTTCGGCATGGACATCATGGGCAAAGCACTGGAAAAGCAGGCCGGCGGCCAGCTGCAGAAGATCCTGAGCAAGCTGACTGACAACCCCCTTAAAGGCTTTTTCCTTGGCCTGTGCGTCACCGCTGTGATCCAGAGTTCCAGCGCTACCACGGTCATGGTGGTCGGCTTTGTCAACAGCGGCATCATGGAGCTGCATCAGGCCATCGGCGTGATCATGGCAGCAATGTGGGCACCACTGTCACCAGCTGGATCCTAAGCCTTTCCGGCCTGCAGGGCGACAGCCTCCTCATCAATCTGCTCAAACCCACTTCTTTCAGTCCTTTGCTTGCATTATCGGCATTTTGCTGTATATGTGTAAGAGTGAGAAGAAAAAAGGCGTGGGCACCATCCTCATCGGCTTTGCCGTGCTGATGACCGGCATGACCACCCATGTCTAACGCCGTCCTGCCCCTGCAGAACGAGGCATGGTTCACCAGCCTGTTCACCCGCTTTTCCAACCCCCTTCTGGGCGTTCTGGTGGGTGCCCTTGTTACCGGCATCATCCAGAGCTCCAGCGCCAGCGTCGGCATCCTGCAGGCATTGAGCGCCACCGGCGTGATCACCTACGGCAGTGCCATTCCCATTATCATGGGTCAGAACATCGGCACCTGCGTTACCGCGTTGATCTCCTCTGTGGGTGCCAACAAGAATGCACGCCGTGCTGCCATGGTCCATCTGTACTTCAACATCATCGGTGTGACCATCTTCCTTGTCGGCTTTTACGGCCTGAATACGGTCTGCCACTTTGCTTTTGTGAACACCACCATCGAGGCATGGGGCATCGCTGTGGTGCACTCGGTGTTCAATATCGTGGCAACGCTGGTGCTGCTGCCCTTTGCAAACCTGCTGGAAAAGCTGGCCATCCTCACCATTCCGGATTCGCCGGAAAAGGAAAGCTTTGCGCTGCTGGATGACCGCCTGCTGAACACCCCTGCCGTGGCTGTGGAGCGTGCACGCTCTGCAACTGCTGAAATGGCAGAGCTTGCCCGTGTGGGCGTGATGCAGGCCATGAGCCTGACTCATGATTGGAACGACACACTTGCGCAGAAAGTCCGCGAGGAAGAGACGCAGGTAGACCGTTACGAGGACGCTCTCGGTACCTATCTCGTCAAGCTTTCCAGCCGTGAGCTGAACCATGCCGACAGTCAGAGCGTAAATACCCTGCTGCACACCATCAGCGATTTTGAGCGCATCAGCGACCATTCCGTAAACCTGATGGAATCCGCCGAAAGAGATGCACACCAAAGAAATCCAGTTCTCGCAGGATGCCCGCGACGAGCTGCAGGTGCTGGAGGATGCGGTGCAGGATATTCTGAACCGCACCACTGATGCTTTCCGCAAGGGCGATCTGCATCTTGCCAGCAAGGTGGAACCGCTGGAAGCCGTGGTCAACGAGCTGGTACGTGCCATCAAGGCCCACCACATTGCCCGCCTGCAGGCCGGCAGCTGCTCCATTGAATATGGCTTTGTGCTGGACGACCTGCTGACCAACTATGAGCGTGTGTGCGACCACTGCAGCAACGTAGCCGTTGCACAGATTGAGGTTGCACAGGACAGCTTTGATACCCACGCATACCTCAACGAGCTGCGTCACGGCAATGACACCAAGGAAAGTGAGGAATTCCATCGCCGTCTTGACCGTTACCGTGAACGCTATCTCTTCCCTGAAAATCAATCTGCGGAGGATTTTGACAAATGATCTATATTGTTGAAGACGATGCCGCCATCCGGGAGCTGGAACAGTATGCCCTGCAGTCCAGCGGATACGAAGTGACCAGCTTTGAAAGCTCTGAGTCGTTCTGGCAGGCCATGCACGCTGCAGAGCCGGAACTGGTGATCTTAGACGTGATGCTGCCCGGTGAGGACGGTTTTTCCATCCTGAAAAAGCTGCGCAACACCCCTTCCCTGCGCAGGCTGCCCATCATTATGGTCACGGCTAAGTCCAGCGAGCTGGACACCGTGCGCGGGCTGGACTGCGGCGCCGATGATTACATCTCAAAGCCTTTTGGCATCATGGAATTTTTGAGCCGGGTGCGCGCCGCCTTGCGCCGCTCGGCTCCGGAAGCACGTCCCAACGTACTCAGCTTTCACGAGATCCTGCTGGACAATGCCCGTCACAACGTGACTGTAAGCGGAACGCCGGTGGAGCTGACCTACAAGGAGTACAGTCTGCTGCGCCTGCTGCTGGAGAACGCCAATCTGGTGGTGACACGCGAGACCATTCTGCAGGTGGTGTGGGGCACCGACATTTCGGTGGAGAGCCGCACTGTGGATATGCATATCCGCACCCTGCGCAAAAAGCTGGGGGATGCCGGCAAATACATCTGCACTGTGCGCAAGGTGGGTTACAAGCTGACCGATGAAGAGGAGGCCGGTGAAGAATGAAGCTGCGCAGCATGGAAGAAAAAAATCAGCTACCGCCTGTTCCTGATGGGCTTCCTTGGTCTGCTGTTCACGGCGGCGCTTTGCATCTTTGTTTTTCACAAGGCATTCACGGCTCAGGCATGGACCAGCCTTGAGCGGGAAGCCGATCTGGTAAGCGCCGGTTATGATCTGGTGCAGGACCCGCAGCAGCTTTCGTCCTTTGTTACCAATGATCTGCGCATCACCCTGATCTCGCAGGACGGCAGCGTGCTATTTGAATCTGCTACCGATCAGCCCATGGAGAACCATCTCTCCCGCCCGGAGATCCGTCAGGCCATGACCGAAGGTGTGGGCCGGGACATCCGCGACTCCCAGACCATGGGCTACGAGACCTATTACTATGCCGTACTGTTGCCCAACGGTGAGATTTTGCGCATGGCACAGGATGCAGAAACGGTCTGGTCTATTATGATTCGACCCTGCCTGCCATCCGTGCTGAGCTGCGTTGCACTCATGCTGGCCGCCGCTGTGCTGGCAGCTCTGCTTCACCCGTGCATTGGTCTCCCCTGTGCTGAGCATTGACCGAAGATCTGGATCATATTCCAGGACAATGTTCCCTATAAGGAGCTTGTCCCCTTTGCCGAAAGCATCCACTCTGACCGCATCCTCCGTGAGAACAATGAAAAGATGCGGCAGGAGTTTACTGCCAATGTCAGCCATGAGCTGAAGACCCCGCTGACCAGTATTTCCGGCTATGCGGAGCTGATCGAGACCGGCATTGCAAAGCCTGAGGATGTGCCGGGCTTTGCCCAGAAGATCCATGTGGAGGCCAGCCGTATGATCCAGCTGGTGAACGATATCCTGCAGCTTTCCAGTCTGGACAACGCCAGCGAAGCCGGTTCTGAGCCGGAGATGGAGACAGTGGATCTGCTTACCGTTGCCAAGGACTGCGTAGAGCGCCAGAAGCTGAATGCCCGCCGGGCTTACATCTCGCTGAACTGTCTGGGCGAAAGTGCTCTTGTGCACGGCAACCGTGCCCTGCTGGACGAGCTATGCCAGAACCTGTGCGATAATGCGATCCGTTATAATCGTCCCGGCGGTAAGGTACAGATCACCACAGCCTGCAGCCGCGACGGACACTGCACCCTGACTGTGGCCGATAACGGCATCGGCATCCCGAAAGAAGCACAGTCCAGCGTGTTTGAGCGCTTCTATCGTGTGGATAAGAGCCGCAGCAAGGCTACCGGCGGTACCGGTCTGGGCCTTGCCATCGTCAAGCATATCGCACGCATCCACAACGCACGCATCAAGCTGGAAAGTCAGGTGGATGTGGGCACTACCATTACTGTCACCTTCCCCACTGCCAACTGAATCACATCGGTAAAAACCTCACGTCTGCCTGCAATTGCGGGCAGGCGTTTTTATTGTGATCTTTTCTCTGCCCACACCGTTCTGCAATGCACTGCGCTGCTGCAGATGCACAAGGTCGATGCCCTGCTGCCAGAAAGACTGCACCGTCTGCGTGCACAGTTCTGCCAGCTGTTCGCACTGTGCGGCGCTGGGCTGCGGCGTATCATAGCTGCGCTGACAGTCCAGCCGCAGACTGGCAGTTTCTTCCCGCAGGGTGACAGACACGCTGCATCGGCGGACCGTTACCGGCTCACCTTCCAGCCAGAAAGTATGCACGCCGCCCATTTCCAGCAAAAGCCGCGCTGTTTCCGCCTGCCGGGCCTCCAGCTCAATGCTGTTTTCCACTCGCCAGAGGATGCTTGTATCTGCAAGTGCCACTTCCTGTTTCTCTGCCCGCAGCTGCGGCAGAAGCATTCCGTCCTGATACTGGTAAAGCCTCGGCATCTGGTCTGTGCACTGCTTGAGCAACTCAAGCAGTTTGTTCGGAAATTCCTGCTTTTCCGCTGGAAGTTCCTCCAAAAATCCATCGTCCATCTCCAGCACAGAAACTTTTGCCGATACCCTGCCCTGCCTGTTTTCCAGCACCGTACGCTCATACGCTGCAAGCAGCTCTGCCGATGCATCTTGATCGATCAGCAGATAATCGCACAGGCGGTAATCCGCCTTTTGCGGCAGTTGCTTTTGCGCCGCCGCCAGCGCTTTTGCCAGCGTGTCCGCCTGCGCAACTGCAGCTGCACAGCCCCAGAAGCCTCGGATGCATCGGCGGCGGCTTCCGGAGCCTGATACAGCAGCCCTACGGTGATGGACTGTTCCTTCTGAGCAAGATACAGCGCACGCACCATGCTTTTTTTCGGTGGTCTCGCAGCGCAGAAAAATCAGGCACCACCCGATCAAAAGCATCGCACTGAGAGAGCGCAGTTTCTTCTGCTTCATTTTGCCGCTCCTTTCCCGCACTGCACCGCGCGCTGCCACACGGTACGCACTGCCGCGCAGAGAAAGCCGATGCGGAAGATCGCGCAGGTGAGCCAGATGAGCAAAAGCAGCGCATCCATGCGGGAGAAAACATCTGCGCTCCATGCCCGCAGCAGTTCCTGTGCCGGGTAATCCGCTGCGCCAAATACGAGGCACATCCCGGCAGTAAGACCCGCCTGTGCCAGAAAGGTGAGCCATGGCAGCCAGGACATGCTGCGCGGCTCTTCATAACCTGCAAGAAGCGGCCAGAACAAATACTCCGCATACAGCGGAACACGCGGCCAGCGGGCCAGTTGCACAGCATCTGCCGTCAGCAGGTGCGCCCAGTCCATCTGCCCGGCAAGCCCTGTCAGACAGACCAGCCCACCCAGCAGCACGAACCACCACAGCACCCGTGCCGGAGCATCCCAGCCGGAAGGCGGAATACACCACCCTGCCCAGAGCAAAAGCGGCAGCAGGCCGATCAGCGCCATGGAGCGGAACTCCTGCTGGCAGATGTTCTGGGCCTGCATTACGGTTCCAAACAACTCTGCCAGAAACCATGCTCCTGCGGAAAACAGCCAGACCCACTGCATGGCTGCCCGCTGCCAGCAGGCAGAGAACACCCCACTGATGCATGTGAGCAAAAGAGCCTGAACCGCTCCATGAATAATCATCCCACGCGGAGAGATACCGGTCTGCATTTCTTCTGCCAGCGCAGCTGTCCACACGCTCAGTGCCAGCACGGGAGCAGAAAAGCCTTTCTGTTTTTGCATCATTTTCCCTCCCGTTTCTGCCAGATATTAAAGTCGTGCGCTGAAAGACGGCGGTAGTTGCGGCGGATGATGCCATCCTCTGCCATGGGCCGCTGCGGGAACGGATGCTCCGCCAGATATGGCACCTGCAGGCAGGCTGTGCCGGAAAGACTGAGCAGAACTGCAAAAAAGCCCCGCCAAGGCCCACCGGCCCGGCAAGACCTGCAGCCAGCACCACGCCCAGACGCAGCAGCGTAGCAGGCTCGTACAAAGAGGGCGTGACGAACACTGCGATGGCCGTGATGCTTGCCACAAAGATCACCGGCGTGCTCATAAGCCCGGTGGCAATGGCAGCATCGCCGATGATCAACGCGGACACCAGACTGACCGAATGCCCCAGCGACTGCGGCATCCGCAGACCTGCTTCCCGGATGACCTCCAAAATGAGTATGACCAGCAGCATTTCCGCAAACAGAGGCAGCGGTGTGGCCTTCTCCGCCGCTTCGATCTTGTACAGAAGCTGCGGTGGGATCAGCTCCGGCAGGTAGACCGCCAGACAGACGAACACACCCGGCAGAAATACTGTGAGGTAGAACGAAACATATTTGAGGATGCGCAGAAAAGAGGAAAACACGGCGGTGGATGCATAATCGTCCAAGCACTCAAAATTTTCGCAGAAAAGAGCCGGAAGCACCATGGCAGAGGGACTTCCGTTGACCAGCACCACGATCTTGCCCTCACAGATCTTTGCCGCCGCCACGGCAGGCCGCTCGGTGTAGCTTACCGGCGTGAACAGCCGCGCCCTGCCCGGCAGCAGCCACGGCACAAAGTAACTGGAATCCAGCAAAAGCTCCGGCTTTGCAGCGGCAAGCGCTCTGCGCACACGGATCACCATGGCGGAGTCTGCCTTGTTTTGCAGTAGCAGATGGCGTATTCCGTTTGCATTTCGGTATCGGCCTGCGCCACCTCCTGCACCAGATGTTCGGTACGGATGAGCCGCCGCAGCAGGCTCAGATTGACCCGCAGCAGGTCGGCAAAGCCTTCGCGGGAGCCGCGCAGATTGCCCTCCCCGGAAGGCTCGTCTACCGAGCGGAACTTCAGTCCCTGCACCGAGAAGGCAATGCCCTTTGCGCAGCCGTCCAGCAGTAAGACCGCCATGCCTGCCGTCATTCGTTTGATCAGATCAGCCAGATCAGCCAGATCTGTTACCGGCTCACTTTCTGCCGGAAATGCTGAGCCGTGCAGGATCAGCTCAAAGACCTGCGGCCCGGTGCAACGCTGGCCTGCCTGCTGCGGCGGTGCCTGACGGCTGGCCGCATCCAGTAAAAGCTCCCACAAAGAATCCAGGCTTGCCATGCCGTCAAACAGCAGGATGCTTCCCCTGCAATGATAAATCGTGATCTCCTTGGCATAATAATCCGCAGAGGTGCCAAACATTTTGTCCAGCACCGCAAGATTTGCCGCAAGGCTCTGTGATAACTGCCGCATCCAACCACTCCTTTGCACAGCAGTATGCCCGGCTGCAGCGGCATCCATTCCGCCAGAAACGACAGGAGGTCTTGTTACTTGAAGCTTCTGATCTGCCGCACTATCATCATTTATCTGTGCGTTCTGTTTGCCATGCGGCTGATGGGCAAGCGCCAGCTGGGCGAACTGCAGCCCGAAGAACTGGTGTCCACCATTCTCATTTCCAATCTGGCATCCATCTCCATTGAATCGGAAGAGGTGCCCATCACATCCAGCCTGATTCCGCTGTTTCTCATTGCAGCGCTGGAACTGCTGGGCTCCGTGCTGAGCTTCCGCAGCCAGAAATTCTTCAACTTTCTCTCCGGCAGACCCAAAACGGTGATCTTGGACGGGCAGATCGATCAGAAAGCCTTGCGGATGCTGCGGCTGACCACAGCTGACCTGATGGAAGCGCTGCGCGGTAAAAATATTTTTGACCCACGGGAGGTCTCCTACGCGGTGATCGAGACGAACGGCACCCTTTCGGCAGCACTGCGGCCAGAAAAAGAGCCAGCCCGTCTTGCTGACCTGCAGCTGAAGGTGACCCATACCAACGCCACCATTCCCTTTGTGTTGGACGGACAGGTGCTGGAAGACAACCTGCGCTGGTGCGGCAAGGACCGCGCGTGGCTGGAACGCACGCGCAGGCCAACACCCTGCTGCCGGAAGAAATTTTGCTGCTGATCGGCAACGAGACCGAGGATTATTTTTTGCTAAAAAAAGAGAACCGCCGTGCCGGCGGCTCCCATTGAGGTGAGCGGATGAAGCGGATCTATGCATGTATCGCCATTGTGGGCGTACTGTTGAGCGTGGCCTTTTACAGCAGCTGGAAGGTGCAGAGCTTTGCGGATGTGATCTCGGCAGACCTTGACACCGCCGCCGAAGCCATCCGCAATGCCGACTACCCTGCCGCCCGGCAGGCACTTGCTGATGGTGCCGACCGGTGCGACCAAATGCGCACCAAAATGAACCACCTGCTGCGCACCGCAGATTTTACCGAGCTGGAAGCTGCACTGCGGGCGGCGGACGGACACCTGGAAATGGGTGCCCCAGAGGAAGCCTTTGGTGAGCTGCGCCGCGCACAGGTACAGGTGGAAACACTGGAATGGCTCTCGCACCGGCTGGTATAAACAAAAACACCGGCCCTGCCCCATTGGGCGAAAGCCGGTGTTCTGATGCGAATTATTTCTGTGGTTCCTTGCGGTCGCCATCAGCTTTTTCAGCTCATTGAAAAAACTTTCCACGTCTGCAAACTGACGGTAGACCGATGCAAAGCGAACATATGCCACTTCGTCGATCTTTTTCAGTTCCTGCATGGTCAGCTCACCGATGCGCACGCTGGGGATCTCACGGTCGTAGGAGCTGAGCAGCGTCTGCTCAATGCTGCTTACCGCACGCTCCAGCGATTCGTAGCTGACTGGCCGCTTGGCGCAGGCACGCACCATGGCGTTGAGCAGCTTCTGCCGGTCGAACGGCTCACGGGAGCTGTCCTTTTTGATGACCACAAGCGGAACAGTCTCCACGACCTCATAGGTCGTAAAGCGCATATGGCAGCTCAGGCATTCGCGGCGGCGGCGGATGCGCTCACTGTCTTCGGTGGGGCGGGAATCGATCACTTTGGATTCCTCGGCTCCGCAATAGGGACACTTCATGTTCTGTTCCTCCTGTCCGGTCTGACCGGGCTGTGTTTTTAGGCTTTGGTCTTGGGCTTGCGCTCACTCCACAGCACCCACGCAGAGGTGGAAACGCACAGCGAAGTGTACACGCCGCTGATCATGCCCATCATCAGCGGGAACGCAAAGGTAAAGATGCTGTCCAGACCATACAGCTTTGCCACGATGCACATAACGCCCAGCGCCATCACCGTGGTAATGGTGGTGATCAGGGTGCGGCGGGCGGACTGGTTCACCGAGTGGTTCACCAGCTCTTCAAAGGATGCCTTTTTACCCATCAGGGTGCGGTTCTCGCGGATACGGTCGTAGACCACAACGGTATCGTTGATGGAGTAGCCAAGGATGGTAAGCATGGCTGCAATGAAGTTGCCGTCCAGCGCGGTGCGCAGCAGCACAAAGGTGCCAAACACCACCATCAGTCGTTCACAAGCGCCAGCACTGCCATCATGCCGCCGGTCAGGCCGCCGATGTTCTTGAAGCGCAGGGCGATGTACAGCAGGATCAGCACCAGTGCAAACACCACGGCAACCAGACTCTTCTGCAGGAACTTGGTGCCCATGGCAGCGCTGACGTTGCTTAGCGACAGCTGTTCAAAATTGTTGTCCGGGCAGCTTTCGTTCAGGCTGTCCAGCAGCTTGGCCACCTGCTCGGTAGTCACTGTTTCGGTACCGGGCATCGAGATTTTCAGGGTCTGGCCACCGGTAGCAACATTCTCGCCGGTCTGCAGGGTCAGGCCGTTATTCTCCAATGCAGAGGATGCAACCTTCTGCACATCCGACATGGTAAAGCTGCCCTCGTAGCTCAGGGTGATCATGGCACCGCCGGTGAACTCGGTATCCAGATGGACACCCAAAACCACAGCGCACAGCACGATGGCTGCCATCAGGCAGGAGGAGATCGTCAGGAAACGCTTGCGCAGGCCCACAAAGTCGATAGGCTTCTTCTCGGTTTTTTCCTTGCCGGGCTTTTCAGCGCCGTAAAGCCAAGGGTTGCGCAGAGCCTTGATGGATGCCGCACCGCGGATCATCACACGGGTAGCAAACACGCCAAACACAAAGTTCAGCAGCACGCCGGTGAGCAGCGTGTAACCGAAGGCATAAATAGTGCCTGCGGTGGAGGGGCCAAAGGCAAAGAACACAAAGTGGAGTGCCTTTGCAAACATGCCGTCCGAGGGGCCAAAGGCACCCATCAGCACGATGGCCACGATGACGATGGTCACGTTGCCGTCAACGATGGGGGTCAGGCCGCGGGCAAAACCGCTCTTGAGCGCGCCATCCAGAGACTTGCCGTTTTTCAGCTCTTCCTTGATGCGTTCTGCCGTGATAACATTGGCATCCACGCCCATGCCGATGGCAAGGATGATGCCTGCGATGCCGGGCAGGGTCATGGTAAAGCTTTCAAACACCGGGAAGTAGCCGGAAACGAACGCCAGCGTTGCTGCCACCTGACCAGCCAGTGCAATACATGCAAGGAAGCCCGGCAGACGGTACAGCATCGTCATGAACACCACGATCAGTGCAAAGGCGATCAGGCCGGCCAGAACCATGGCGCTCAGGCTGTTCTCGCCCAGACTGGGGCTGACGGTGGAATAGCTGTCCACCGTCAGTGCAAAGGGCAGTGCGCCGGAGTTGATCTGGCGGGCCATCTTGACGACCTGCTCCTGCGTGAAAGGATTGGAAGCCGAGCTTGTAATGATGGCAGAGCCATCGGTAATAGCGGTGTTGACCGTGGCCGTGCTCACGTTTTCATCGTCCAGCCAGATGCTGATGGTGCCGCCCGATGCAGCCAGCTTTGTGGTAGCATCGCCAAATGCCTTGGCACCGTCATCGGTGAACTTCAAGGAGACGAAATATTCCGAAGCACCGCCATTACTGACGGGGCCATACTGAGCTGCGGCGCTCTCGATCATGGAGCCGTCCAGGATCAGCTCACCGTCCGCACTGCTTCCCTCGCGGAAGGTCAGATAGGCGGTGGTGCCGATCTCATCGATCGCAGCTTCCGGGTCAAAATCCGTCTCACCGGACTGCCACGGGAACTCCAGGATCAGGCTGTCGGAATTGTTGTCCACATACAGCTCATAGTCGGTCACGTTCAGCGCCACGAGACGGTTCTCAATGACGAGCTGGGCTGCTTCCAGCTGTTCTTCGGTAGCATCGTAGCCATCCGACGGCACAAAGGTGACGTTGACACCGCCCTTAATATCCACACCGAAGCGGATATCCTTTGCACCTTTGATATAGGTCGTGGTCGTATCGCCGTACTTGGCATACACACCGAAGAACGCAGTATACACAAATACCACGATCAACAGCACTGTGGCGATCAGATGCCATGCTTTTCCTTTTGTTTTCATAAAATTCAGGGAACCTCCAAAAGCAGCAGTTCTTGCAGCTGCCGCCCGTATTCTAGTGCGGACCGCCTGCTCCGGCGGGCCTTATCATTTCCGCAAGGGGGCCGTCGTGCCGGCTTTCTTTGCGACAAAAACTCCCCTGACGGCCCAGACGGGCCGCACAGAGGAGATAAAATCAAAAAAAATGTTAGTCTGCCTTGTCAGCCAGCAGTTTTTTCT
>ENA-OQAX01000011-OQAX01000011.1-human-gut-metagenome-genome-assembly--contig:-NODE-11-length-33686-cov-4.233708_pt1 | contig 33686 bp, 41 predicted proteins | sample MGYA00242741_ERZ504539 | MGnify/ENA primary metagenome ERZ504539 (study PRJEB26092, sample SAMD00036277) | human gut metagenome | host: Homo sapiens | study: EMG produced TPA metagenomics assembly of... | reverse complement strand
GACCGGTCGGTCAAGTACGCTAAGGCAACACCGCACAATTCCCGCCTTGCGGCTTAAGCACCGCTCCGGCGGCTGCGGCACGCATCTGCGTTGCCAAAAATGCTCGATAAGACATCCAGTATTATCTGCGCTTTTGGCTTAGCATCTGCCGCACCTCGCTCGCCGTATCGGCACTTAGAATTATGCGGTATTGCCCTAAAAAAGCTCCGTTTCCCCCTAAAAAGGGGCGCCACACGGCGGCTGCGCTGCGCTTCGGCGCTCCTTCCTTTTGGGGCAGCCTGAACCCGGCCGGTCGGTCACATCCGCCAACATAGGCCCGCCCAACGTGCGGGCAAAGGGAACAAACAAATGCCAAAATACAGTGTTAAAAAGCCATTTACCGTACTTGTGGCGGTCATATTGGTGGTGGTGCTGGGCTTTGTAAGCCTGACCGGCATGCAGACAGACCTGCTGCCCAATATGAACCTGCCCTACCTGCTGGTCATTACCACCTACCCCGCGCAGCCCGGAACAGGTGGAAAGCGATGTGACCCAGCCGCTGGAAAACAGCCTTTCCACCCTGAATGGTGTAAAGAACGTGACCAGCCAGAGCAACGAAAACTACAGCCTTGTCATTCTGGAATACCAGGACGACACCGACATGGACAGCGCCATGGTCAAGGCCAGCACCGCCGTGAACCAGCTTTCGGGCAGTCTGCCCGATATGGCCAGCACCCCCACGCTGATGGAGATGAGCCCCGATATGATGGCCACCCAGTATGTTGCGGTGGACTATGAGGGGATGGACATCTACGAGCTTTCCGACTATGTGGAGGATACGATCGTACCCCAGCTGGAGCGCGTGGACGGCGTGGCCAGCGTTTCCACCACCGGCCTTGTCAAAAAATCAGTGCAGATCACGCTGGACCAGGACAAAATTGACGAGGTGAATGACAAACTGCTGGTCAAGGTGAGCGACCGCCTGGCCGAAGCCAAAAAGCAGCTGGACGAAAACGAGGCCAAAATCAAGGACGGCCTGGCGGAGCTGGACAGTGCCCAGAGCCAGCTGGATTCCGGCAAAGCCCAGCTGAATACCCAAAAGCAGAGCCTGACCCAGCAGCTGCGGGATGCCATCGACCAGCTGAACGAGGAGATCCCCAAGCTGGAAGAGCAGATTGCGGGGCTGAAAACCCAGCTGGACACCGCCCAGAGCAAGCTGAACCAGCTGAAAGTGGACCCCAGCAGCCTGCCGGAAGTGACGCTGCCGATTGATGATGCACTGTTTGCTTCCTGCAAAGAGATTCTGGCAAAATATGACCCCCAGTACGATGCAAATGCCATGCCCGCTAATTTGGAGGAAGCCAAGAGCGACCTGACCAAGATGGCCGCGATGCTGGCTTCCATCGAGCGCGCCCAGCAGGCCATTGAGACCGAAGCTGCCGCCCTGACCGGCGGGCAGAGCGTCAGCGATGCCTGCGCCGCGCTGGACGCCCAGATCCTGACGCTGACCGTGCAGGTGCAGCAGAAGGATAACGAGATCGTTCAGCTGGAACAGCAGCTGGATACCTCCGCCCCGGAAGAGCAGGATGCCATCCGCGCGGAAATCGAAAGCAAAAAAGCTGAACAGGCGGCTTTACAGACCCAGCTGGACACTGCCACCAGCCAGCGCGCAGCCCTGGATGGTTACAAGAGTGATGAAAGCACCCTTTCCACCACCCAGACGGCCTTGCAGAACGCAACGGTGCTGCTGAAAGCCCGGCAGGAAGCCGAAGCCAGCCTGAACGAGAGCACCGAGGAACTGCGCCAAACCCTACAGCAGACGATTACCACCCTGAACACCCAGATCGACAAAGCCGAAACCATGCTGGCCAATTTGAACGATCAGCGCGGCAAGCTGCAATCGATGCTGGAAAGCCTTTCTGCCAACCCGACAGACCCCCAACTGGCCGATATGGCCGTGCAGCTGCTGCTCAGCGGCACCGAAGCCCAGCTCAGTTTGGGTGAGTTCCAGATCAGCAGTGGCCGCACCCAGCTGGAAGCGGGCCAGACCCAGTTGGACTCCGCCCGCGAAGAGTATGAATCGGCCCGCGAGGAAGCGCTGAAAAGCGCCAATCTGGACCAGCTGCTGAACATGAACACCTTAAAGCAGCTGATCGCCGCGCAGAACTTCTCTATGCCCGCCGGTTACATTGACGGCGGGGAAGGGGACGATAACCAGTACATCTTAAAAGTCGGCGATGCGTTTGACAATGTGGATGAGCTGAAAAGTATGGTCCTGTGCAGCATTGACGGCATCGGCGATGTGCGGCTTTCCGATGTGGCGGACATTGAGCTGACCGATAACGCGGACGACAGCTACGCCAAGGTGGGCAAAAACCGCGCCGTGCTGCTTTCAATCTATAAAAGCTCCACGGCTTCCACCTCGTCTGTCTCCAACGCAAGCACCGCTGCTATGAAAGAACTGATGGCAGAAAACGACGGCCTGCACCTGACCACCATCATGGATCAGGGCGATTACATCAAGCTGATTGTGAACAGCGTCATGTCCAACCTGATCGAAGGCGCTGTGCTGGCCATCATTGTGCTGGCTCTGTTCTTAAAGGATATCCGCCCCACGCTGGTGGTGGCCATCAGCATGCCGCTCAGTGTGCTGTTTGCCATTGTCATGATGTATTTCAGTGGCATTACCCTGAACATTCTCAGCCTGTCCGGCTTGGGGTTGGGCGTTGGCATGCTGGTGGATAACTCGGTCGTTGTCATCGAAAATATTTACCGCCTGCGCGGGCGCGGCATTCCGGCCCCGCGTGCTGCGGTGCAGGGCGCACGCCAGGTGGCGGGGGCCATCGTGTCCTCTACCCTGACCACGGTCTGCGTGTTCCTGCCCATGGTGTTTACCACCGGCATGGTGCTGGAGCTGCTTTCCGATATGGCATGGACCATCACGTTCAGCCTGCTGGCATCCCTCATTGTGGCCCTTACCGTGGTGCCCTGCGCCGGTTCCACCGTACTGCGCAAGCAAAAAGAGATCAAGCACCCCTGGTTCGACCGTTTCCTGAACGGGTACGAAAAGCTCTTGCGCTTCTGCTTAAAGCGCAAGGCCATCCCGCTCACACTGGCGATCGTGCTGCTGGCCGTATCGGTCTGGCGCATTGCCACCATGGGCGTGGTGCTCATCCCGGATATGGGCTCCAACCAGCTTTCGATTACGGTAACGGTGCCTGCGGATACTGAAAAAGAGGATGCCTTTGCCACCGCAGACGCCGTGATGGACGCCATTACCAACATTGACGGCGTGGAAACGGTGGGCGCCATGTCCGGCGGCAGCGACAGCACCAGCAGCATGCTGATGATGACCGGCACTGAGGGCACCACGGACAACACCAGCTTTACCTATTATGTTCTGCTGACTGACGAGGCGCCAGCAACAGCAAGGCCATCCAGCAGCAGATCGCCGATGACACCGCTGACCTGAACTGCGAAGTGGACATCAGCGCCAGCAGCATGGATATGAGCGCATTGTCCGGCAGCGGCGTGGAGGTGGACATCTACGGCCAGAACTTGGACAGCCTGACCACCGCCAGCCAGCAGGTGATGGACCTGCTGAACAGCGTGGACGGCATCGAGAATGTCTCCAACGGGCAGGAAACCGGCGACGAGGAGGTGCATATCGTCATTGATAAGGATAAAGCCATGCGCCTTGGCCTGACGGTGGCGCAGGTGTACCAGCAGATCGCCGCAAAGCTCAGCACCGATACCACCGCAACCACCCTGAAAGTGGGCCGCGATACCTATGATGTGGCGATTGTGGATAAGACCGATACCCCGAACCTGGACGATCTGTTCCAGATGGAGTTCATCACAACGACCACCGACGATGACGGCAACACCGTGAACGAGACCCATACCCTGGGCGAGTTTGCCTCCCGCACCAACGGCAACGCCTATGCGACCATTGCGCGCGAAAAACGGCTCCCGCAAGATCAGCGTGACCAGCGATACCGCCGAAGGCTACAACACCACCCTGATCTCCCGTGATCTGAGCCCCCAGCTGGAAGCACTGGACCTGCCAGATGGCTGCACCGCTGAAATTGCCGGTGAAACCACCCAGGTGACCGAGATGATCCAGCAGATGGCCAAAATGATGGCCCTGGCACTGTTGTTTGTCTATTTTGTCATGGTGGCGCAGTTCCAAAGCCTGCTTTCCCCCTTCATTGTGCTGTTCACCATTCCGCTGGCCTTTACCGGCGGCATGATCGGCCTGATGATTGGCGGCGAACAGCTTTCGGTCATTTCGCTCATGGGTTTCCTTGTGCTGATGGGCGTGGTGGTCAACAACGGCATTGTGTTTGTGGATTACGCCAACCAGCTGCGCATTGGCGGGCTGGAGCGCACCGATGCCCTGGTGGCAACCGGCCGCACCCGTATGCGCCCCATCCTGATGACGACCCTGACCACCGTGCTTGCCATGGTAACGATGATCTTCAGCAAGGATGCCGGCAGCGAGATGGGCAAAGGCATGGCCATTGTTATTGTGGGCGGCCTTTCCTATGCAACGCTGATGACCCTGTTTATTGTGCCGGTGATGTATGACCTCTTCTACCGCAAGCCGCCGGTCAACATTGATGTGGGCGATGACGGCATGGATGACCTGCCCGATGATGCGGCCGAGTTTGCCGCAGAATTTGCCGCCCGCCGCGCAGCAGAGGGCAAGAACCAGCCGGAACCCGAAACACCGGATACCGCCGAGCACCGCCATTTAAAGCTGTCCGGTAAACCCGATACCGAAAACGGGGAGGGGACGCCGCAATGACACCAGATATCCGCAAAGAACGCGAAACCGCCCTGTACGAAGCCGCCTTGCGCCTGATTGCCAAGGGGGTAAACCCCGCCGCCATGAAGGTGCAGCAGATCGCGGACGAAGCCGGAATCGGCAAGGGCACCGTGTATGAATACTTTGCCTCCAAGGATGAGATCCTGCAGGGAATGGCCCTGTACTGCTTTGATACCGAGATTGCCCGCATTGCCGTATTGATGGAGCCATGCACCACCCTGCAAGAGCTGGAGGACGCGTGATGGCCTACCTGCAGGATCTTTCCGGCAACCGGATGGGAACCTATCAGGTGATCGCTTCCAGTATTGGCGCACGGGAGAACCTCCGCGGTATGGACGAGTGTGTGCAAGCCCTGCGTGGGGTGCTGCACAGAACCATGGCAGCCCTGCGGCAAAAAGGGGAGATCAACCCCGCCCTGCCGGATGATTACTGTGATCTGGCTCTGCTTTCCGCTGCGGCGGGTGGGCTGATAGGGCTGTGCTATGTTTCCAAGCACCCGGACGCGCTAACGCCCATACAAAACCTGCGCGTGTTGATCCACCGCGCACTGAACCCATAAACAAACAAAATAAAAGCAGCCAGCCGCCCTGCCTGTGGGAATGTTCCACGGCAGCGGCTGGCTGTTGTATCGGGGGAAAGTGGAGATAAGGCAACACCGCACAATTCCCGCCTGACGGCTTAAGCACCGCTCCGGCGGCTGCGGCACGGCATCTGCGTTGCCAAAATGCTCGATAATACACAAGTATTATCTGCGCTTTTGGCTTAGCATCTGCCGCACCTCGCTCGCCGTATCGGCACTTAGAATTATGCGGTATTGCCATAAAAAATACGCTTTCGCCGCCGATGCCCAAACCGCGCAAAGCATGGTATAATGATGGCAGGATAAACGCAGAAACCAACACACAGAACACGAAAAGAACACAGGAAAGGAAAGACCATGTACTTTCAATACGGGCAGGAAGAAACGGAATACCTGAGCGGCAAAGATGAAAAACTTGGGGCGGTGATTGCCCAGGTGGGCCGGGTGAATCGCGAGGTGGATACAGACCTGTTTTCTGCCGTGGTGCACCATATTGTGGGGCAGCAGATTTCCACCAAGGCGCAGGCTACCATCTGGCAGCGCATGCGGGGTGCCCTTGGCACGGTGGATGCCGAGCATATTCTGGAAGCAGGGAACGAGCAATTACAGCTGCTTGGCATCAGCTGCCGCAAGGCAGAGTACATCACGGACTTTGCACGAAAAATCCAGAACGGTGAGTTTGATTTGGAGGGCATCTGGCAGAAGCCGGATGAGGAAGTGATCCGGGAGTTAAGTGCCCTGAAAGGCATTGGCGTGTGGACAGCGGAGATGATTTTGCTTTTCTGCATGCAGAGGCCCGATGTGTTCAGCTATGATGACCTTGCCATCCAGCGCGGGCTGCGCATGGTGTACCATCACCGTAAAATTGACCGCAAACTGTTTGAAAAGTACCGCAGGCGGTTCAGCCTTATTGCAGCGTGGCGAGCCTTTACCTGTGGGCCGCCGCGGGCGGCGCGGTGCCGGGGTTGAAGGATTATGCCCCCAAAAAGAAAGCCCCGGCCAAAAAGGCAGCACCCGCTGGTTCCCACACGGAGAAAACATCAAAAGTATAACAGAAAGGGTAGATGCTATGATGTTCACCGCGCATTATCAGTCCCCCTTGGGGGAAATTCTGCTGGCAGCGGATGAAGTGGGCCTGACCGGCTTGTGGTTTGACCGCGCAAAGTATTATGCGGCGGGCCTGGCCCCGCAGAGCACGGAGCGCGAAACCCCGCCCTTGACCGAAGCAAAGCGCTGGCTGGATGTGTATTTCAGCGGAAAAAATGCCGGATTTTATGCCGCCGCTGCACCCCATCGGGTCAGACTTCCGGCAGGAAGTGTGGGCGCTGCTGCTGCAAATCCCATACGGGCAAACGACAACATACGGCGCGCTGGCCGCCCGGCTTGCGGCAAAGCATGGCACGGCGCGCCTGTCCGCCCAGGCGGTGGGCGGAGCCGTGGGACATAACCCGATTTCGCTCATCATCCCGTGCCACCGTGTGGTGGGTGCCAACGGCAGCCTGATCGGTTATGCGGGTGGTGTTGAGCGAAAAATCCAGCTGTTGAAATTGGAAGGAACCGACTGCATAAAGCTGTTTGTGCCAAAAAAATGTGAACTAAGAGTTGAGCAAGCACAAAGTAAGGGCGAGCAAAAGATGTGAAAAAGTAAACCAGCAGAAGAGCGAATATGCGAAGCATGTTGAATATTAAGCATGTCGAAAATATGTTGACCATGCAATTTCAAACATTGAATATTGCAAAAACATACAGAAAACGATACAATAAAAGCAATCCCGTATCATTCTGAGTGCAAAGCGGGAATGATAGGCGTTGCCTACTGAAGCGAGGAGAATTTTTCCATGAGTGAAGTTAAAGCAGGCATTGGCGGCGAGCATTACCAGCCATATGCAGAGCGCACCGGCGGCGAATCCGTTGTGTTTTTTACCCGTGATCTTTCGGCAGAGGGCCTGAAAAAGGCATATGCCGCCATTCAGGGCAACCTGACCGGCAAGGTGGCTGTTAAGCTGCACACCGGCGAGCAGAACGGCCCCAACATCATCCCGCGTCCCTGGGTCAAGAGCCTGATGGAACAGATCCCCAACAGCACCATTGTGGAAACCAATACCTATTACGAGGGCGACCGCTACACCACCGCACAGCACCGCGAAACCCTGAAAATAAACGGCTGGACGTTCTGCCCGGTGGATATTATGGACGAGGACGGCGTGGCAGCCCTGCCGGTAAAGGACGGCAAGTGGTTTACCGAAATGCACGTTGGCTCCCACCAGCTGAACTATGATTCCATGCTGGTGCTGACCCACTTTAAGGGCCACACGATGGGCGGCTTTGGCGGTTCCAACAAGAACATTGGCATTGGCTGCGCCGATGGCCGCATCGGCAAGGCCGAGATCCACACCGCTGTCGGCTCTGACAACATGTGGTCCATCAGCGAGGAAGAGCTGATGGAACGCATCTCGGAATCTGCCAAGCAACGGTGGATTACTTTAAGGATCATATCTCCTTCATCAACGTCATGCGCAACATGTCTGTCTCCTGCGACTGCGAGGGTGTCAGCGCGGCACCGGTCGTTACCCCCACGTGGGCATCTTGGCATCTTTGGATATCTGCGCCATTGACCAGGCCAGCGTGGACCTGATCTATGCCATGAAAGAGGAAGATCACCACGACCTGGTGGAGCGCATCAAGACCCGCCATGGCCTGCGCCAGCTTTCTTACATGCAGGAGCTTGGCATGGGCAACCGCAAGTATAAGCTGATCGACCTGGATAACAACCAGTCTCCCCTTACCCTGCAGGATGCAGTGGCACACGTTGTTCCGTTTGTTGAACCTAAAAAAGTTACCCTGTAAACCGGCTGGGCAGGTTTGCCCCAGCCGCACCCAATAAACAATTTCGGGCCGGACGCTGCAATAAAGCGCCCGGCTTTTGGGTTCTATAGAAAGGCAGTGAACTGAGATGGCTCTTTTTCTTTTGAATAAAGGTTCATCAAAGCCAAGGCAGATTGAAAACTGCTTTGGCTTTGATGAGCCTTTGTGCCTTTTTCAAATTTATTTGGAAAAAAGTTGTCCAAGACTTGATATCGGGCGGCTTACATTGTTTATGGGGTAGAGTGAACCCGCTCCGGCGTACGCCGCAGCTGGTTGCGATATTCGGACGGCGTAATGCCGTATAAACTGCGGAAAGTTTTCAAAAAAAACTGGTGTAATTGGTAAAACCGCTGGCATTGCAGGCATCCAGCACACTGCGCCGGCTGCAATGGCACGGCGGCAATGCTGCATGCGCAGGTTGGTCAAATAGCCGTGTACACTTTCCATCGTGTAGGTTTTGAACGCGCGGGACAAATGCTCCCGGCTGGTGTAGGTATATTTGGCAAGGCTGCCAACGGTTAGGTTCGGGTCGGTATAATTGGCCTGCAAAAAGCAACGGCCTTGGCAACCAGGGCACTTGTAGCGCTGGGCGGTGCCGTGCGGCGCTCGGCCACAACCTGGTCCATCAGCAGCAAAAGCTCCACCAGCTCGCACCGCTGCACCATGTGCTGGGTGCTGCCGTGTAAGTAAGCGGTCTGGGCCATCCGCTCAAATAAGCCGCGTAGATCCCATGCGGTGACGGCGTCTGCATCCAGGATCACCAGCTGCCCCAGCCAGGTGGGGGCAACCAGCCCGCTGGCGAGCAGGGCTTCCTGCCATAGCTCGGCGCTGATCTGGGCAATCAGACGTTCAGAAATCTTATCCGTGATATTGAACATGCCCGCATGATAGCACCGGGCAGGGAAGATGATCATTTCCCCCAGGTTTATATCATAAATGTTGCCGTCCACAGAATAGCGCACGTTGCTGCCCACCAGGGGCAGTACAAGCTCATAATACGGGTGAGAGTGTACAACAGACTGGCTGTCCTGCTCGTTGGTATACCAACCCACGGCAATCTGACCGCTTTCCAGCTCCATGCTGGCGCGTTCCTGCGTCAAAAACTGGTCCTTGATATGAGGTACTTTCTGGACGAACATGGTGGGCCCTCCTTTTTTGACTTTGCGGCGCGGATTTCTGGGAAACGTTTGTAGTCCGGTCCGGGATGTTGGGCATAGCAAATAACAAAATAGGACAAAAAATGGCGGTAGTGGCCAATTTTTATATGGCATTTGACTTTATTATAGCATAGAGTGCAGCAAGATGGTATTGGCATACACCAAAAAATATCGATTTCTGGCAAAAAATCTGATTCTTGGGTGCAGCTTGCGTCAAAAGAAAGAGAATGAGAAGGGGAAAAATAAACAACGTTATCTAGGGCATACCGCACAATTCCCGCCTTACGGCTTAAGCACCGCTCCGGCGGCTGCGGCACGGCATCTGCGTTGCAAAATACTCGATAATACACAAAGTATTATCTGCGCTTTTGGCTTAGCAGCTGCCGCACCTCGCTCGCCGTATCGGCACTTAGAATTATGCGGTATTGCCATAACATAAACGTTCGATTTTACGGAGAAAAGAGGAACCATTATGCGTGTTTTGATTGCTGCCGGCGGCACAGCCGGCCATATCAACCCGGCGCTTGCCATTGCCGGAGCCTTAAAGGCGGCGGACCCCGCGGCCGAGATCCACTTTGCCGGGCGGAAAGAGGGCATGGAGTACGGCCTTGTAACCAAGGCAGGGTACCCGTTCCACCATATTGAGATCAACGGTTTCCAGCGCAAGCCAACCCTGAAGAACGTGGGCCGCAACGTGGTAGCGCTCTACCACCTGGCCCTGTCCGGCCCGCGCACGGCGGCTATCCTGAAAGAGGTCCGGCCCGATCTGGTCATCGGCTGCGGCGGTTATGTCAGCGGCCCGGTGGTGCGCGCCGCCGCCAAAAAGGGCATCAAGACCGCCATCCATGAGCAGAACGCATTCCCCGGTGTGACCAACAAGCTGCTGGCCAAGGATGTGGACGTGGTGTTTGCCGCTTCCGCCGCTGCGGTGGAAAAGCTTGGCGCACCGGAGAAGACCCTTGTGGTTGGCAACCCTGTCCGCCCGGAAATTTTGAACCGTGACCGCGCCGCCGCCCGTGCTGCTGTGCACGCGGGGGACCGCACCGTGATTTTGAGCTTCGGCGGCTCTTTGGGGGCCCGCCGTATCAACGAGGTTGTGGCAGAGCTGTGCGCGTGGGAGCAGGCAAACGATCTGCCCGTGCTGCACCTGCACGCCACCGGCAGCCGCGGCGTAAAGCTGTTTGAGGACCTGGAAGCCAAGAACCACTTTGCCCCCGGTGCCAACCTTGTGGTAAAAGAATACATTGATAATATGCCGGATCTGCTGGCCGCAGCGGACCTTGTTATTTCCCGCTCCGGTGCGCTGACGCTGGCGGAGCTGGAGGCCATGGGCCGCGCGTCCATCCTGATCCCTAGCCCCAATGTGGCCGAAAACCACCAGTATTACAATGCACTGGAGCTGCAAAAACGCCGGTGCCGCCATTGTGATTGAAGAAAAAAGACCTGACCGGTGTCAAGCTGATCGAAACCGTGCATGCCCTGTTGGCAGAGCCCGGCAAACTGACGGCCATGGGCACCGCCGCCAAGACCCTGGGCAACCCCAAGAGCCTGGAACTGATCACCGCAAAGCTGCTGGAACTGGTGAACGGAAAGTAACCTGCCGGAACAAACCGGCAGCAAATAAAAGCTGAAACACAGAAAGGAGGTACACCCCATGGACCGCAATCAGCGCAGCCGAAACCAGAAAAAAAGTGTACCTCCCCGCAAGGGTCAGCCCAGCCATCGCAACACCAAAAGCGCCCCGCCGCAGCGCAGCAGCCGCCCGGCGGGCAGCCAGCAGCGGCCAAAGGGCAGCGGCCAGCGCCCCGCAAAACAGCCCGAACGTCAGCCGCCCAAACAGCAGCAAAAGCGCCCCCGCCCCCAACACGAACCCCAAAGCCGGGGTACCGTTCCAGCGCGCCACAGGTGCAGCGCCGCGTTACCCGCGCGGAACAGCTGCGAATCCGCCGCCGCAAGGCCATCATCGGGGTGCTGTGCGTTTTGGCAGTACTGGTGGTCGGCATTGTGCTTTCCATCAACCTGTTGTTCGAGGTGACGGATTTCCGGGTGGAAAATGCGGACCGCACCACCCCCGCCAATACCGGCATTTATACCGAACAACAGCTGATCGATGCAACCGGCATTCAGGTGGGGGATAACCTGTACGGTTTTTCCACCAAAGAAAAATCTGACCAGCTGTTGGCGCAGATGCCGTACCTGGATGTGGCAGTCGTCACCCGCCAGGCCCCCGGCACCGTGATCATCCGGGTGCAGCCTGCGGTGGAACGCTTTAAGATGGAGTATTCCGGCAGCTGGCTGGTGCTGAGCGAACAGCTGAAAGTGCTGCGTGTGGAGCCGGCAGAGCCGGATAATCTGGTGCAGCTGGATGCCCTGCTGCCAGAGGGCGCGGCCACCACGCCGGGCAGCTTCCTGACACTGGATGCCCCCAGCGAGCCGACCGCCCTGGCAACGGCCATGCCAAGCGGCACCGCAACGCCGGAAAATGCAGACGAAGCCGATACGGCACAGGAGACCCCCAACGAGGTGCTGAACGAACTGCTGGGCGAACTGGACCAGTATGGCCTGCTGGATGGCACCACGGTGCTGACCATGCAGAACATGACCGAGCTGAGCTTTTTGTATCAGGGCCGTGTGTCGGTCCAGCTGGGCACGCAAACAATCTGGATTACAAGATCCGGTTTGCCGCCTATATCATTCTGGATACCGGTGGCGATGGCCTGGCAAGCAGTGACCGCGGTACGCTGGATGTTTCGGACCAGCAGACGGACGGCACCATTCAGCCTCGCTTTTTGCCGGCGGAAAACCCTGTGGCCACCCCGGAGCCGACCCCGGAACCCCCGGCAGAGGATACCACGGATGCTGCCGCCGATGCAGCGGCAGATGGTGCAGACCTGACTGCCGATGCGCCCCAGGATGACACCCAAAGCCAGGAATAAAAGAACAACCGATCCTGCCGATGCCGTTTCCAAGCGGTGCGGCAGGACTTTTTTTATCGCTGCCTGATAACAAAACGGCGGCCGCGGCCACCAATATCATGTAAGGCGCCTGAACAAAGCGAAAGGAGGTGGGCCAAAGCATGAAACTACCGGAGCTGGAGGAACTGTACCGGCGCTACCGGATGGATCTGTACCGCTACCTCTGCTTTTTGACCCACGACCCTGTGCAGGCGGAAGACCTGTTGAGCGAACCTTGTGCGGGTCATCAAGCGGCTGCCCACTTTCCGTGGAGAGTGCGAGGTAAAAACCTGGCTGTTTGGCATTGCACGCAATATCTGGCTGGAAAGTCTGCGCAGGCGGCACCAGTCCGTCAGCCTGGACGATTTGATGGAACGCTACATAACCGATGATGCCCTGACCGAAACCACCGCCGCCCGCCAAAAGCTGCGCCGCGTGCAGGCTTTGCTGCAGCAAAAGGACGAGCGCACCCGCAGCGTGGTATACCTGCGGGCGCAGGGGTATTCGTACCAGGAAATTGCCCAAAAACTGCAAATAACCGAAGCATCCGCGCGGTGGTGGAGCACCGTACCCGCGCCTGGCTGAAAGCAACCCTGCAAAAGGAGGGATACGACGAATGACGCAAGAAAAAGAAACAAACCGGCAAGCAGAACAGGGAAAAGCAGAAACCGAAATTCCCTGCGCGGTCTGCCGGGATTTGATCCCGCTGGTGCAGGATGGCGTTGCCAGCCCGGAAAGTGAGCGCTGGTAAAAGCCACCTGCAAACCTGCCCGGAATGCCGCACCCTGTGGCAGGCGGGCGGCGGGCAGGCCCTGCCACAAAGCCTGCCCGCACCCGATGATGCCCGCCTGCTGCAAAAGATCCGCCACAAATACAATACCGGCCTGCTGATGTTTGCAGCGCTGGGCATGGGATTTGGGGTGCTGACAAGTTACGGCGAACATTCCAACTGGATCATCCTGATTTTCCCGTTTGTGTGTGCTGCGGCCGTGTATCAGGACCCCCAGATGTGGAAGCTGCTGATGGCAGTGGGGGAGAGCATTGCCCTTTGCGCGCTGTTGCGGACCTTCGTGCGTTATTGGCAGTATGGGGCCACCTTGATGGAGTACCCGGTCACCCTAATTGTGTACAGCGTTTTTATGCTGGGGCTGTGCGGCGTTGGCTGCCTGATTGGCTGGCTGCTGAACTATGCCATCGGGAAAGGAGAGAAAAAACATGAAAGTGAAAAGTAAGCGGAAGATGGCAGGCATTCTGGCGGCGGTGCTGATTGCTTTGGTGCTGCTGGCCTTTGACTGCATCAACGGCGACCCCATCAGCGAGCGCTGGGCCATGCACCGGGCCATACAGTTTGCGGAAAAACTTTACCCGGACCAGACCTTTACGGCGGAAGGCGCGGGTTCGATGCGGGGATTCTGCTATACAGTAAGCGTACAATCCCAGCAAAGCCGGGATACCCGGTTCTATGTGGAAACGAGTTTCTGGCTCTTTACCAGCGATACCCATACCGTTGACCACACCCAGTATGTGGATGCCCGGCTCAACACTGCATGGCGCATGAACGAGGAAGCGCGGGCTGACCTGGCACCGGCCCTGGTCGATGCCCTGCCGGAATATGACATTCCATACGATGAAGCGCAGCAGTGCGTGATGGTGATTCTGCCGTATGAATCAGGGAAAAATATCTCTGATCTGGGCATGGAATACCAGCAGTGGCTGCCATTGGACGCCCCGTTTGAAAAGGAGATTCTGCAGCATGTACCGGCCAAGCTGGCGGTCACGATTCAAACCACATCGCAGCCCCAGCAGGCAGATTTGCAGCCCGCCCTGCAAAAAATAAAAGCCGCCTGCAAAGCAAACGGCTACAATTTTGCCACCTATAATGTGATCATGATCCAGCGGGATATCCCCTATGAGACCGCTCTTGCCCAATGCATAGAGTCCGGTGATGTGGCGGCGGGGGAGATTTGAAGCATTGATTAAAGTTTCCTGCTTGCACTTCGGACAGAATAACGGGAAATTTATCAATTCTGTATCGCCCCGTATTTTGGTTCGTGTCTTGTTATTACAAATAGGACATAACACCCATGATTGATTACTCATAGAAGCACCACCTTTTACGATAATAGATTTTTAAAATCTATTCTTTATATTTTTGTGTGTATGACGCATTAGTTTTTTCCAAACTACTCAAATAGAATTGATATAACAATACCCTATAGAAAATATACCAATTAACAAATATGCCACATTTTTCTTTTAAAGATATTAGATATAATGAGAATACAACAAAGCTAATGGTCTTGATTATCGCTTTAATTTTTCGGTTTTCAATCTTATCAATTTTTTACAACAGATAAAACGTACACCAATAACAATAGGAGAAAATAAAATTGCTATCAAAACTAATATAATATTTTGTTTATTAAAAATAAGCTTTGATAATTGTTTTTTCTCATTATCATTGATATCCAAACACTGGTATAGCAATACTAGAGAGGCTTGATCAGGAACACTTTTTTCCCCAATTCCCATTTTCGAAAATTGTCTGTCGCGTAAACAAAAGACTGCATCAGCCAGTTGTTGTTGGGTTAATCCCTTTTCAATTCTGGCTGATTTAATCAAATCTGATATTTCCATAGTCGTACTCCATTTATTATCTTCTTTTATATATAACATCGCATAATTTCATTGCTAAATAAGTTACTATTGCAAGAAAAATAATCTGATGTTTAATAACTAAATAAAATAGGCTGATTGCCAATAACATAATGATAAAAGCAATCATACTATATTTGTATATTCTAGGATACTTTTGGGATAATGTACCTAATATTTTTACAATTCCCGCTATTATAGGAATAATTAACACCCCCATAACACCAAATAAAATCCCAGTTACAACAACACTCATTTTGTTTTTCCTTAATTCCTTCAGCATAAAAAGAAACTCCTTTATTTTTGATACTAAAATAATAAAATAGAATTCTTTTTATGTCACGCAACGCTTGTGAAAACAGACGCAACGGTAACAATTTGCATTTTAGTCATCAAAAGCAAAATAGGAATTTACAAATTCTACAAACACTGATTGGTATATTTCTTAATTCATACTATATCATAATGAAACGCAGAACAGTATAGATAAAGCAATAAAACACTATACTATTCTGCTGTAATATTCATCCTACAATCTTCCAGTTATCGTCCTTATGAAGCACAAGCTCATACTGTGAGATTTGTGTCATTTTCGACTTGTTATCCAAATACTTTACGGATACGCTGACTTTGAGGTTGTCGCCGTCTTTGGTAAAGACTGGGTTTACCAATTCTGAAAATACATAGTCGCCGGACACAGGAGCAAGCACGCCGTCCTTGACATAATAGGCAAGTTCCTTTTCCGTAGCTGTCGGGTACAGCTTAAAGAATGTTTCCAAGAAAGCGGTAGCGTCCTTGACTGTGTCGGAACTGACACTGACATCGGTTTCCTGTACTTCGGTTCATACTTTGATTTCTGCATTGCCGGAGCAAGGGTAGGATTCTGGGTAATGACCATTGCACCGTCCTTATCTACATGGACAGTTACAGTATGATAATAAAGCCATCATTTACGGTGCGGTAGGGCGGAATGCCCTCATCCCGCTGTGGAGAAACCTTGCCGGTTGCGGCAAACGCCGCAACTAATTTGTAGGAGACGATGCTCGTCATCGTCCCGTGAACGGGCTGTGGCCAATCATTTACCCCCACATATGGCAAACGACCGCTGGCGCACAATGTGCGCCCCTACGGGTGGGATGTATGGTAAATGATGATTGCGCGTTATAAAACGCGCTCTGTAGGGAACGGCCTTGATCGTTCCGAAAACCATAAATTAGATGCATGATGGAATATAATCCCCCTAAAACTCAAAAAGGCTGCTCCTTCAACCGAAGAAGCAGCCTTTCGCTTATTCATCCAATCAGGATGCTATCGTAATCTTATAATTCCTCAAGCCCAAATAAATCAAACATTCAGCTCCACATGCTGGCCAAGATCCTCTTTGTTGGCGTCCAGCACGGGACGGATAACTTCGGCCAGGAACTCTTCCACCTGCTGCGGGGCGCGGCCGGTGAAATCTTCGGGGCTCAGCTCGGCCTCGATCTCCTCGCGAGTCAGACCGAATGCAGGGTCAGCTTCCACGCGGGCAATCATATCATTGGGCTTGCCCTCCTGCTTGACCACAGCGGCAGCGGCCACGGCGTGCTCGCGCAGGCGCTCGTGCAGCTCCTGGCGGTCGCCGCCTTTCTTGACGGCTTTCATCATGATGTTCTCGCTGGCCATGAACGCAGCTCAGCCATCACGCGGCTGCGGACAACCTTGGGGTAAACCACCAGCCCGTCCGAAACATTCAGCAGAATGTTCAGGATGGCATCAGCGGCCAAAAAGCCCTCAGCCATGGCGATGCGCTTGTTGGCGGAATCGTCCAGCGTGCGCTCAAACCACTGGGTGCCGGCGGTGATGGCGGGGTTCAGCACATCCACCATCAGGTAGCGGGAAAGCGCGCAGATACGTTCGCAGCGCATGGGGTTGCGCTTGTACGGCATGGCGGAAGAACCGATCTGGTTCTTTTCAAACGGCTCCTCCATCTCCTTAAAGTTGGCCAGCAGGCGGATGTCGGTGGCCATCTTCATGGCGCTCTGGGCAAGACCGGCAATGGCGGAAAGCACATTGTAGTCCACCTTGCGGCTGTAGGTCTGGCCGCAGACGGGCACAACCTTGTCAAAGCCCATCTGGGCGCACACATCGGCTTCCACTGCCTTGACCTTGGCAGAATCGCCGTTGAACAGCTCAATAAAGCTGGCCTGGGTGCCGGTGGTACCCTTAACGCCGCGCAGGGCCAGCTGGCTGATCTGGTGGTCAATCTCCTGCAGGTCCATGTAGAACTCGTTCATCCACAGGGTAGCGCGCTTGCCAACGGTGGTCAGCTGGGCGGGCTGGCAGTGGGTGTAAGCCAGGCAGGGCATATCCTTGTACTGCTCAGCAAAATCGGCCAGGTTGGCCAGCACGCCGATCAGCTTTTTGCGCACCAGCTGCAGGCCTTCGCGCATGATGATAACATCGGTGTTATCGCCAACATAGCAGCTGGTAGCACCCAGGTGGATGATACCCTTTGCCTTGGGGCACTGCAGGCCGTAAGCGTAAACATGGCTCATGACATCGTGGCGCACCAACTTTTCGCGGGCAGTGGCTTCCTCGTAATTGATGTCATCCTTGTGGGCTTCCAGCTCGGCAATCTGTTCATCGGTAATGTCCAGGCCCTGCTTCTGCTCAGCCTTGGCCAGCGCAATCCACAGCCTGCGCCAGGTGCGGAACTTGTTATCGTCCGAGAAAGTATACTGCATCTCATCGGAAGCATAACGGGTGGAAAACGGAGAAATATAACGATCATGTGCCATTGGTCGGGTTTCCTTTCTTACAGCATGTCTTACAGTTTGAAGTAGTTCACGCCGCCTTCAAAAATCGGCTGGTACTTGTCGCCGGTAACGTTTTTGTACAGGCTGTCGCCGCTGCGCTCAGAATGGCCCATCTTGCCGAACACGCGGCCGTCCGGGCTGGTAATGCCCTCAATGGCCAGCACGGACCCGTTGGGGTTGTAGCGCATATCCATGGTGGGCACGCAGTTCAGGTCAACATACTGGGTGGCAACCTGGCCGTTGTTGATCAGCTGCTGCAGCAGGCCGTCATTGCAGACAAAGCGGCCTTCGCCGTGGCTGATGGCGATCAGGTGTTCATCATCCACATTGCATTCGCTCAGCCAAGGGCTCTTGTTGGAAGCTACGCGGGTGCGCACCAGCATGCTCTGGTGGCGGTGGATGGTGTTAAAGGTTAGGGTCGGGTCGTTCTCGGTAATCGGGCGGATCTCGCCATAAGGCACAAGGCCCAGCTTAATCAATGCCTGGAAGCCGTTGCAGATGCCAAGTGCCAGGCCGTCACGCTGGTTCAGCAGACGGTTGACGGCATCGGCCACAGCGGGGTTGCGGAAGAACGCCGCAATGAACTTGGCGGAGCGTCCGGCTCATCGCCGCCGGAAAAACCGCCCGGCAGCATCAGAATCTGGCTCTGGTCAAGCTCTTTCACCAGGGCTTCGCAGCTGGCGGCAACGTCGGCAGGGGTCAGGTTCTTCAACACCAGAATGTGCGGGTCGCCACCGGCGCGGCGGAATGCGCGTGCAGTGTCATATTCGCAGTTGGTGCCGGGGAACACAGGGATGATAACGCGCGGGGTGGCCAGGCGCACAGCCGGGGCAACGCGCTGGAAGCAGTTGACCTTGTATTCCAGGGATTTAACTTCCTCGCCAGCCTTGAGGTAGGGGAAGACAGGCTGCAGCTTTGCTTCCCATACATCCTGCAGGTGCTGCAGGTCGATGTTTTCGCCGTTGACGTTGATGACGTAATCCACGGTGGTGGAACCGAGGAATTCACCGGCAGAAGCATCCAGAAGCTCCAGAATAACTGCGCCATAGCAGGGCTTGAACAGGTCGTCCAGGTTGATATCGCGGCTCAGGGACAGGCCCACGTGGTTGCCGACGCACATCTTGAACAGTGCTTCGGCAACGCCACCGTAACCCGGCGTTGCTGCGGCCAGCACCTTGCTCTGTCGATCATCTGCTCCACGATCTTGTAGATGGAAAGCAGGCTGCCGATCTCCGGCATGCCGTCCTTGTACTGCGGCTTCAGGATGACAACAGAGCTGTTGGCTTTCTTGAACTCAGGGCTCATGACGTTGGCGGTGTTGCCAATGGCGGTGGCAAAGCTGACCAGCGTGGGGGGAACATCCAGGCCTTCAAAGCTGCCGGACATACTGTCCTTGCCGCCGATGGAAGCAATGCCAAGGCCCATCTGGGCATCCAGCGCGCCAAGCAGGGCGGCCAGCGGCTTGCCCCAGCGTTCGGGGGCAGTGTTCAGGTGCTCAAAATATTCCTGGAAAGTCAGGTACATATCCTTGTGGCGGAAACCGGCGCAAACCAGTTTGGTCACGCTTTCCACAACGGCCATGTAAGCGCCGCGGTAGGGGTCCGCTTCAGTCAGATAGGGGTTAAAGCCCCAGGCCATGCCGGAGCAGGTGGTGGTTTCGCCATCCACCGGCAGTTTGGCAGCCATGGCCATGGTGGGGGTCAGCTGGTATTTACCGCCGTAAGGCATCAGCACGGTGGAAGCGCCGATGGTGGAGTCAAACCGCTCGCCCAGGCCTTTCTGGCTGCAAACGTTCAGGTCGCCAACCAGGTTTTCCAGCTTTCGGCAAGGTGAACCGGCCCACTGGGGCTGCCATACCGTGCCGGGCAGAACATGCACATCGGCATGCGCTCGGCACCGTTGGAGTTCAGGAACTCGCGGGAAGGTCCACGATGGCAACGCCGTTCCAGTTCTCGCGCATCCGCTTTTCCTCGGTAACGGTAGCAACCACGGTGGCTTCCAGGTTTTCCTCATTGGCAAGGGCAATGAACTTTTCGGCATCCTCAGCGGCAACGGCAACAGCCATGCGCTCCTGGCTTTCGCTGATAGCCAGCTCGGTGCGTCCAGGCCCTCGTACTTCTTGGTAACTTTGTTCAGGTCAATGTTCAGGCCGTCGGCCAGCTCGCCGATGCAACGGAAACGCCGCCTGCGCCAAAGTCGTTGCAGCGCTTGATCATGCAGCAGGCGTCCTCGCGGCGGAACAGGCGCTGCAGCTTACGCGTCAATTGGGGGCCGTTGCCCTTCTGCACCTCGGCACCGCAGGTTCCAGGCTGGTCAGCTTGTGGGCCTTGCTGGAGCCGGTAGCGCCGCCAATGCCGTCACGGCCGGTGCGGCGCCCAGCAGGATGATCACATCGCCGGGCTGGGGCTCTTCGCGGCGGACATGGCTGGCCGGGGTAGCACCCACAACAGCGCCGATCTCCATACGCTTTGCCACATAGCCGGGGTGGTACAGTTCAGCAACCTGGCCGGTGGCAAGGCCGATCTGGTTGCCATAGCTGGAATAACCGGCAGCAGCAGTAGTAACCAGCTTGCGCTGGGGCAGCTTGCCGGGCATGGTTTCGGCAACCGGCTTGAGCGGGTCGCTGCGCCGGTCACGCGCATGGCCTGGTAAACATAGCTGCGGCCGGACAGCGGGTCACGGATGGCACCGCCGATGCAGGTAGCAGCGCCGCCGAACGGCTCAATCTCGGTGGGGTGGTTGTGGGTCTCGTTCTTGAAGAGGAACAGCCAATCCTGCAATTCGCCGTCCACATCGCACTTGATTTTGACGGTGCAGGCATTGATCTCTTCGCTCTCGTCCAGGTTCTGCAGGATGCCGCGCTGTTTCAGGGCCTTGGCGCCGATGGTGGCCAGGTCCATCAGGGTGCGGTTCTTTTTATCGCGGCCGGTCTCGGCACGCAGGGCCATGTAACGGTCAAATGCAGCCTGCACAACTTCGTCGTCAATCTTGACATCGTTCAGGATGGTGCCGAAGGTGGTGTGACGGCAGTGGTCAGACCAGTAGGTATCGATCAGGCGGATTTCGGTAATGGTCGGGTCGCGCTGTTCAGATTTGAAGTAGTTCTGGCAGAACACAATGTCGGCGTGGTCCATGGCCAGGCCCTTTTCATTGCGGAAATTCTCCAACGCAGCGTCATCCAAAGCGCAGAAGCCGTTCAGGGTTTCCACAGCGGTGGGCACGGCAAATTCCATTTTCAGGGTATCGCGGGTGTCCAGGCTGGCCTCGCGGGCTTCCACCGGGTTGATGACGTACTTCTTGATGGCTTCCAGATCCTCTGCGCTCAGCTCGCCGTCCAGCAGGTAGATGCGGGCACTGCGCACAGACGGACGCTCGCCCTGGCTCAGCAGCTGGATACACTCGGAAGCAGAATCTGCACGCTGGTCAAACTGGCCGGGCAGATACTCCACAGCAAACACCGTCTTGGCGGTGGGCAGCTCGGTATAGGTCACATCGACTGGCGGTTCGCTGAACACGGTGGGGATGGCTTTCTCAAACAGGTCGCGGTCAATGCCTTCCACATCATAGCGGTTCAACAGGCGCAGAGCTTTCAGGCCCTTAATGCCAACCAGCTCAACCAGTTCATGCTTCAGGCCCTGGGCTTCGCCGTCAAAGCCGGGCTTTTTTTCTACATAAATGCGGTAAACCATTCTTGTTTAACCCTCCTGTGCTTTCATTGCCGCAAGGGCACGGGCACCAATATCACTGCGGCGGTGCAGTTTGTCAAAATGGATGCAGTCAGCAGCGGCGTAAGCCTTTTTCAGGGCTTCGGGCAGGGTGGCGGCGGTTGCCGTTACACCCAGCACGCGGCCGCCGTTGGTAACCAGCTTGCCATCCTTGATGGCGGTACCGGCATGGTACACGGTCACATCGGCAGCACCGGGCACCTGGCCATTCTCCAGGCCGGTGATCTCCTTGCCCTTTTCATAGGCAACGGGGTATCCACCGGAAGCCAGCACCACACAGGCGGCAGCGCCATCGCTGAACTTGACCTCGGTCTTGTCCAGCGTGCCGTTGGTGCAGGCCTGCATCACGGTCAGCAGGTCGCTTTCCAGCAGGGGCAGTACTACCTGGGTTTCGGGGTCGCCAAAGCGGCAGTTGTATTCAATCACCTTGGGGCCGTCCGGGGTCAGCATCAGGCCAAAGTACAGGCAGCCCTTAAAGGGGCAACCCTCTGCCTGCATGGCGGCAACCGTAGGCAGGAAAATCTTCTCCATGCACTCGGCGGCAATGGCGGGGGTGTAGCAGGGGTTGGGGCAACGGTGCCCATGCCGCCGGTGTTCAGGCCCTCGTCATGGTCCAAGCGCGCTTGTGGTCCATGCTGGAAACCATCGGCTTGACGGTTTTGCCATCACAGAAGGACAGCACGCTGACTTCCGGCCCGGTCAAAAATTCTTCCACCACAACATGGTTGCCGGAAGCGCCGAACTTTTTGTCCAGCATGATTTCCTTTACGCCATCAGCGGCTTCCTGCTCATTCTGGCAGATCAGCACGCCTTTGCCCAGCGCCAGGCCATCCGCCTTGATAACAACCGGGTACTTGCCCTTGCTGCGGATGTAATCCATCACCTTGGCGGGGTCGTCAAAGGTTTCATAGCCGGCGGTGGGAATGCCGTATTTTTCATCAGGTCCTTGCTGAACACCTTGCTGGCTTCAATGCGGGCGGCAGCGGCATCCGGGCCAAAAGCAGGGATGCCCACCTTGGCCAAAGCATCCACCATGCCAAGGGCAAGGGGATCGTCCTGTGCAACAACAACATAATCAAAGGCTTCTGCCTTGGCAAAGGCGACCATGGCGTCTACATCCGTTGCAGGGATGTTTTTGCAGGTGGCATCGTAACCAATGCCGCCGTTGCCAGGGGCACACCAGATATCGCCGCAGTCGGGGCTTTTTTTCAGCGCGCGGATAATGGCGTGTTCACGCCCGCCGCCGCCAACAACCAGAATTTTCATGGCAAACTCCTTAGCTTGAAATGAAAAAAGAATAATGAATAAAGAATAATGAAGGTGGACCGCGTTGCTGCGCACCGCTTAAAAAATATTAGAACTCTAATATCCAAAACCGTGCCGCTTGCGGCACACCTTCATTCTTAATTATTCTTTATTATTTATTATTTAGCAAAACTTCGTTTTTGCTTAGTGGTGGAACAGCCGGATACCACAGAACGCCATGCAATGCCGTACTTGTTGCAGGTGGCAATAACCTGATCATCGCGGATGGAGCCGCCCGGCTGCACAATGGCGGTCACACCGCTGCGGCGGGCGCGCTCAATGTTGTCCCCAAAGGGGAAGAATGCATCACTGCCCAGGGCAACATTCGTTACCTTGCTCAGCCAGGCTTTCTTTTCCTCGGCAGTCAACGGGGCAGGCTGCACAGTAAAGGTTTCGGCCCAACGTCATCCCCAATCACATCCTCCGGGGTATCGCCGATGTAAACATCAATCGCGTTATCGCGGTTGGGCTTGGAGATATCCTCGCGGAACGGCAGGTCCAGAACCTTGGGCATATGGCGCAGCTGCCAGTTGTCGGCTTTCTGGCCTGCCAGGCGGGTGCAGTGGATGCGGCTTTGCTGGCCTGCGCCCACACCGATGGTCTGGCCGTCCTGCACATAGCAGACGGAGTTGGACTGGGTGTATTTCAGCACGATCAGGCTCATGATCAGATCGCGCTTCTGGGCATCGGTCACCGTCTTGTTCTCGGTTACAAAGTTTTGCAGCATGGTATCCACGCTGATCTCCAGATCCTGGCGGCCTTGCTCAAAGGTGACACCGAATACGGTGCGGCGCTCCAGCGGAGCGGGGATATAATCCGGATCAATGGCAACGATGTTGTAGTTGCCTTTCTTTTTGGATTTCAGCACTTCCAGGGCGTCGGCGTCATAGCCGGGAGCAATGATGCCGTCCGAAACTTCGTGCTGGATCAGCTTTGCGGTGGCAAGGTCGCACACATCAGACAGGGCGATCCAGTCACCAAAGCTGGACATGCGGTCCGCACCGCGGGCGCGGGCATAAGCGCAGGCCAGGGGAGAAAGCTCAGCCTCTGCACTAATATGATACATCTTTCTCAGCGTTTCGTCCAGTGGCAGGCCAATGGCGGCACCGGCGGGGGAAACATGCTTAAAGCTGGCAGCAGCAGGCTGGCCCAGGGCTTTTTTCAGGTCGCGCACCAGCTGGTAGCTGTTGAACGCATCCAGAAAGTTGATGTAGCCCGGCTTGCCATTCAAAATGGTAACGGGAAGATCAGAACCGTCTGCCATAAAAAATGCGGGCAGGCTTCTGGTTGGGGTTGGTGCCGTATTTCAGCTGGAATTCGTTCATAAGTTCAGCCCTCCACCGTGTTGTATTTGTTCAGGATCACATCTTCATAATCGCCGGTTTCCAGCGTGATGGCACGCACAAACAGGCTGACCTTATTATCTTCGTTCAGGGCTTCCCACAACTTTCCGGCAAATTCGTCGGCATCGTTCTGGTCCAGTGTCACGCGCAGCGGCTCACCGGCAAAGCTGGGGATGGGGGAGCCGTTTTTCTGGTAGGTGGTAATCAGCTGGCCTTCGCCTGCAACGGGCTGCGGATAGTCAAAGGTCTGGCGCTGCACGCTGGCGGGGTTGCCATCGCAGCTTTTCAGGATGCTCAGCTTGTAGCCGCCGCGACGCATATCCACAACGCCGGAAATGCGGGGGGTAAAGTTGGGGGCATCGTCCTCAAAAGTGCGGGTGGCAAGGGCTGCTTCAAAGCCGTAACCAGGGAACAGGTTATCCCGCATGTAGCGGTAAATGGTATCCGTCTGGTCACCGTTGGTCACAATGGTGGTATCGTTCAGGGTCAGAACCGGGTTATAGATGATCAGGTGGGGATCTTCCAGCTTGGCGGGGTCTGCGGCTACCGTGCGGATGCCGCCGGGGATGGCGTCAAACACGCGGTTGCGGCTGTTGGCGCTGCGGCCCATGATCCAGTAAGCAATCATGGCCTTGGTGCCGTCCGGCGAACGGCCGATGCAGATGCCGCGCGGGATATTCGTTACCGGCCAGATAAGTATAAAGATTCTTTTTCATGCGGGAATCCTCCTTGTTCGGTCAGGCTTCGCCATTGCACACCATGGCAATGGCCTGGGGCAGCAACTTCCATTCAGCTTCCACCATCACGCGCTTCTGCAGCACTTCGGGGGTATCGCCGGGCTGCACTTCCACGGCTTTTTGCAGCAGGATGGGCCCGCCGTCACACACTTCGTTGACAAAGTGGACGGTAGCGCCGGTCACTTTCACGCCGCGCTTCAGCGCTTCCTCATGCACTTTCAGGCCATAGTAGCCGGGGCCGCAAAAGCTGGGAATCAGGCTGGGGTGGATGTTCAGGATGCGGTTGGGGTAAGCGGCAATCACGCTGGGGCCCAGCACGCTCAAAAATCCTGCCAGAACCACCAGCTCAATGCCATGGTCTTTCAGCACACTCAGCAGGGCAGTGTCAAACTCCTCGCTGGTGGCGTAATCCTTGCGGCGCACCACGCGGTTTCCACGCCGAAGTTTGCAGCGCGTTCCAACGCATACACACCAGGTTTGCTGGCAACCACCAGGGTAACCTTACCGTTGGGGTTCTCCCCGCGGCGTTCGCTTTCCAGGATGGCCTGCAGGTTGGTGCCGCCGCCGGAAACCAGCACAGCAATCTTCATCATACCAGCTGCACCCCGCTGCCTTCGCCAATCACACCAAGGCGGTAAGCATCCTCGCCGTTGGCTTTCAGGATCTCAATGGCCTTGTCGGCATCCTCGGCAGCCACGGTCAAAATCATACCACGCCCATGTTGAAGGTGTTGAACATATCGCGCTCCGGAATGTTGCCCTCTTTAGCCAGCACATCAAACAGCACGGGAGTGCGCACATCGCTCTTCTTGATCACAGCGCAGCAGCCGGCTTTCAGGCTGCGGGGAATGTTCTCGTAAAAGCCGCCGCCGGTAATGTGGGAAACGCCCTTGACGGTAACTTCCTTCATCACGGCCAGCACAGGCTTGACATAAATCTTGGTGGGGGCCAACAGGCTTCGCCCAGGGTCTTGTCCATGCCGTCAAAGGTCTTTTTTCAGCACATCGGGGTTGTTCTCCAGGTCAAAGATCTTGCGCACCAGGGAGAACCCGTTGGAGTGTACGCCGGTGGAAGGCAGGGCGATGATCACATCGCCGGGCTGCATGGTGGAGTTGTCCAGGATCTTGCTCTTGTCCACAGCGCCAACGGTAAAGCCGGCCAGGTCGTACTCGTCCTCCGGGTAAAAACCGGGCATCTCGGCGGTCTCACCGCCAACCAGGGCACAGCCAGCCTGCACACAGCCTTCGGCTACACCGGCAACCAGCTCGGCAATGCGCTCCGGCACGTTTTTTGCCGCAGGCGATGTAATCCAGGAACACCAGCGGCTTGGCACCGGCGCAGATGACATCGTTCACGCACATGGCAACGCAATCAATGCCAACGGTGTCATGTTTGTTCATGTACTGGGCAATGCGCAGCTTGGTACCAACGCCGTCCGTGCCGGAAATCAGCACGGGGTGGGGCATATCGGTGCAGTCCAGCTCAAACAGGCCGCCAAAGCCGCCCAGACCGCCAATGCAGTGCTCGTTCATGGTGCGGGCAACGTGCTGCTTCATCAGGTCAACTGCCTTGTAACCGGCAGTAATATCCACACCAGCGGCAGCGTAGCTTGCAGAATAGCTTTTTTCCATTATGTTTCTCTCCTTATCAGCTTACAGGCGTTTTTTTGGTCTGGGACTGGCTCAGGGGGTTATCGTATACAATGTCCATCGTCTCGTTGGGGGCGGGCACCGGGTAATGGCCGGTAAAGCAGCCGGTGCAGAACCCGCACTTGCTGTGGATGGCCAGCTGGGTCACATGTTCAATGCTCAGGTAGCCCAGGGAATCGGCCCCCACGATCTGGCGGATCTCCTCCACCGTATGGCCGGTGGCAATCAGGTCTTTTTCGTCCGGGATGTCGGTGCCGAAATAGCAGGGGTGGGCAAACGGCGGGGCCGAAATGCGGTAGTGTACTTCCTTGGCACCGGCGTCGCGCAGCAGCTTGATGGTGCGGGCGCTGGTGGTGCCGCGCACGATGGAGTCATCCACAAGCACAACGCGCTTGCCCGCAACGGTGGAGGAAATTGCGTTCAATTTGATGCGCACACTGCTTTCACGCTGGGCCTGGGAGCCCTGGATGAAGGTGCGGCCCACATATTTGTTTTTAATAAAGCCCACGCCATAGGGAATACCGCTTTCCTGCGCATAGCCAAGGGCGGCATCCAGGCCGGAATCCGGCGCACCGATGACGACATCGGCTTCCACCGGATGCTCCTGTGCCAGAAAGCGCCCGGCCTGCAGGCGGGCGTCATGCACGCAGGTGCCCTCGATGATGGAATCGGGGCGGGCAAAATAAATGTACTCAAACACGCACATCGTGTGCGGCGCGGTGCCGCAGTGGGTGCGGATGGTGCGCAGGCCGGTGTAGTCTGCCACCACGATCTCGCCGGGCAGTACATCGCGCACAAAGCGGGCGCCTACAGCATCCAGCGCACAGGATTCCGAAGCAAAAGCCCAGCCGGAGCCATCCGGCAGCTGGCCAATGCAGAGAGGGCGGAAGCCATTAGGATCGCGCGCGGCGATCAGTTTGGTGTGGGTCATAATGACCAGGCTGTAAGCACCCACGATCTGCTCCATCGTGCGGCAGACAGCTGTTTCAATATCCGGGCTGATCAGGCGGTTCTGGGTCAGCAGATAGCCGATGACCTCGGTGTCCGAAGTGCCGTGGAAGATCGAACCGTTCATTTCCAGCTTGTGGCGCAGCTGGGGGGCATTGGTCAGGTTGCCGTTGTGGCAGATGGCCATAGTGCCCTTGCAGTGGTGCAGAACCATGGGCTGGGCGTTGGCGCGGGTGCGCTGGCCGCTGGTGGCATAGCGCACATGGCCGGTGGCCATCTTGGCATCCTGCGGCAGGTCAGCCAGCACACGCGGGGTAAATACCTCGCTGACCAGGCCAAGATCGCGGTAGCCGGTCAGCACACCGTCCACGTTCAGGGCAATGCCGCAGCTTTCCTGGCCGCGGTGCTGCAGGGCATACAACGCGCTGTACACGGCGCTGACCATGTTGGTTTTGCCGGTGGAATCATAGATACCGAACACGCCGCATTCTTCATGCAGTGCTTCGGCGGGACAAAGCTCCTTCATTCAGTTCTCCGTTTCCTGTTTCAAACGATGGCAGGGTGCACCGGAAGAGCGAACGGCGGTTCCAGTACACCCTGAACATTGGCTGGACTAAGCTTGGTTCAATCAGCCCAGCAGGCGCTTCATAACTTCCTGGTAGGCATCGGCCTCACCGCCAAGGCTGCGGCGGAACAGGTCTTTATCCAGGTGGGCACCGGTGGTGGCATCCCAGAAGCGGCAGGTATCCGGGCTGATCTCGTCAGCCAGAATGATGGTGCCGTCAGACAGGCGGCCAAACTCCAGTTTGAAGTCGATCAGGCGGATGTTGGCATCCAGCATGATCTTCTTCAGCACTTCGTTGACCTTGAAGGCGTACTTGGCAATGGTGTCCAGCTCTTCCTGAGTGGCAAGGTCAAGGGCCAAGGCGTAATAATGTTGATGAACGGGTCATGCAGGTCGTCGTTCTTGTAGCTGTACTCCAGGATGGGGGTCTTGAACACCTTGCCCTCGGGCACGCCCATGCGCAGGCTGAAGTGGCCGGCGGCAACATTGCGGATGATGACTTCCAGAGGAACGATCTGAACTTTCTTGACCAGGGTATCGCGGTCGTTCAGCTCCTCAACATAATGGGTGGGGATGCCTTCTTTTTCCAGCTTCTGCATCAGAGCGTTGGACAGCTTGTTGTTGACAATGCCCTTATCGCGGATGGTGCCCTTCTTTTCGCCGTCGCCGGCGGTGGCATCGTCCTTGTAATGAACCATAACGATTTCGGGGTCAGAAGTTGCGAATACCTGCTTAGCTTTGCCTTCGTACATCTGTTCTTTAATTTCAACGTTCATTGTAATGCGCTCCTTTATATTCTTTCATGAATTGATTTATGGAATCCTTTTTATAAAAAGGAATAAAACAACAGCAAATAAACCGGGATTTGAAGTTACATAGCTGCGGCTTCGGCAGCGATGGCGGCGTCCTTTTTTGGCAATGGCGGCGGCGGTGTCGGCACGGAACTGATCCAGCTTAGCGGCAAGCTCATCATCGGCAACAGCAGGATGGCAACGGCCAGGTAAGCGGCGTTCTTGGCACCGTTCAGGGCAACCGTGGCAACCGGGAAGCCGGAAGGCATCTGCACGGTAGCAAGCAGAGCATCCAGACCGTCCATGGCACCGCCCTTCATCGGGATGCCGACCACCGGCAAAGTGGTGTTGGCGGCAAAGGCACCTGCCAGGTGGGCCGCCATACCGGCAGCGCACAGGATAACACCGTAACCATTGGCGCGGGCAGATTTGGCAAAGGCAGCGGCGGCTTCCGGCGTACGGTGGGCGGAAAGAATGTGCGCCTCAAACGGTACATCGAAATCTTTCAGCACCCCGCAGGCACTTTTTACAACCGGCCAGTCACTGTCAGAACCCATGATGATGGCAACCTTTTTACGGTTCGGCATGTTACAGATCCTCCTTCAAAAAATAAGAGCGCGGTGTACACGGGTACACTGCGCTTATACAAGGCTATTATGCTTATAATACACCGCATGAAGAACACAGCTGCGCAAACCGACCGGGAATGGTCCGAAAAGATTCGTGTAATGCACAAAGTCGCCCTCCATCCTTTAATGTATGGCTGGATCCCCCGGCGGGCTGTGTACAGAATAACACACAAAACACCCGTACGGAAAATCTCTAGTAATTAAAGTGTAAAGCGTGCAGCGCAAAAAAGCAAGAGCCAAAACTTTTTTTTTGGCGCACTTCCTATTGTGTTTAAAATAAAGATAGGGCTTTTTGTTCAAAGTTGATGGAGAAAAACGGGGGTGAAGTATGACTTTTTTGATAAGGATTTTTGTGCTATAATAACCATACCAGAAAATACTGCCATAAGGCAGGATGGGAAAGGGGTATCGCAATGAAATTGTTCCACACAGCCCTTGTGCTTGGCAAGGGGGGCTTTGGCACACAGCTGGGAGAAATGCTGGCGGAAGCCGGCGGCTATTCCCGTATTTTGTACCTGGATGACCAGGCACCGGACGCTGCGGGCAAACTGGCAGATTACCTGGATCCCACCATCAGGGAACGCTGCACTGCGGCTTTTGTGGGCCTTGGCAACAATGAGCTGCGGCTGCAATGGCTGCAAAAGCTGGTGGCTGCGGGCTACCAGACACCGGTGTTTGAACACCCGGCGGCAGAAGTATGCAGCAGCGCAGCCCTGGGGGCAGGAACCGTGGTGCTGCCATTTGCCTTTGTGGGCGCAGGAACCAAAGTGGGGGCAGGGTGCATCATCAATGCCGGTGCCATTGTGGACCATAACGCCGTGCTGGAAGACGGTGTGCACGCCCGCCCCCCGTGCAACCATCAAAGCCGGGGCGACCGTGGAGCGCTGCATGAAAGTGGACAGCGGCGAAATTATCCGCAGCCCATGGGAAAAATAATGCAGCTGCGCGGAACCGGCAGCCAAACAATGCAGGCAGAATTTTGAAAAAAGCGGCCCCGCAATTTGGGTATATTGCGGTGTTGCCCTTAATAATAAACGAACGTAAAAACCAGCCGCCTGCCGTGCAAATGCACAAAGCAGGCGGCTGGTTTTATAAGTCGTAAGCAAAAGGCGAAAATCAAGCAGGGAACAACCTGCCAAAAGAAGCAAAGCGCTTACCCGACGTTTTCAACATTCTCCTCACCATCCACCGGCAGGGTGGTGCGCGGGGTTACGCTGAGGGGGTCGGGCAGGGTGTTGTTTTCAACATCCTGCAACACCTGCGGCACACCGGGGAAGAACTTGGCGATGCCGCAGCCCTTGCAGTGCAGGCCATCGAAAAAGTCGGTCTCATCCAACCCCTTAATGCAGGTGGGGTCATAACTGCCGTACAGCGGAATATTGTAGTCATGCGCATACTGGCGGATCCAGTTTTCGGTTTCAAAAAAGCCCTGGTGCTGGTCGGCTTCCGTCAGCAGAAAGTCATACAGGTACGGGTGCCAGGGGGAGAGGGCCAAAATCACCGTGGTGCCCTGGTTTTGCGCATACTGGATGAACTTGCCAAACGCTTCTTCCTGCTTGGGGGAAAGCGAGTCGAACCCTTCCATATGTACGCTGTTGAACGTGGGGCAGGCTTCGGCGGCAAGGGCGCGCACCTGGTCGGTGTTGGCATCCCGGAATGCGGGGTCATACAGCACACTGCCGTCAGAGCGCTTGATGGTGGTGGGCTGCTCGTAAGGGTCGCCGTCCACCGGGTTAAAGTCAATGGGGTTGCCATCGTCATCCGTCACAACGCTCTGGCCGCGGTTCTTTAAGTAATAGTCTACGTTGCCCTGAAAGTAAGCCGGTTCCACCAGCGCTTTCCACAGCGCCACGCGGTCCTCTTCCTCATAGTCGGTTTCAACACCGAGAACCTTAGTCAAAAATTCGTTGTACAGCTCCACATCGGCGCGCTTGTCAAAGGCGGCTTCGTCCCCATACAGCACCCAGGGATCCACGCTCCAAATCAGCACCTTGGGCACTTTGCCGTAACAGACCATCTTATAATAGCTGGTCATGTTATCGCGCACATCCGCGCCGGTAACGCCCATGTTGAAAAAACTGTCGGTTCCGACAAGTTCCCGTGTGAACTGTAATACGCGGCTGGAGCCAATGCCGATCACTTCCGGGGTGTCCGGAACATCCTGTGCAAACAGCTGGACAACCTCGCGCTCAATTTCGTTCATCTGCTCAAAGTTGCTCACATCATAGCCCTGCAGCATCAAGTCCACAATGCGGCGGGGGGCAAGCTCACCCTGGAACAGGCCACTGCGGTCTACCGTATAGCTGAACCAGACCATGAAAACCAGAATGGGAATGAACAGGGCAAACTTGAACAACGTTTTGCTGCCAAAGTATAACCGGCGGACCAAACCATGCAAAAAGCGAACGAAGATATTTGGCTTTTTGGGGCGTCTGCGCGGTGAGGGAGCGGATTTTTTTGCTTTGTGGTGGGCTTGCGGGCCGGGGCGGCAACAGCACTGCGGCTGACCTTTTGGGTGCCGCGCGGGCGGAAGCAGGGGTCTGTGTTGGCATAATTGATCTCCCTCCCCCGTTAAAATTGCTGGTAAATGAACGCCGACTGCCCGAACGCGGCAAAGAACAAGATGGATACCGCAGCGGCATAATAGACCGTCCAACGCAGCACAAAGCACTGCTTGCGGATCCAGCGGGCAACATTGTTGCCGTTGTGCTCCATGGCCAGCACAATGGCGGTACCGCAGGTCAACACCACCGGCAGGCGGCCGTCAATGCCGCTGCTGGTGGCCAGATTGGTAACGCTTTCCCATCCAGCCGCAAAGCCGCCCTGCCAGCCCTGCAGTATTCCGGCGAATACCTCGCCGGGGGCAGCGTTGTAAATGGCAGAAGCAAAAAACACCATTGTAAAACTGAACAGCAGGTAGGTGATGCAGCGCTGGAGGAATGTCTGCACGGCAGGCTCGCGGTACAGCGGGTTATAGCGCCACAGCACTTTGCGTGGAGCTTTGCTCAGCTGGGCAATGACTGAAATCACGCCGCAGGCAATGCCCCATTCCAGATAGCGCAGGTCAGCCCCGTGCCATAGGCCGCTGACGGCAAACACGATCAGCGTGTTCAGCATATGGCGCACCACGTTGCAGCGGCTGCCGCCAAGAGGAATGTAGATATAATCCCGCAGCCAGCCAGTCAGGCTCATGTGCCAGCGCTGCCACAACCCGGCAAAGCTGGTAGCCTCGAACGGGCTGTGAAAGTTTTCCAGCAGGTCATATCCCAAAATGCGGGCAGCACCGATGGCGATATCGCAACAGCCGGAAAAATCCAGGTAGAGCCGCAGGCTGAACAGCAGGGTGGCGGCCACCAGGTTGGGGCCATTCATCTCAGCGGGGGTATCGTACACCATCTTGATGTACAGGTTCATGTTGTCCGCCAGGACCATCTTTTTGGTGTAGCCCCACAGCATGCGGAACGCACCGCCCGCACACCGGGTGTAGCTGAAACGGCGGGATTTGTGGATCTGTGGCCGAAAATGAGGGTACCGCTCAATGGGGCCGGTGGTCATGGTGGGGAAAAAGCTGACGAACAGCGCATAATGCAGCGGGTTCAGCTCAACCTTGCAGCGGCGCTTGTATACATCAATGGTGTAGCTGAGCGCAGCAAGGGTAAAGTAGCCCAGACCCAGCGGGGTAACCATATCCGTGCGGGGCTGCAATACCGTGCCGCTCAGGATATCTGCCGCCAACAGGTTCCAGTATTTGTAATAGAACAAAAGCCCCACACAGGTGAACACCGCCAAAAGCAGGAAAATCACCCGCACGGGACCTATCCGGCATTTACCGATCACCAGCCCGCAGCCCCATGTGACCAGTGTTGCCGCAATCAAAACCGGTACCAGCAGGCGGTCGTTGGCCCCCCCAGCAGTAAAACAGGTAGCTGGCAGCCAGCAGACAGTAAGGGCGCAGAACACGGGGCAGGGTATAGTTCAAAAGCGCCACTGCCGCAAAAAGCCAAGAAATAGCAGTGTTGTCAGTTCCATCCTCAAACTCCTTTGGCGGGATTATTTGCCGCTGAGTTTTTCTCCAAATCCCGCACGCGCTTTTCCAGGATAGCATTTTCCTGGGTAAGGCGCTTGCACTTATCCGCAAGCTGCTGACGCCGATGCTTAAACTGAGCAGCACCAGCAGCA
>ENA-OQAX01000010-OQAX01000010.1-human-gut-metagenome-genome-assembly--contig:-NODE-10-length-33926-cov-5.248025_pt1 | contig 33926 bp, 41 predicted proteins | sample MGYA00242741_ERZ504539 | MGnify/ENA primary metagenome ERZ504539 (study PRJEB26092, sample SAMD00036277) | human gut metagenome | host: Homo sapiens | study: EMG produced TPA metagenomics assembly of... | reverse complement strand
CAGAAGCAGGCTTCATTCCGGGACTGCCGTTGCCGCTAGCTCGTGAGAAGCAATCTCGTATGAAGATTTCAAGACATCCTGCAGATGAATACAACATTTGTCAAACCCAACGTGGGCGTTATAGCTATCTGCCGCCGGAACGGAACAAGTTCATATCGGAGCGTTCTCTGGGAGAAAGCTGCAAAAGAGAATGTCTGGAAGGATTCTTTGTTCAGAACGCCGAGAAGAATCTGCGGTACAAGGAAGACCCCATACTGATCTTTACAACCAGAACCAGACTGCGGCTTGTTGTGGACCTGCAGGAGAATGTCAAGCACAGGAAAATCTGGCCTATGCACTAAAGGTCAAAATCAGCAATTTGCAGAAAATGGCCGAAACGCTGGTATGGGTGCAGGAAAACAACATCAACGACCTGACGGAACTGAACGATCTGTGTAAGACAGCACAGGCCAACGCGCAGGCAGCGTATGAACGGCTGTCACAGGCGGAGGATGAACTGTACAAAACCAATGAACAGATTCATTATGCGGGGCAGTACCTTTCCACAAAGGAGGTCCAGCAGCAATTTACGAAAGCAATTTTCAAGAAAAAAATTCCGCGCAGAGCATTCCAAGGAATTGGATGCCTATGCGGAATCCGTGAAATACTTTCGGGAAGAAATGATGGAAAGCTGCCATCGCTGAAATCTTTGAAAAAACGGAAGGAAGAACTGACCAAAGAAATCGCGGAGAGGAAAAAGGCATATGCTCCCTTGCGGGAAGAATCCAAGCGTTTGGAAATTGCATCGGATAATGTGTACAGCATCTTCCGAAAAACCAATGAGATGAAATCCGACCTTGCATGGAAACGCGAGTGGGAGGCCAATGTCCGCAAAAAGGCAAGGCAGGAGCAGGCTCGACAGGAACAGCGAGAACGTCAACCGAAACGCAAGAAGCGTAGCTACGATATGAGCCTGTAATCAGCAGGGGCTTCCACCCTGCACCCCGGAACCCTGCCGGATGCGTAAGCCCGTGCAGGACTTTCCCATTCGGCAGGGACTTTTGAAAACGATTAGGAGGAAGTTTGAGTAAAGAGTACATCAAGGCACAAACCCCACTACCAGCTTATTTCCCTTATCCGAAATTTCTGCTGCAGATGAGCCTTTCCCATACGGCACGATTGACGTATGTTTTGCTGCTGGACCGCATGACCCTTTCGCAGAAGAACGGCTGGGTGGATGTGCAGGGCCGAGCATATGTGCTCTATCCGTTGGCAGGGCTGGCGGAAGATCTTCAAAGCAGCATTTCCAGTGTCACCCGTGCCCTGCGGGAACTGGAAGCCGCACGGCTGATCGAACGGCGGTCCAATGGCTTTTCCAAGCCAAACCAGGTGTTTCTAAGCTTCCCATCTGCTGCGCAGAAATGCACAGTCAAGATGGTCAAATGAGCAGCCTGATTGCTCAAAAGTGAGCAACACGATTGCGCAAAACTGCACACCTAACCAAATAAATAAGAACAACCTAAGATGGAACAAAATAAATAGAACCAAAGAAGCATATGGGCGTTATCGGAATGTTTTTCTGGAAGATTATTCGGAACTGAAAAGCGAGGTAGCAGAGTTGGACGTCCTGATCGAAGACCTTTCGGTCTATATGCAGTCTACAGGCAAGAAGTACGCAGACCACGCAGCGACCCTGCGCAGCTGGTCAGCACGAAAGAGAAAGCAACAGAAAGCGGGAACGGGCATCCCGGACTATACCTACAGCAAGGAGGAAAGTTTATGACGGAAACAATCCAGACAGCGATGGACAGGCTTATGACGATCTCTGCAGAGCCGCAGGACTACATTGCGGGAGATGGGCTGCTGTACTGCGGCAGCTGCAATACCCCCAAGGAAGCGTTCTTCCCAAACGGAAGAAAGCTGTTTGGGCGTGACCGCCATCCGGCTGAATGCCAGTGCCGACAAGAAGCTAGGGAAAAGCAGGAGGAAGAAGAGCGGGCAAGGCTGCATCACGAGAACGTGCGGCGGTTGAAGCTGCAGGGCTTTACCGACTGGGCGATGCAGCACTGGACATTTTGAAAACGATCATGGGCAGAACCCACAGATGCATCTGGCGCAGCGGTATGTGGACTATTGGCCGGAAATGCGGGGAAAGAATGTGGGCCTGCTGCTCTGGGGCGGTGTTGGTACAGGCAAAAGTTTCATGGCAGGCTGTATTGCCAATGCCCTGATGGAGCAGGAAGTGGCGGTTTACATGACGAACTTTGCCCGAATCATGAATGAACTGAACAGTGCTTTTGCCGGACGAAACGAAGTTGTGGACAGACTGTGCAGGTATCCGCTGCTTGTTATTGATGATTTCGGCATGGAGCGCGGCACGGAATATGCGCTGGAGCAGATTTATAACATCATCGACAGCCGCTACCGCAGCCGAAAACCACTGATCGTCACCACGAACCTGACCCTGACGGAGTTGAAGAACCCGCAGGATACCGCTCACGCCCGTATCTATGACCGTCTGCTGGAACTGTGTACCCCGATTGCCTGCACAGGCCCCAGCATGAGAAAGGATATAGGACAGGCAAAATTGAACTTGCTGAAAACACTTCTGGCTTGAATGGGAGGAACGCGATTGCAAGAAAACGGCAGAATGAATTGGCTGGAGCAGATCCACCAGATGAAGAACCGGGATATCCGCACGATAGAACAGCATGAACTGCAGGAACTGCCGCAGGATGCAGTGGAACACAGATTGCCGCAGGAGGAAAGGCTGAAAAATCTGCTGGATAAGGTCGGAAATCCTTATTGCTATCTGGACAGCGGAATTATTGTGAAGCTGAATTTCGCACCGAGAGGGGGCAGCACACTGTCTGAGCGCGTTGGCAGATGCTTTCAGTCTGCCAGCTGAAAAGGCAGAGAAGACTTCGGCAAGCTGCTGAAAAATCAAGCAGAAAGATTTCGCACTTTAATGCGATAAAGGACTGGACAAAGGATGATGATTCTGGTAAGCTGTTTGTGGGTAAGAAAATAGGAATGTGCCAACTGAGCAGAATTTGCTCGGTGGGCTTGTTCTACATAGAAAATGTGGAGCCTTTCGCTTCTCTGACGAACAGTATTGCCGATTCGTTAAGGAGGTGGAAGGCTTTTGTTATACCCTGATATAAATTCGCGGAAGAGAACACAGCAAAATTCAACTCGTTATCGTACAGCTTTGTATTTGCGTTTATCCCGTGAAGATGGCGATAAGACAGAGAGCGACAGTATTGCAAACCAGCGCACCCTGCTGGAAGCCTATACTGCAGACCACCCGGAACTGTGCATCGTGGATGAGTTTGTGGATGATGGCTACTCCGGCTCAAACTTTGAACGGCCTGCGTTCCAAAACCTGTTCAGGGAACTGGAGCAGGGGACCATAAACTGTGTTCTGGTGAAAGATCTGTCCCGCTTTGGACGAAATTACATTGAAGTGGGGCGTTATCTGGAACGTATTTTCCCGGTCATGCGGGTCCGGCTGATTGCAGTGACGGACAACTATGACAGTCAATCTGCGTGGAAGACCAGCGATTCCATCATGGTCCCAATGCGGAACCTGCTCAACGATGCGTACTGCCGGGACATTTCCGTCAAAATCAAGAGCCAGCTTGCGGTCAAGCGGAAACGCGGTGATTTTGTGGGAAGTTTTGCAGCCTATGGATACCAGAAGGATCCCAGCAATCATACCAAGCTGATTGTGGACGAACTGGCAGCGGAAACAGTGCAAGATATTTTCCGCTGGAAGATCAGTGGCATGAATAATCAGAGCATCGCAGACCGATTGAATGCGAAAAAAGTGCCGTCCCCGGCTGCGCGAAAGTTGCAGAGCGGTGCAAAGCTGAGCCTGCATTTCCGCAAGAGCGATGAGCGCCGTGGTCTGCCAAGGCAGTGGACCGCATTCTGCACAACGAGGTCTATATCGGAAAACTGGTGCAGGGAAAGACAAGGAGACTGGACTATCGCTCCAAAAAGAAAATGAATGTGCCGATGCGGGACTGGACAATCGTGGACAATACCCATGAAGCAATCATTTCGGCAGAGCAGTTTGAACTGGTGCAGCGGATTCTGGAAACCGAAACTCGCAGACCGAACGATGCCGAAACGGTGGCCCTGTTTGCAGGATTTCTTTACTGTGGGGACTGCGGCAGCCGGCTGGTACGCAGGTCGGCCAGCTATAAAGGAAAGCGGGACATCTATTATCAGTGCTCCGGCAGCAAACAGAACAAAGGCAGTTGCACGAGCCATAATCTGCGGGATGAAAAACTCTATAACGTCGTGCGGAACGCGCTTCAGATGCAGATCCAGATTGTGATGGAGGAAGCGGAATTTGTGAAAAGCATCCGGCAGGCCCAGCAGGAACCCTACCGTGTGCGGCGCATTGAACGGCAGATTCGGCAGCTGACTGCAGAAAAGGCCCATACACAGGGAATTAAGGAAAAGCTGTACGGGGATTATGCAGACGAAATCCTCACACGGGAGGATTTTCTGAACTACAACGAACTGTACAGCAAGCGGATTGAAGAGTATAACCGCAAAATCACAGAACTGGAAGCAGAACGGCAAAACCTACAGACTGCCCCGAATGCTTATCCGTTTCTGGATGTGTACCGTAAGTATCGGAAATTGGAAGAAATCACCCGTCCGATGGTCGTGGAACTGATTGAGAAAATCGAAGTGTATGAGGGCAATCGGGTAGAAATTACGTTCCGATTCCAGGATGAAATTGCGGACCTGCTGGAAGAACTGCATCAAAAGCAGATGGGGCAGCGTGAAGTGTCTGCTTAAAAAGGAGGCTGTGACTTATGGCAAGAGTAAGCAAGAAGGTAAGTGCGGCGCAGCGGGAAGCGGAAAACGCACCGCACCGTATCTGGAAAACCGCAATTTACGCACGATTGTCTGATTTCGATGATGTACTTCGGGATACGGAATCGCTGGAAGTGCAGATTTCTTACATCAAGGAGTATATCAACCACCGGGATGATTTGATGCTGCTGGATGTATTTGCGGACAAGCGGTGTACAGGGATGAACTTTGACCGCCCGGAATTTGAACGGTTGCTGAAAGCGTTGCAGGAGCGGAAAATCAACTGCATCGTGGTAAAGGACTTCTCGCGATTGGGCCGCAATTTCGTGGAAACAGGTCAGTATCTGGAACAGGTGTTTCCGCTGTTCGGCGTAAGATTTATTGCCATCAACGATAACTATGACAGCCTGAACAACCAGAGCCGGGACGGGATGTTGGTGCCGATCAAGGGCATGATCAATGAAATGTACTCGAAAGATCTGTCCCAGAAAATCCAGTCGTGCTTTCGCTCCAAGGAAGCACGGGGAGAAATCTATACCCCGGTTCCGTTCGGCTACAAAAAGGATCAGAAGAATCATTTGATTCTGGATGAGGAAGTCAGCGATGTGGTGATGCAGATTTTCCGCTGGAAGAAATCCGGCATGAAAGAGTACGAGATTGCAAAGAGACTGTCCGCACAGGGAATCCCGACACCCTTTACGCGCCGATGCCAGTTGGGTTATATGAGAAATACCTCACTGGTAAAGGACCATGCATGGCAGCCGACTTTTGTGACAAAGGTGCTGGAAAATCCAGTTTATACGGGGACCATGGTCTATAACCGCATTGCCTACGATGAAACGTATCGGAAAATCGGAGAAAATCCACGGGAAAACTGGCGCATGGTGCCGGACAGCCACCCGGCGATTATCAGCTGGGAATTGTTTGATGAGATTTCTGCATTGCGTGAAGCCGAGCAAGCGGTCAGGGAGGAACGGAAAAAGTGGTGCAGACAGCGCAGAAAGAACAATCCGAACATTTTTCAAAGGCAGAATCTTTTGCAAAGAGTGCGGAGAAAAGCTGGTTTGCCATTGGCAAAGGGATGGTTCGCTGTATTTTCACTGTAAATTTTGCCATGTTTCCATCTCAGAGAAAGACCTCTGGAACTGCATCAATCAGGAGCTGCATCAGCGGTTAGAAGAACGTAAGAACTTGAAAAAGCTGATGCAGAAGAATTCGGGGAAAAGCGGCCTTGAAACGAAGAAAGCGGCATTGAACCGTGAAATGGAACGGCTGACGGGCAACATCGTTCGACTGGAATCACAGAAGCGCAGCGGCTATGAGCAGTATGTTCTCGGAAAACTTTCAAAAGAGAAGTTTCTGGAATTGAAGCAGGGGGTGGAAAATGAAATCGTAACACTGAAACAGACAAAAGCTGAAAAAGAGAAAGAACTGGCCGTTGTTCAAGAAGAATTGCTGAAGAAAAAGCAGATCGCAGGCAGCACAGAGGTCCTTTTAACGGCAGACAATCTGCAGCAGTATGTAAAGAAAGTCGAAGTAGGCCGCAGGAAAATCACTTACACAGAATTTTCACTGTAATGAAAAAAGGAGAACAGACAATGAAAGAGAAAATCTACGATGCCCGGACAGGGATGGAATATGCTTTGGTTGACGATTATTACCTGCCAGCCTTGAAACTGTCACGGACTCGTCCGATTGGCCGCTGGGGGATGCTGCACAAGGCGTACCTGAAACTGCGAAAACCAGCCTATTACCAGAGCTTGCTGCTGAGCGGAAAACTGGATACTGTTTTAGCAAATGTGGAAGAGCAGGCAGTGGAACGATATGAGGTTTTGATCGAGCAGCTGAGCCGGCGGGAGGGCGTATCGGAAAAACTGAAAGAAGAAAATCAGATGGAGTGGGTACGCCGTATGAGAAATCTGGAAAATCGTGCAGCAGAAATCGTAAAGACAGAATTGATCTACACGTTTGAAAGGCGGTGAACAGCAGATGATTGGAACCTATTACCGGCTTTCTCTTGCGGACGAGGATGTGGGTGCGGATAAGGCTGAGAGCAACAGCATTCAGGGCCAGCGCGGACTGGTAGAGGGGTACATTATGGCTCGCCCTGAACTGGCAACAGAGCCGCGTCAGGAGTACGTGGACGATGGCTACTCCGGCACATCTACAAGCCGTCCTGCGTTTCAGCGGCTAATTCAAGATGCACAGGACGGAAAGGTGAAAACGATTATCGTAAAGGACTTTTCCCGGTTCGCCCGTGACTATATTGAAGCAGGCGATTATATGGAGCGGATCTTCCCGTTGCTGGGCGTTCGCTTCATCTCCGTCAACGATGGTTACGACAGTGGAATGCAAATCGGAAACGATGTACGTGGACTGGAAGTAGCCATTAAGAACATCATCAACGCATCCTACAGCCGGGATCTTTCTGCCAAAATCGCGGCAGCAGACCATGTGATGCAGAAAAAAGGAATGTATCTCGGAGGATACCGTCCATTTGGATTCCTGTCGGACCCGAACGACTGTCATAAGCTAATCCTCGACCCGGTAGCCAGTCGATATGTGCGGTTGATTTTTGAACTGGCATTGCAGGGCAACAGAACAGGCACCATCGCAAAAATCCTGAATGAAAATCAGATCCCGACCCCGGCAGCGTATCATGTGGCGGAAAACCATGTGTACAGTGAGCAGAAAGCATGGGATCTGCAGCGCAGCCATTGGACAAGTGGAACGGTTTACCATATTCTGAAAAATGAGAAGTATAAGGGAACCTACGTGGGCGCGAAATTCATTATGCCTGTTCCGTGCAAGCATCGGGTCCTGCGCGCACCGCTGGAACAGCAGGTACGAATTGAGGATAGCCATGCCGCCATTGTGACCCCGGAGGAATTTGAACAAGCACAAAAGGTTATTATGCTGCAGCATGGGAAGCATCAGGCCGGGAACTACACAAAACACCAGTATCCCTTGAAAGGCAAGGTCTACTGCGGTTACTGCCAGAAGCTGATGAAATATCGTGTTCTCAAGAAACTTGGCCCCTCTTTTAACTGCAGATTCTCAGCGACAGCGGTGGACAGTCCCTGCAAGCGAATCCCAATCTCTGAGGAACTGCTGGAAGAGATTGTCCGAAATGCACTGACAGCGCAAATAAAACAGGCGGAGCATATACTGGAAATCCTGCGCGAACGGGAACGCAAAGCGTTGATCTGCTTCTCCGCACTGGAACGGCAGGAAGAAAAGCTCAGTGTAGAAAAGGCAGAGATTGTAAAACAGCGCGTTGCACTGTATGAGCAGTATGCAGACGGAAACATGAGCAAGGAAGAATTTATCCGACAGAGAGCGGCTTACCGAGTGCAGGAAGATGAAAGAATGGCGCAAATCCAACGGCTGCGCACTGAAAAAAATCGAATTTTCCAGCCTGTGAAGAAGGATGCCGATAATTTGCAGACTGTCGTAAGTGCCGTAGAAGAATCAGGCGATGTGATGCACTTATCGCAGAATGTGGTAGAAACCTTTATTGACCGCATCGAGGTTTTCAACGATGAGCGCGTGAAAATTCATTTTACATTTGAGGACACATTGAACAGCTATGAGGAAAAGTGATTGCAGCGACTTTTTGAACTAAGGTATATAGCGAGTTTTAGCATTTAAAAACGGAGGCCCACATAAACCACAGACAGCACCCAGGAGAATTCGAGGGTGCGTCTGCAGCTTATGCGGGCCGTTTTATTTTGTGCTTTTTACTGCGAAATAATGTTAAACTCCAAGGCTGACAAGAGTGGCCTTTAACTCTTTTGCCATGCGAATAATGACAGTCTGTTCAGTTTCATTACAGTCCAGCAGCAAGCGGTGAAATTCGGAGTTTGCAGAGGAAGAAGAATGTTCAAGACAGTCGAGCAAAAGCTCATCCGCGGAAACGGATAAGGTGTTGGCAATTTCGACAAGAACAGAAATGCTAGGGATTTTTGTTCCATTTTCGATACGGACAATGTGTTCACGGCTACAGTTGATTTTTGCGGCGAGGGCTTCCTGCGACAGATTTGATTTTGAACGGTAGAAGCTGATTCGTTTTCCAAGAGAAGTACAATTTACGGACATATAGTGATCTTCCTTTCAAATGCCCGCATAAGATACTTTAATTATTTGACTTATGGAGAAATGAATCAAGAGGAACCAAAGAGGCAATCTGCATAGAAGTCAGAATTTTTGTCTCTCCCTTCTAGCGGAGATGGCTTCTGAGGCTAAAATGTGACCCAGCAGGTCACATTTTAGGGAACAAGTGACCTGCTGGGTCACAGAAAAAAATCATCTGATAAGCGTATAATAAAAGCATGAAATCAAGCTGCGAAAATAAAGTGGGGAAAACGAAAATGGAACGGTTGCTGACACTGTATAGCGAAGTTCAGTCAACGGATGTACGGTGGCTGTGGTATCCCTTTATTGCAATCGGGAAAATCACACTTCTGCAGGGTGATCCCGGCGATGGAAAATCTACCATGATGATGAATCTGATTGCGGAACTTTCAACAGGAGGTAAGACCCCGGATGGCTGTAAGATCGGCGTGCCGCAAAAAGCGATTTATCAGTGCTCCGAGGATGGCGTTTCGGATACGATAAAGCCCCGATTGGAACGCTGCGGGGCAGACTGCAGGAAGATTGCTTTCATCAATGAAGAGTTTTATAACGGCCTCACATTGGACGATGAGCGCATCCGTCAGGCAATCATTGAATTTCGGCCTCGATTGGTCGTGATTGATCCGATTCAGGCTTATCTTGGCAGCGATTCGGATTTGCAAATCGCAGGCAGAGCGCGGAAACTCATGCGCCGCCTTGGAATGTGGGCTGCTGGTTACGACTGCGCTATCGTTCTGATTGGACACCTCAACAAAAAAGAAGGCTCCAAAGGGTTGTACCGCAGTCTTGGCAGTATTGATGTTGTGGCAGCAGCACGAAGCGTCCTGCAGGTGGAGCGAGATACCGAGAATCCTGATATAAGAATCGTACATCAAATCAAAAACAGTCTTGCGCCTACGGCAGAAGACATCCGCTTTTCCATTTCTGCCGACAAGGGCTTTCGATGGCTGGAATGCAGGCCACAGCTTTTTGAAAAACAACAGCCGGACGCCGAACCCAAATTTGATACAGAGCAACAGAAAGCTGCCTACTGGATCAAGCATTTTCTTGAAAAAGGCGATATGAGTGCGAATGAAATTTATTGCCGTCTGGACAATGAGGGGGTCAGCAAACGAGTTGCACGGATGGTAAAAACAGAAATGGGAATCCACTGCTATCAGAAAAAGCGGAAATGGTATTGGAGCGTTCAGCCGGAAGAGGGTGCTATGAATGAATCGCAAGTATAAGGTTGGCGGCTATGTGAAACTTGCAAAACTGTGGGAACGCTCTAAGGATGCAGCAGTAGCCTATCATAGTTCCTACTATGCTGAAAAGTTTAGGGATGATGCGGATAAAAGGCTGGTTGGTGTCTATATTGACATCACAGGGAATAAGGAAATTTATACGCCCGGAAATGGTGCATCTGCTCAAAGATTGCAAAAATGGTTCCGTAAATCTGATTTTCTCGCAGACAAGGGCCTATATTGCAGCAAATACCTGTGATTTCTGTTTTCTGTTGAAATATCTGTTTGACTTGCCGATGCGAGTGGACATTGTTACAGACGATGATGACCAGAGAATCGACACCATTCTTGACTTTGATAACCAGCGGCAGAGCCTGAAAGATTTGGCTGAAAAATATACATCGATCCGAAGGAAAGATTATCTTGAGTGGAGAATCCGACTGGAACATGAAATGACAAAGGCTGAAGAAAAATGAACGTGGAAGGACAGTATAATCCAAAAGACGTAGAGTGTATTTCGGTAGAAACCTTGAAGTGCTGCCGAGTGGAGCGGATTGGCAGAGCCGACATCTGGAATCTGAAAGGCGAAAAGCAGAGATTCGTGACAGAATCCATAAGCAGGCAGAACAGGGCCAGAAAACGGCAAAAGACTACTTTCGTCCGGCGAAACCGACACCGTCGATTTACGACAGCGACCTGAAGCGTGTAGCCGTTTATGCCCGTGTCAGCACTTCCAGCGAAGAACAGATTTCTTCCATTGAAAACCAGACTCTATATTACACCAAAAAGATTGCAGAAACGGAAAACTGGAATTTGCAGGATATTTACAGCGATGAAGGAAAATCGGGTACTTCACTGCGGAAACGGGATGCGTTTAAGCGCATGATGCGGGATGCCAAAGACCAGAAGATGGATTGATTATCTGTGCCAGCATTTCACGTTTTTGCCCGGAATTTTTCGGATTGCATGACACAGATCGCAGCTTTGAAAACTATGCATCCTGCACATCCCATCGGTGTGTACTTTGAAACAGAGAATATCTACACGCTGAATCCAAGTAGCCAATACAGCCTTGACATTCAGGCGCTTCTGGCGGACTGGGAATCGGGCAATAAGAGCCGCCGCATGATCCTTTCGTATGACCAGCGCATTATGACAGGCCAGTACCCGGTGGCCGACCTGATGGGGTATCGGCATACCAAAGATGGACAGTTGGTAATTGAGCCGGAAGAAGCAAAGACGGTGCGTTTTATCTTTCTGGCGTTTATCTATGGTTATAACTGCGATCAAATTGCGGCAGTGCTGACGCAGAAGAAGCGTAGCACCCTGCGTGGCAAGCAGGAGTGGAATGGCATGATGGTGGCAAACATCATGAAAAATGACGCCGCTGGGGTGATCTGGAAGCCCGGAAGAGCATCGTGGTGGACTACAAGCTGGGCAAGGTTACAAAGAATAATGGGAATCGCTGCTCTGCCTATGTTCCGGAACACCATGAAGCAATCGTTTCGCCGGAAATTGCACGGGCTGCACATCTGGTGGCATCCAGCAGGAAGAAGTGCGGTGTGCAGGATATTGTGGTGATCCAGCAGGGAACATTGAAAGGCTTTGTTGGCATCCATCCGAATTGGAGCGGCATCAGTGTTGAAAGCATCCGCAGCCTTTGCCTGAGCACCTATCTGCCGGAAGAGGTGATGAAACTGAACGATATAGCAGAGATGAGGGCTGGGGCAACACTGGGAACGGCACTTCAATCTGAATATATGACGGTTTCAGGTGCTTGCTTTATCAACCAGAGCAGCCCGGTTATGACGATTTCTAAAAATGGAATCCGTTTCAGCAAGGCCTGCCATAGCCGGTTGGACGACTGCGAGTATGTGGAACTGCTCTATCATCCGATTCTGCAGGTCGTGATTTTGCGAAAGAGTAATCACGGCTTTTCAACGACGATGCGCTGGAGAGATGACAATGACGTTCATAGTGCTTTTTCAGCCAGAGCATTTTCTGGACTGGTCTTCCAAACATTGAACTGGAGAAAGAATTGCCGCTATCAATGCCGTGGTATCTGCCGGGGTCAGGGAAATGCAAAATTTCTGATTTTTGAATTAGATGAGTCCCGGATTTTGACTGGGAAAAATCAGTATGAACAAGAAAATTGTTCGATGAATCTGAAATGCCGGTTATATCGGAGTAAATGGGTTCAGAGCATTACAGTTAGTGATGTGATGGAATCTGGCCAAGTCGTAGAAAATCCCATGATTGGTGCAATTCCAAGCAGAAATGAAGTTCAACGTGAACTGGATGATCTTTTGATGTCGATGTAGGAGGAACTTATAGAATGGAAGAAAAAAGCAGGGCGCAGGAACTGAGCGTTCGGGAAATCTCCTTGATTCGTGAACTTGCACAGATACGGAAAGAACATAAAAGAGAACTGGAGTACGAAAAGTTCGATGGCTATGAACTTCCGCCGCGCACCCAGTTTTCCATGCTGAATAAACCTGCAGTGAGCATAAAATATGGTGTTATGAAATTTAATATGGCGTGCATTCGGCTTTTTGAAGGAATCAAGTATGTCCTTCCGATTTTGCACCCCAATAAGAAGAGGCTTGCGTTGATTATGTGCCCGGAAGAGGACAGTGCATCTGTTGAATGGGCAAGACAGAAGGACGAAAACTGGGTGAATAAGGATATTACATCATTGGAATTTGTGGAAAATATCTTCAGGCTCATGAACTGGAATCGGGAATGCCGTTATAAAGTGCTTGGACGGGTGGCTAATTCTGATCAGGGTCTTTGTATGTTGTTTGATTTGGAAGAAGCAATCATGTTCACCCCGAAGCCACAGGAATATACGGATCCGCTTACTGGTGAAATGAAGAAAAAGCAGATGAAATTCTTCCCGGATGCCTATAAGAACCGTATCGGAAAATCTTATAATGACTATATTGCAGACCATCAGATGAACATGTTTGAAGACTTCATTGGGTATCAGAGTTCTACTGTATTGGATGAGCCCGAACGAGAAGCAGGCACTACTTCAATACCGATTCCGCAACGTGAAGAATCTGAAAATATACCTTTGCCAGATTTACCGGGACAGCTTGAAAACGTACAACAATCGGGCAATGAGATTGCTGAAAGAGGAATGCCGACATGAATTCTGGGCGAGTTATGAACCTGCGAGTGACAATTCCGGCGGAAAGCCGGAGATTGAACGTTGGGAAAGATGTTATCCGTATTCTTGGAAGTCCGGCCTATATCTGCGTTTTGCAGAGGAAAGATCGGAAGTCTATTGCAATCACGCCGTGTGCTGCGGAGCATCCCATGTCCTTTAAGGTCCCGGACAGGCTGCTGACCGATGGGCAGTGTCGGATGATGATTAACGGAATACAGTTCATTCAGGTGTTGCTGGAAGCAAATGGTCTGGCGGCAGGAAAAGACCATCAGTTTAAAGGACGGTATGATGCCGAGAAAAATGCAGTTATCATTTCGCTTGAAAAAGATGAACAAAGTGCCCCCTCGCCTCAAAAGTGTACAACTTGACACCACTCACTTGGTCGTATAATACGTCCAAATGGACGTGATGAAGGGAGCTAATACTATGAGTGCCGGAATTTTAGATGGCTTTCAAACGATAATTTCAACGGCAGCGGCTGTCTTATCGGAAAAACGACAAATATTAAGGCTGACGCAACAAGAGGTTGCTGATCGCGCAAAAATAACATTACGTCAATATCAAAGGCTGGAATCTGGGGAAAGAAACATTTTGACTTCTTCTTTTGGCTTGGCATGTCGAGTAATTGAAGCTCTTGATATGGATGTTTCTAAATTCTATCATGGTGACTATTACCTTGAAGAAGAAGTGAAGACAATGAGAGGCAAAGGGATTGCCAGCAGAAAAAAGTCATCGATTTAAAGGACGGCATGATGCCAAGAAAGAGCAATATGGACAAATCTATGTTGAAAAGTTTACATCTGCCAGCTTGATATGCAAGGCGTTTTATGGTAAGATGAAAGCATAATAGGGAGATTATGAACCTCGGAGAGAGGCGGTGAGGCCGATGGAAGATAACAGGATGGTTAGTTTCTCACTGGGAGGAATGGCCTTTGAATACGATGATAATAAAAATCAGATAAATATTAAAAAACACGGAATTTCATTTAAGAGTGCAGCGCGTATCTTCTTTGACTATGACCGAATCGAGTTCTATGATGAGGATCATAGCGATGACGAAGATCGATATAACACCATAGGCGATACTTCTGCTGGACGGATTTCTCAAAAAGCAGAGGGTGCATTGATTGGCAATATAGACCAGTTCATCGGAAAGGTGAATGAAATACTATTTGTTGTATATACTGAACGAGTAAGAATTGAAGAAAGCGGTACAAAAACAGATGTGACAAGATTGATTTCGGCACGAATGGCTACCGAATTTGAAAGGGGGCTTTATTATGGTAAAAACGAGTGAAATGTCTATAGAACTGAAACAGGAACTTGCATTTACAAAAGAAGAACTCGCAGAACTGGAAGCGGCAAAGAAAATGCCAATCACGTTTGATGCGGATTGCCCTGAAACCACACCTGAGCGGGCGGTTAAATTTAGAAGAGTTAATCCGCCGCGTAACAGAATGGATGCCCATGGGGCATAATCATAATCAAGAAAAGAACATATAGAGTGTAGGTAAGCCTACAAGGCTCAGATCGGTTCGGAACCGACTGAAACCCTTGTAGGGCTTATTTTTTTGTAAATTTTTTTGTTCCTTACTTGACAACCGCATATGGACAACCAGAGAAAAGCCTGATTTCATGCGGGTTTGCGCGGCTTGACCTTTTCACCTCAACTTGTTTCTGCCTGTCATGGTGCGTTATGGCCAGCGTGTTTTCAGGGGTTAATGGCTTCTGGTTGCGCTCTATACTTAACCCACCACAGCGAAAGCTGATAGAGCAGAAAACAGAATAAGGAGGTACGAAGGCAAGCCTGCGTATACTCACTTGCCGATTAGAATGCGAGATCCTAATTCGGATGTGTTACCTGAAAAACCGATTCGTTTTGATGAAATGAAAAAAAATTGCAGCAGTATTGTCCAAAGGATTGCCCCATTTAAGAGTTGACTTTTACTGTGCGAATGGAAGGCTATATGTTGGAGAGTTGACCTTTTACCATTGCAGTGGTTTTGCGCCGATTCAACCAGAAGAATGGGCGATTAAAATGGGGGATTGGATTAAACTTCCTACAAGTAAATAAGGATTTAATGCTTTGCCTTTCTGATTTTGTATGGTTTTTAATCAGGAGGAGCAAAATGAAATTGTTTATGCAGCCGCCCCAGAGCATTGAGGAAATCAAGGCGGGGCTGGAAACTACCGAGAAAGGCGGTGTCCGTCAGAGCATGCAGACAAGTCGGCTTTGCTGGAATAGGAGTTGAACACCTTACCGTGCAGCAGTTTTGCCCCAGGGCAGCTCGGCGCAAGTTTTTCATTGGTCTTACCCATGCCGCTGCGCCGGAGGTAGCAAAGGGGATGATGGTCTTACCTTTTAAGTTGTAGCTCTCTAAAAATGTATTGACGATGGTCGGAGCAACATACCACCAGATAGGGAAGCCGACAAAGATGGTGTCATACTCGTCTATGTTATCACGTTTGGCAGCGATGGCAGGGCGAGAGGTTGGGTCGCTCATTTCGATGGTAGTGCGAGCCTTCTTGTCCATCCAATTCAGATCGGCCTTGGTGTATGGCACTTCCGGCTGAATCTCAAAAATGTCTGCACCGATGGCATCCGCCAGATTTTCGGCAACTTTTGCGGTGACACCGCTGGCAGAAAAGTAAGCGACAAGTCTTTTGCTCATGGCAATGCACTCCCTCTTGATGATTTTGTATAGGGTAAGTATAGCACGGCAGGGGAGCGGCATCAAGCGGTTGCCCATGATATAACATCAGCAACAATGTTATATTATGGACAACTGTTCGTAAAAATTTAAGGACTTTGAGGGAGTTGCACAGCTTGATATGATGGGCGGTTTATGGTAAGATAGAATTACAATGGCGGACAAAGCTACTATTGACTACGACAAGGAGGTGTAAGCCAATGGGATTAGCTGATACCGTGACTAAAGCCTATATGAAAGATAATTCTGTGTTTGCAGATGCGTTTAATTACTTGATCTATGGCGGTGAGGCGGTTGTAGACCCTAAACAACTGCAAGAACTGGATACTACGGAGATTGCATTACCGTTTGGATCACAGGATGAAGAGGGAAAGCAGCCAGAAGAAGCAGTTCAGAAATACCGTGATGTGCTGAAATCAGCAATCATTAAACAGGATGATGAGGCTGCGTACATTTTACTGGGAATCGAAAATCAGACTGACATTCATTATGCAATGCCTGTCCGCAACATCATCTATGATGCTCTCCAGTACGGAAAACAGGTGGCTGATATTGCAGCCAAGCATCGTGCGAGTGATGGAGATGCAAAAGGGCATAGCCGTGGCGAGTATCTTTCTGGATTCTACAAAGAAGATAAGATTACACCTGTTATCACGCTGGTGCTGCACTTTGGCGCAAATGAATGGGATGGGCCGTTGTCACTCCATGAGATGATGGCGGTTAAAAATAAGAATCTTCTGAACTTTGTGCAGGACTATCAGATTCACCTGATTGACCCTGCAAAGCTAAGCGCAGAGGATTTGGAAAGATTCTCTTCAAGTCTGAGAGAAGTCATTGGATACATTAAGTATTCCAAAGATAAGAAACGCTTATCTGAATTTTTGACGGATAATCCGCGTATGCTGATAGAAGCAAACGCGGCGAGGGTTATTAAAGCAGTTACGAATACACCGCTGGATATTCCAGAGGGCGCGGAGGTGATTGATGTGTGCAAAGCTGTTGAGGAAATGATGAACGAAAGCGAAGAACGAGGCGAACTCAGGATGCTTGTGAAGCAGGTGAGAAAAGGCCGCATTACAATCGAGCAGGCTGCCGAGGATGCTAATATGAGCGTAGAGCAGTTCAAGAGAGTAATGGATGACACGCCGTTGCAGGCAGTATAAGACAAATACTATATAGAGCAGATAAGCCCACAAGGCTCAAATTGGTTCACAAAACCGATTGAAAGCCTTGTGGGGCTTATTTTTTTGCGCTTTTTCAAATTTATTTGTGAAAAAAGTTGTCCAAGACTTGACATCGGGCGGCTTGCTGGGCGTCTGGGGCAAATGGATGAAACACGCCAAGTACATCATACCAAACCAAAACGGGGGGATACGAGGCAGAACCCCAGCTTCTGCTGGGGGAGCCTTTTGGGATTCCTTAGAAGAAATAGACGGTATTTGTACTTTTTGTGCTAAAGCTCTGTTTTTGGAGCTTTGCGTTTATTATAAAACTCTAGCGGGGAAACTCCATCCCCGTACCTGTTGACTAGGGCGGAAAACCGCGATACAATAAAAAGAAACGACCTTTTTACGGCAGCAGGCCACGAGGAAAACAAACTATGGAAGTAGAACTGCTCAAAAATACGGCAGTGTGAGCCCCGGCAAAATAGAGAATCTGGACGGCACGACTGAAACTGTAGATTTCCGCTTTTCAACGGCGATCCGCTTTTACCACAACATGGAGGACGCCGATTTCCCACTGCACTGGCATGCCCCTGGCGAGATCATCTCCCCCATCGAGGGTACCTACACGGTTACGATTGCGGGCAAGACCGTGACGCTGCAGCCCCATGATGTGCTGATTATCGCATCGGGCGAGCTGCACAGCATTCGCGCACCCAAAACGGGGGAGCGATACATCATGAACTATAGCGTATCGTACTTTCATCAGATACAGGACATGGCCGAGTTGTTCAACACGTTCTACCCCTTCCGCCTTGTCACCCGGCAGGAAGACCCCGAACTGTCCGACCAGCTGTTTGCGGTGCTGGCGCAGATAGAGGGCGAGTATTTCAGCACGAACGTCTGCCGTGAGAGCGAGATCATGGCCTTGATGCTGCACTTTTTCTCGATCTTCGGGCGGTATGAGCACCGCCAGAACAGCGAGCAGGTGCTGGATTACCCCAAGCAGCAGGACCACATGCGCCGCTTTGCAGAGCTGTGCGCCTACATCAACAACCACTGCACCGAGCGTCTCTCGGTCGAGGATCTGGCCTCCCGCGCGGGGTTTAGTGTCTACCATTTTTCGCGCCTGTTCAAGGAAAACACGGGCATGACCTGCCACAATTACCTGGTGGCGCGCCGCATCATCTATGCCAAAGCACTGCTGGTGGACGATACGATCCCCATCACCGAGATCGCTATGCGGTCGGGCTTCAACTCGATTGCAACCTTCAACCGCCTGTTCAAGGCACAGATAGGCTATACCCCTACCGAGTACCGCCAGATGGCCTCCCACGGATAAAAAAGCGCCGCCGCGTGGAACTTTCACGCGGCGGCGCTTTTTTTAATCATTCGTAAAATTTTGCGGCCGTGGGCATCGCCAATGCCCGTTTTGCGGTAGAAGTAGGTGTTGATGACATCGCGCCACTCACAGGCGTGCTCCTTCTGGTGGGCAAAGCGTGCCTCCAGGCGGGCGTACACGGCAGGATCCAGGTAAGGCTTCAGCGTCACAACCTCGTCGTAGAACCGCGCGGCGTCCTCGGCACCCTCGAAGTGGGTGTCGTAGATGTGCTGCAGGATCGTTTTGCCGCTCTTGAGCACATAGTTGTACGGCATGTGGTGGAAGAAGAGCAGCAGCTCTTCGGGGCAGGTCTCCACATTGGCGTACATTTCGGCCAGTTCGGGGGCGTACTGGTGGCAGTAATCGCTGCCCGTGGGCGAGCGGTCAATGCCAATGCCGTCGAAGGAGGCGCGGTGGTAGCAGCCCCAGCGGCTGTACTCATAACCGTCAACGTTGGGGCCGTAGTGGTAGTTGGGGTTGACCATCCAGCCCACGCCCAGGGGGGCGTGTATTTCTCATAGGTGGGCCAGGACTGCATCAAAATGCGGTGCAGCGTCTTTTCCACAGGCTCATTGTTGCCGAAGGTCAGCCGCAGCCACTCGCCGGCAATCACGGCGGGGTCCAGCGTGGTGTCATAGCTCAAGCGGCCGAATCCGTAGAGGTTCGCAGCGGCCAGGTCGTGGCCGGTCCAGTTTTCATCGTTGCCGGTGTTGGTCACGGCCACCATTCCGTTGCCCGCACCTTGGATCAGCGCACGCACATGGGCGTCGCCGTTCGGGCGGGTGTGCATGTCGAAGTCCAAAATCTGGCGGAACCAGGGCATCAAGTAGCAGACGTGGCGTTGCTGGCCCGTGTACTCCTGCGCAATTTGGAACTCCACGGCAATGTGGGTGTGCTGCAGGCCGCCAATCAGCGGGGAGACCGGTTCGCGCACCTGGAAGTCCATGGGGCCGTTCTTGATTTGCAGCGTGACGTTGTCGCGGAAGGTGCCGTCCAGCGGCATAAAATAGTCGTAGCCTGCGCGGGCGCGGTCAATCTTGGTATTGCGCCAATCCTGCTGGCAGTTGTAGACGAAACAACGCCAGACAATGTGACCACCGCAGGGGGCCACGGCATCGGCCAGCATGTTTGCGCCGTCGGCCTGGTTGCGACCGTAGGTGAAGGGGCCGGGGCGGCCCTCGGAGTCGGCCTTTACCAGGAAACCACCCAGGCCGGGCAGGTTTGCCCAGACCTCCTGAGCCTTATCCGCCCACCACTTGGCCACGGCGGGGTCGCAGGGGTCGGCGGAGTCCATGCCGCCCAGCTCCATCGGGGCGGCAAAGTTGATGCTCAGATACAGCTTGACGCCGTAGGGGGTGAAGATTTTCAGATACTCCTGCAGGGCGCCGAAGTAGCGGTCGGTGATGAGCCAGCTGGCGGCGTCCTTGACGTTGACGTTATTGATTGTGATGCCGTTGATGCCCACGGACGCGAGCATACGGGCGTAAGCCGTCAAACGCGGTACATCGATTAGAATTTCGGAATCTTTGAAAAAGAAGGAATCGCCGGAGTAGCCGCGCTCAATGCTGCCGTCCATGTTGTCCCAGTGGTTCAGCATGCGCAGGCGGTTGGATGGTGCCTTCTCCTCATCGGCGGTGAACTGCGCCCACGCCTTGCCTGCAGTCTGCAGATTGCGCAGCAGTGCAAAAAAACGCCGTACAAAAAACGCCTACTTCGCTGCCGCCCTCGATGGTGCAATGGCCGTCGGCGGCCTTCAAGCGGTAGCCCTCAGGGTCCAGGGTCGTGTCCAGCGCCAGGGTGATGTCGTCGCCCTCGGTCAGCGCTGCGCCGTACAGGCCCTTGAAGCCCTCGGCCAGTTCTGCCTTGGCGCGGTCGATGGTTTCGCCCGTCAGCTCGGTATGCAGAGAAATCGCGTCGCAACGGCAGCCCCTAATCTCCGGGTATGCCAGCCAGCACTTGGTAAATGCCATGGTAAAACCTCCTATATATGTAAATAAAATTATTGTTGTTCCAGAATTTTTATCAGCCGTTCCGCAGCTTCTTTGCCGTCGCCGGGGCGGTTCGCACTGCCGAAGCTGAAACGTAAGGTCGACAGCGCATCCTCGGCCGCAGTGCCGCCCAGAGCCATCAAAACGTGGGAGGGTTCCTGCACGCCGCGGTTGTCGCACGCTGCGCCGGGGGAGACACTGACCCCTGCTACATCCAGCTGGTAGGTCAGCCGCTGGCCGCTGCGGCCGGGTAGGCCAACGCTCAGCAGGCCCGGCAGGCCGTCCGCAGGGGTGTGCAGCCGTGCTTCGGGCCGGCAGCATGCAGCGTCTGCCAAAACTCCTCGGCCAGGGCACGCTTTTGGCAGCGCGCTGGCGGCGCTCGGCGCAGGTGACCTTGAACGCTGCGGCCAAGCCCGCAATCAGCGCTGCGGGCTCAGTGCCGGGGCGCAGGCCGTACTGTTGACTGCGCCGTAAATCAGCGGGCGCAGTTTGCGAGGCTCGCGCACATACAAGAAGCCGATGCCCTTCGGCCCGCCGAACTTGTGGGCCGACGCCGACAGAAAATCGATGCCGTCCAGCGGGATGGCCAGGTGTCCCGCAGCCTGCACAGCGTCAACGTGCAGCAGCACATCCGCCTCACGGCAGAGCGCTGCCAGCGCGGGGATGTTCTGTACAACGCCTACCTCGTTGTTGGCGTACTGCAAGCTGACCAGGTTGGGGTGGGCCGCCAGGGCGCGGGTCAAGCTCTCAGGTACAACGCGGCCGAACCCGTCGACCTCCAGCGTTGTCATGCGGCCGCCGTCGTCCCGGATTGACGCGCAGGCGTTCAGAACCGAGTGGTGCTCGATGGGCGTTGTGACCACATGGCCGCCCTGCGGCACCGTGCCACGGATGGCCCAGGTGTTGCTCTCGCTGCCGCCGGAGGTGAAAAATATATGGTCGGGGGTGCAGCCCAGATTTTCCGCCACGGTCAGCCGTGCTTTTTCCACGGTCTGCTTGGTGTGCAGGGCGCTGCGGTAGAGTGCGGCGGGGTTCGCGTACTCTTGGTAAGCGGTATACATGGCCTCCAGCGCCAGCGGCTCAATGGGCGCGGTGGCGGCATGGTCTGCATAAATTTCGTGGTTCATAGGTAGTTGCCTCAAATAAATGTAAAGGAATCAAAGTCAAACTGCGTGCCGGGCAGGAAGAGGAACGTGACCTGCCGCGCCCCTGTGACGGGCTCAACGTGAAGGTTTGCTCGCCCCAATCGGCCTGTGGGCCAAACTCGACCACACGCGCTCGGTCTCACCGCCGTCTGCAGCGGCAAACATCAGATGCACCGTGTTGGCGGGCAACGGGCTGCGGCCCGTAATGCGGATGCCGCAGCAACCGGTCTCGCCAAAGTCCATGCGGTCAAACAGCAGCGAGACATTGTTGCCGATGCCCAGCACACGCGACCCGTCGCGGGTAAAGGAATCGCCATAGACGGCATCGCACGCGCCCGCAGCCAGGGTATCCCATGCGCGAGAATGACGGGTGAAGGTAAAGCCCTTGATGTGGACCTTCACGTTCAGCTCCACGGCAAACCTGCCGATGCCGCGCAGGAGCTTGTCCAGCTTGAAGGTGTCAGGCTGGTAGACGTTCCACTGCTTGGGCTTGTGGTAGACGCGCTCGCCGATCATTGTACTGCCCTCGGCGTAGGGCTCACCGTCCCAGAAGCGGAAGGTCGTCGGTTCTCCGTCCAGCACAAAGATTGGCAGCTCCACCGTATCTGCACCATCGGGGCCAAAGTCGATATCATCGAACAGCACCCAGCTGCGGCCCGTGCGGGAGGTGGAAACGCCGCGCTCGTTGCCGTTGCCGATGTCGCCGAAGGACGCATCAAAACGGCTGGCCGAGATAAATTCATAAGGGTTCTTGTGCAGCTGACCGACGCCAGAGATGGACAACTCCAATTGGGAAATCAGCTGCGGCGCATCGTGGCCGTTGCGCGCCAGGGCGCGAACCCGCAGTGTGCCATCGCCCAGGGCGGTCACCGTCAGCACGTCACCGTCTGGCTGCATGGCCGCGTTCACGGCGGGCACACCCTTGTCGTCGGTCAACTGCCACTCGATGTCGGTGAAGGTTGCTGCCGCTGGCCGGCGTGCAGCGGTAATGTGCGTTACAGGGTGCTCCTTGTCCAGCGCTGTGCGCTCGGCGGTCAGGGTCAGCTTGCGCACAGGGATTTCCTGCGTGCTGCCGCCGAAGGTCAGCGGCGGCAGACGGCGGCGGACGGGGCCTTCAAACGGGGCGGCGTTCAGCGTCAGCACTGCAGGGCGCAGGCCGGGGGCCGTGACATCCACGGTAATCGTGCCGGTGCGGCCATTGCCCGCCACAACGGCCAGCAGCATGCCGCTGAAAAGGCGGCGGCTGTCGGTCTGGTACTCGTCGGGGTCGGCGCTGTCGCCGTTGTCAAGGCCCACCAACACACCCGCGCCATTTACGCGGACCGTCACGCAGTCGTTCGCGTTGCGTACAGGGTTGCCGTTCTTGTCGCGGGTTGTGATTGTGATAAACGCAAGCTCACGGCCATCGCCGGAAATCGTCTTGCGGTCAGCCTGCAGGCAGACCATAGCGCTGTCACCGAAGGAATCCTGCTCGTCGGTTGCCACGACCTTGCCGTTTTCATCGTAGCTACGACCTTGACGCTGCCGGGGTGGTAGGCTGCCTGCCAGCTGGCGGTACGGCCCTTGGCGGAGTCCAGCACCTTGCGGCCAAGGCTCTCGCCGTTCACAAACAGTTCTACGCTGTGGGCGTTGGTGCAAGCGCAGAGGTCAATCAGCTGCCCTTCGTTGAAGTCCCAGTAGGGGAACAGGTGTACCATTGGGTGTGTTTTGGGGTCGAGCCACGCGGCCTGCACAACGTAGTAGGCGTCCTTCGGGAAGCCTGCCGTGTCAATCGTGCCGAAATAGCTGCTGCGCGTGTGGTAAGGTGTCGGCTCGCCGATGTAATCCCACCCGGTCCAAAGGTACTGCCCCAGCGTGAATGGCCAGCGTTGCTCGCTCTGCAGGCAGATGTCCCAGCTCTCCGCGCCCCAACTCGTGCGGCTGTTGCCCAGGCTTGAGCACTGCAGGTCGTCATCAGACAGCAGGCTTTGCGAAAGCGGGAAGTGGTAGATGCCGCGGCTCTGCACGATGGACGACGTCTCACTGCCGTAGATGACCCAGTCGGGGTGCTTCTCGTGGTGGCTGGCGTAGAGGCGCTCGCCGTAATTATAGCCCGCGACCTTGATGATATCGGCACAGTGCTGTGTATTTTCCCACGGCATGTAGTTGGAACCGAGCGTTGGGATGCCGTTGCGCGCAGGGTCGTGCGCGGCGACCTCGGCCAGCAGCATCCGCATTGTGTCCGCGCCCTCGGGACCCGCGTGGGTGTCGTAGATCTCGTTGCCGATGCACCAGAACAGCAGGCTTGGGTGGTTGCGGTCGCGGCGGATCCAGGCAGCAACATCCTTTTCCTGCCACTCGTCAAAGAAGCGGCCGTAGTCGTAAGGGTTCTTGCCGCTGCGCCAGCAGTCGAAGCTCTCGACATCCATCAAAATGCCCATCTCGTCGGCCAGATCCATGAACTGCGGCGCGGGCGGTGTGTGACCCGTGCGGATGCTGTTAACCCCCATGGACTTGAGGATTTCAAGCTGACGCTTGGCGGCGCTGTACTCAAACGCCGAACCGAGACAGCCGAAATCGTGGTGGATGCAGACGCCCTTGATCAAAACGCGCTTGTGATTCACCAGCAGCCCGCAGTCGGGTGTGGCTTCGATGGTGCGGCAGCCAAAGCGGGTGGTTAGTGTGTCGGTAACGCCATCGGCGCCGGTTAGCTCTGCCGTGATGTGGTAGAAGTTCGGCGCGTCCAAGTCCCACAAAGCGGGGTCTTGCAGCGTGAAGGTGTGCGAGGCTTTGTAAATCGTGGTTTCCTTGCCCGTGCGCCAGCCATCGGGGGAGGGGAGAGCGGCCCATGCATCGGCAGGGATGGCGGCAGTGCCAAGAAGGCTGCCGTTGTCATCGGTCAGATACAGCGTCAGCGTGCGGCCCGCGCTGGCGGCGGTGACGGAACCCGCCTCGGCAGTGACGGCCACGGTCCAAGCGCCGTTGTCGCCCTCTTTAGCAGCTACATACAGTCCATCGGGCATCAAGTGGAGGTCGGGAGCCTCCCACAGTTCCACATTGCGGTACAGGCCCGCACCGGAGTACCAGCGGGAGTTGGGGTGGCGCAGATTGCAGCGGACAAGAACCTCGTTCTGGCCCTCATGCAGCGCGTCGGTGATGTCGAACCAGAACGACGTGTAGCCGTACTTCCATTGGCCGACTTCGGTGCCGTTGACGAAAACGGTCGTATCCATGTAGGCCCCGCCGAACCAAAGCATGCGGCGGGTGCCGGGTACATCGGTGACAAAGAAATATTTGCGGTAGAACAGCGTGCCGTCGCGGTACAGATCGTCCGCGTGGCGAATCTGCCAATCGTGGGGCAGGTCGACGGGGGTAAACTGCGCGTTCCAAGGCAACAGCTCGGTATCCGGCGCGCAGGCGGCAAACAGCCAGTCGACGCTGAAATCGGTGCGTTTCATAAGGAACAGCTCCTTTTCATAAGGGTAAGGGGATGTGACGGGAAGTGCCGTGCAGGTCCGACATGGCCGTGTCGGGCACACACGGTGCGCCCCGTCACCGGGGCGCGGTACTTGCGTACCATAAACAGCAAACCGGGGGCAGCCCCATGTTGTTACGTGAGGCTGCCCCCGGCAGTTGCATCACTGTCGCAGGGACAGTCAGTTTCCAAACAAATTACTTGCTTGCGTTGTAGGTGTCGTTGTACATATCAACGATGTTCTGCATGTTCTGGGCTTCGACCTCAGCAACGTAGGTATCCCAATCGTTGTTGATGTCGGCCTGATTCATGGCAAACTTGCAGGTCCAAGCGTTGACGGTATCGGTCATGGGGGTGCCCCACAGGTTCAGCATCTCCATCTGATCCTCGTCGAAGGTAACGGTGGGATCCAGCGGGCGCAGCTTGCGGTACTGGCCCTGACGGTCGTAGAAGTCACGCAGATCCTCGCTGAAGTTGCTGGTCAGCAGCTCGGTGTTGCCGGAATACATGAAGTTGCCGCAGGCGTAGCCCAGCTCTTCACGCAGGTCGATCTGATCGTCGGAGGTCTGTGCGATGGACAGGCCGTTGCAGTAGTAACCGGGGGTCAGGCTATAGGTGCCGTCGGTGACGGTGTAGGTCTCGCCCTCTTTGCCCCACTTGGTCAGGGTCAGGCCCTCGTCAGAGTACCACAGCCAGTCAACAAAGCGCATCATCTTGATGAACTCGTCCTCGCCCAGCTCTTTCAGAGCGTTGGAAGAGATCATGATACCGCACTCAAGGCGCTGGTTCTCGGCCTGATAGTCGGATGTGCCGATGGGAACGAGGGTACGGTACAGCTCGTAGTTGCCCTCGCCCAGCTGCTCCTTGATTTTGGAGTCCTGGGTGGCGTACTGGGCACGGTTAGTGGACATGATGACGGTCTCGCCGCGGTAGAACTTGTTCAGCGCGGTGTCGTCATCCTGGGTCCAGGTCTCGGGGTCAAGGACCTTGTTCTGGACGAGCTTCTGCAGGACAGTGTAGGCCTGCTTGTATTTGTCGGAGACAGAGCCGTCAACGAAGGAATCGCTGTCGGCGTCATAGACCAGACCGTAGTTGGTGGTGATGGCCCAGCCGGTGTTGATATCGTAGGAGGCACCCAGCAGCTTCAGCAGATTGCCGCCCTGACCGTAACCGGAGGTCTGGCCGCACCACATATCGGACCAGATGTAGTCATTCTCGCCGCACATGCCCTGCTCGACCATGTACTTCTTGACGCCGATCAACACGTCGGCGAACTCGTCCCAGGTCCAATCCTTTTCCAGCTCGGCGACATCGTAGCCGGCAGCGTCAAAAATGTCCTTGCGGATGAGGAAGGTGTAATCCTGCAGAGAGGTCTCCTTCAGGCCGGGCAGGCGGTAGTACTTGCCGTCGGCCTGCGTGATGGTGGCCAAGTCGTCCTGCATGTTGTACTCCTCGACGAAGTTGGAGTAGTTGGGCATATACTGGACATAGTCGGAAACGGGGACAACGCCGCCGCCGGTGACATACGCAGTTTCAGAGTAGATCTTGGGGATGATGTAGGGGGAAGTGCCGGAAGAAACGGCCAAGGAACTTATCGGTGTAGTTGGAGTTGTCAACGACGGTCAGTTCCAGATGGACGTTGGTGGCATCCTCGATGGCCTTAAAGACGCCCTCGCTGATCCACTTGTCGTTCATGGGATAGGCGGGGTTGTCGTTGAAGAACATCGTGTAGGTGACAGGCTCGTCAGAGTGGAAGTGCTCGCCGTACTCATAGCCGAGGTTCGACTCGTCCGCAGCAGCGGTGTCGGTGGTAGCAGTGCTGCCATCGGTGTTGGTGGTGCTTGCAGCCGTGGAGCTGCCGGAGCCGCCGCAGGCAGCCAGAGACAGCACCATGCCGGTAGCCAGCACGAGGGATGTGAGCTTTTTCATGTTTCGTAACCTCCATTACGTTTTTTTCCTGCTCCCCGGAAGGCCTGGGAAAACAGGCGTTTTCTTTCATCCGGCGCCGGAGTCGGCGTCGGTTTAAGACAGTGGAAAAACGGGACGCAGAGCACTAACGCGAAAACGTTAGCCCTTAACGCCGCCCAGCATCATGCCCTGCACGAAATACTTCTGGATGAAGGGGTAGATGCAAATGATGGGAGCGGACGTCAGCACCATGGCGCAGGACTTGATGTTGGAAGCGATCTGCATGGCGTCGCCTGCATCGGCACTTGTGCCGGAAGCGCTGCTGATGAGCTGGCGCAGATAGTAGGCAACGGGCCATTTCGTGGTCGTATCCAAGTAGAGGAAAGCATCAAACCAGTCGTTCCAGTACTGGACGACGTAGAACAGTGTCATGGTGGCAATGATGGGCTTGGACAGGGGGATGGCGATGCGCCAGAACACGCCCCACAAGTCCAGGCCGTCGATCTCGCCGGCTTCTTCCAGCTCACGGGGAAGAGTGAGGAAGAAGGAACGCATCAGGATGACGTAGTAGGTGGAGATCATGCCGGGCAGGATGAAGGATGCCACGGTATCGCGCAGACCCAAGGAAACCATCAAAATGTAGTTGGGGATCATGCCGCCGCCAAAGTACATCGTGAAAATGATGAACTTGTTGATGGCCTTGCCGCCGTACAGCTCCGCCTTGGAAAGGGGATAGCCAGCAGGGCGCTGAACAGCAGAGCGCAGACCGTGCCAATGATGGAGTACACAATGGTGTTGCCGTAATAGGGGATGAACTTGCCGTCGGTGATGACGTATTTATATGTGGAGATGTTGAAGTCCTTCGGGATCAGGCCGACTTCGCCTGCAACGATCGCCTGCGTAGAGGAGAAGGACTGGGCGACCAAGTACAGGAACGGGTAGAGCATCGCAACGCTGATCAGCGTCAGGATGATGGCGTTAAAGACCTTGAACACGCGGTAACTGGCGGATTCCTTGATCTTCATGGGGCCCATAGTAGTTGCTTTTGCCATTATTTTATCCTCCTAATTACCACAAACCGCTGCCGGTCAGCCAAGAGGAGACCTTGTTGGCAACCGTGAGCAGGACCAGGTTGATGACACCTTGGAACAGGCCGACGGCCGTTGCGTAGCTGTAGTTGCCGGAGCCAAGGCCCATGCGGTAGACATAGGTGGCGATGATGTCGGCCGTCTCATAGGTGGTGGGGGTGTACAGCAGGAAGACCTTCTCGAAAGCGGCGGAACCGCACAGGCTGCCGATGTTCAGAACCAACAGGGTGGAGATGGTGGGCAGGATGGCGGGGATGGTAACGTGCAGGCACCGCTGGAAGCGGTTTGCGCCGTCCAGCTCAGCAGCCTCGTACAGTTCGGTGTTGATGCCGGACATGGCAGCCAAGTAAAGGATGGTGCCCCAGCCGAGGCCCTGCCATACGCCCGTGGTAACAAAGATCGTCGTGAACCACTCGGGCAGGGAGATGAAGGTGATGGCCTCGCCGCCCAGCTTGGTGATGAGGTTGTTGATGGGACCGCTGGTGGACAGAATCTCGCGGACCATGCCCGCAACGATGACCATCGAGATGAAGTGGGGCAGGTAGGAGATCGTCTGCACAATCTTCTTGAAGTGAACATTCTTGACCTCGTTCAGCAACAGGGCGAAGATCAGCGTCAGCGGGAAGCTGATGATCAGATACTTGAAGTTCAACAGCAGTGTGTTCTTGAACGCACGCCAGAAGTTCTGATCCTTCATGAACTGGTTGAAGTACTTCAGGCCGCTCCATTCATCGCCGAAGATGCTGCTGCCGGCGCGGTAGCGGCGGAACGCAATGATGTTGCCGAACATCGGGATGTAGCGGAACACGATGTAGTACACAATGGGAATGAACATCATTGCGTACCATTGCCAGTACTTTTTAATGTGCTTCATCGCGGCACCCTGCTTCTTGACAGTGGCCACAGAAGCGTCTTTTTGTGCGGTCTTGGGCATGGTTCTGTCTCTCCTTCCTAATATCAATCACAGGTCAAGGGCCTGCGTTGCGGACTGGGTGACGGTCAGCTTTGCGGGGGCCTGACCCATCAGCGCTACGCTGCGGGCATCAGGCTGGGAAGCACCGACATAAACGCTGTAGCTGCCTGCCTCAACGATCGGCGTGCCTTCCTCATTGCAGAGGGCGAAGGCGGCCAGCGGCAGGTGAATTTTGACCTGCTTCGTCTCACCGGGCTGCAGCTCGACCTTGGCAAGGCCTTTCAGCTGGCGTTCGGGGTGTTCTCGCGCTCGGCCTTGACGTAAACCTCCACGCTCTCACGGCCCGCAACAGAACCCTCGTTCGTGACGTCCACCGTCACATCAAGGCCGTCGGAGCCCGCCTCATTCGCGCTGACAGCAGCGTTCTTGAAGCCGAACTTCGTGTAGGACAGGCCGTAGCCGAAGGGGTAAAGGGCTTCCTTCTCCATGTAGCGGTAGGTGCGGCCCTTCATGGCGTAGTCGGTAAACTCCGGCAGGTCGCGGTCGCTGTGGTAGAAGGTGACGGGCAGTTTGCCCTGCGGGTTCGTCTCACCGAACAGAGCGCGGGCCACAGCCTCGCCGCCACGGGCACCGGGATACCAGGCTTCGAGAATGGCGTTTGCGTGCTCATCTGCATAGTTGACAGCCAATGCACTGCCGCCCAGCAGAACCAGAACAACAGGCTTGCCGCTCTCAACACAGGCTTTCAGGACTTCCTCCTGATGGCCAGGGAGCTTCAGGTTCGGCTTGTCGCCGCTGGCGAACTGGTTGCCCTTGTCGCCCTCCTCACCTTCAAGGCCGGAATCAGACCGAGGACTGCGATAACGACATCGCTCTCCTCGCAGACGCCCTTGACCTCGCTCATCAGCTCGTTGGACTCGGCCAAGCCGTGGATGTTGTCGCGTAGAGGTGGCAGCCCTGCGAGTAGCGGACTTTCACATCGTCGCCGAGGTAATCTTCAATGCCCTCCAGCACGGTGGTGTAGCGGGAGGCAGTGCCCTCATAGTTGCCCAGCAGTGCCTTGCGGCTGTCGGCATTGGGGCCGATGACGCCGACGGTGTGCAGCTTGGACTTGTCCAGCGGCAGCGTGCCGTCGTTCTTCAGCAGCGTCATGATGCTGTCGGCGACTTTCAGGTTCAGGGCCTTCATCTCGGCGCTGTCGACAACGTCGTAGCCAACCTTATTATAAGGAACCTGATCCTCGGCGTCAAACATACCCAGACGCATGCGGGTCACATACAGGCGGGTCAGGCTCTCGTCGATCTTCTCTTCGGAAAGCTTGCCCTCGGCGACGGCCTGCTCAAGGTAAACGTAAAGGTCGCCGCAGTTCAGGTCGCAGCCGTTGTTGACGGCCAGTGCGACGGACTCTACAGGGCCGTCCGTGACCATGTGGCCGGTATGGAAGTCCTTGATGGCCCAGCAGTCGGAGGTAACGTGGCCGTCAAAATGCCACTTGTCACGCAGGATATCCTTTAGCAGGGTCTTGCTGCCGCAGCAGGGCTCGCCATTCGTGCGGTTGTACGCACCCATGACGGCCTCGACACCGGCTCCTTGACCAGTGCGCGGAAGGCGGGCAGGTAAGTCTCCCACAGGTCCTGCTTGGAGACGATGGCGTTAAAGTGGTGGCGGTCGCTTTCGGGGCCAGAGTGTACGGCGAAATGCTTGGCGCAGGCGGCGGCCTGCAGGTAATCGGGATCATCGCCCTGCATACCCTCAACAAAGCGGACGCGAGGCGGCTCGTCAGGAACGGATCCTCGCCGTAAGTTTCGTGGCCACGGCCCCAGCGGGGATCGCGGAAGATGTTGATGTTGGGGGCCCAGACGGTCAGGCCCTTGAAAATGTCGCGGTCGCCGTGGCGCGGCACATATTGTACTTGCCGCGAGCCTCAACGCCGACGGCGTTGCCGACCTGCTCCATCATGTCCTCGTCAAAGGCGGCGGCCATGCCGATGGCCTGGGGGAAGACGGTGGCAGTGCCCGCGCGGCCGATACCGTGGATGCCCTCGCTCCACCAGTTGTAAGCGGGGATGCCCAGACGCTCGATCGCGGGAGCCCAGCTCAGCATCTGGCTGACCTTCTCGTGCAGGGTCATCTGCGCAACGAGGTCGGCCGCACGCTTGCGGTACTCAGCCTCTTTAGCGGGATTCTTGGTTCTCTTCATAGTGCTTTCTCCTGTTCTTCCGTGTCCTTTACAGAACGCCGAAGCCTAAAATGGTGAATACTTTGTCCGTGCCCGGCTCCTGCATCTTAATTTCGATGTGGTGCCGCTGCGCGGTTTCTTCCTTTAAGATAATGGCCGCATGGCAGTGGGTCCAACCGGCCTGCCGCGGGTCGTAGGCCGCGACCTCTTTGCCGTCTACCGTGACGACTGCCGCGCCGAACTCCTTGCTGCCCGAATCCTTAAAAACGAGCTGGATGCTGCGGCAGGTGATGTCCATCGTGAACGGGTTGTCGCCCGCGCCCTTCTTCCAGTTGTGGGGGAACTCGGGGGTGTTGACATCCTCGAAGTCGAAGGGCACGCTCTGTAAATCGGTGTCCATCTCGGTGAAGCAGCCGGGGTCGATGACCGCGTCAAAGGGGTTCACACTGCGGTCCAGCAGCTTCGTCTCAGCAAAGTCGAACCGTAGTAGGGGGCGAGCTCTTTCGGGGCAGGCCCTTCCTGCTGCTTGTCCAGCCGGTCCAGCATATACATGAGGCAGTCCCGCATGATGCGGTGCCCGCTGTTGGAGGGATGGAACACATCGTAGAAGTACTGGCGGCGGGTGATGACGCTGCGCTCACCGACACCAACGCGGAACTGCGGGCTGACGGCGTCCAGCACATTGACCATCGGCAGCTCATGCCGCCAACCGATGGGAGCCAAGCGATCCTTCAGGTTCCAGTCGTTGGCAAAAACGCTGAACAGCATCACAACGGGCGGGCTCATTGGGGGCTGACCAGATCTTTTGGATCAGGCTCTCGTGCATCAGGCCCTTCGTCTCGTCAGCTTCGTCGTTGACGGCGAACTCGACGATGATCAGATCGGGCTGCACCGCACCATCGCGGGTGATGTCGCGGTCATAGCGGATGATGCCGAGCTGGCAGGGCGTGCCGCCACGCCCGCTTTGATGTAGCGGACATGTGCGCCGTGGTCGGGTGTGTACCTTTCGCAGATGGCCTCATAGGTCTTGCGCGCGTAGCACATTTCCTGCGAGGGAACCGCACCCGCGCCCTGTGTGATGGAGCCGCCCAGGAAGGCGATCGTCGTGGGCTTGCCATCGCGGAGCTGCTGCAACACACGCTTGATACGGATGTTGTTGCCGGTGCTCAGGCAGCTGCGGGCGATCATCTCGCCGTAGGCGGGCGTATCGAAAGCCACGGGCGGGTCGGGGTCAACCTCGGGGACTGTGTAGCCGTCGTTCAAGTAGAGCTTGACGGTGGCCGTGGCGATGTCCTTCGGTTTGACGAGCTCGAACAGAAACTCCTGCGGCGTCTCGTCGCTGTCGGACCACTGCTGCTCATCCATGACCATGATGTGCTCGGTGCCATCGGTGGTAATCTTCATGCTGTTGCGGCTGCCGCCGCTGCCCAGTTCCCCGGAGAAGCGAGGGTGAAGGTCACGACCTTGTCGGGCAGGTCGCCGACGATGCTGACGCCGACGCTGTGCACGAGCTTGCGGAAGCCCTTGGCCGTGCGGAGCATTTCCAGAATGTTCTCATCGTCAATGCCGCCGACCATCTTGGCGAAAGTTACAAGGCGGTCACCATTGATATAAACGGGGTGGCGGCCTACGCCGTCATTGCTCGGCAGGCCGCGACCGGCTTGTCCAGCAGCACATAAAATCCCGGGCGTTTGGCCGTTGGGTCCTTGGGTGCGATCTTGTCCAACACCGTTTGCTTCACTCTTTTCTGAATTGTCTGTGTCTTATGTTTGGTGAGCTCATCACAGGCCAAACATATCATCTGCCGTTATTATACCGCATTCCGAAAATGCACGCTTCTCATTTCTTGCTATGTATCTTATCAATATCTGCTGTTTTTACAGGCTTGTTGATTGTTTTTTGTGCAATGTGCTAGAAAGAAAAACACAGTTTTTGTGCGATTCGAGAAACGAATTGTAACTTTCGTGTCATCATTATGGATAAATGGTGCATAATGTACCGCGAATTTTTTCCTACCTGCTGCGCTTGTTCGGCATCGCCAAAATTTGCACAGCCTGAAAAATAGCACAAAATAAGCATTGCAAAAGCCGAAAGTCCCGAAAACGATGGGGCTTTTCTTGCAATAAGTGGAATGCAGGGGTGCTGTATTTATGTTGCCCTGTTGAAAATCGAGCCCGGTACCACCTTGATTTTGCCGCTGCAACCTGCTATATTGAGCCAAAACCGAACACCGAAAGGGGCCGATTTATGGCAGCAGTTACCCTGCCCACACACTATCGCAACGTTTTTTGCGGAGCTGGGCTATGCGCAGGCGGAGATCGACGCACGCATTGAAAATTCATGTACAAATGATGGCGAACGGCAACTGAACAACAGACAGCACAAAAGCACCCCCTGCACAAAAGCAACAATGCTTTCCGGTGCAGGGGGTGTTGTGGTTCAGTTCAGCCGGTCAGCCAAAACCATCAATCATTCGATCGTGATTTTGGTGATGACAGGCATCTGTTTGGGCTTGTTCCAGGTTTCAGGGCCGTAAGTGGGGCTGGCTGGCAATGGGCGTCCAGCACATCAAAACCGCCTCTCCATTTCGCCAAAGGCGGCGTAACGGTCCGCTCCAGCTTGGCAGCATCCTTGTGAACAACAAAGAACTGCG
>ENA-OQAX01000009-OQAX01000009.1-human-gut-metagenome-genome-assembly--contig:-NODE-9-length-34369-cov-2.728228_pt1 | contig 34369 bp, 45 predicted proteins | sample MGYA00242741_ERZ504539 | MGnify/ENA primary metagenome ERZ504539 (study PRJEB26092, sample SAMD00036277) | human gut metagenome | host: Homo sapiens | study: EMG produced TPA metagenomics assembly of the... | reverse complement strand
GGTCAGCTCACCGGCATTTTTACCACAAATGGCACCTTTGCCTGCGAAGCTTTGGTGTTCGCGGTGGGCCACTCGGCCCGCGATACCTTCGGGATGCTGATGGACGGCGGCCTGCAGCTGGAATGCAAGCCGTTCAGCGTGGGCTTCCGCGCCGAGCATCTGCAGAGTGAGATCGAAAAGAGCTTATATCACGAGGCTGCCGGGCATCCGGCTCTGCCGCGGGGCGAGTATCAACTCTCCCAGCATGTGGGGGAGCGGTGCGTTTACACCTTCTGCATGTGCCCCGGCGGGCAGGTGGTGGCATCGGCCAGCGAGGAAGGCCGTGTAGTGACCAACGGCATGAGCTTCCACGCCCGCAATGGCAAAAATGCCAACGCGGCCGTGGTGGTGAGCGTGGGCGGCAAGGATTTTGCAGACGATCCGCGCCGGGCCATCGCGTTCCAGCGGGAGCTGGAAGCCAGAGCCTACGCCGCTGGGCGCAGTGGCAGGGGAGTATGCCGCTCCGGCAGAGAACATCCAGAGCTTTCTGGAAGGGCGCGGCCAGCTGAACATTGGACGCGTGCAGCCTACCTATGACCGCGGCGTTGCTGCGGCAGACCTCGGCGCACTGCTGCCGCAGGAGCTGGCCGAAACGCTGCGGGCGGGCCTGCGCGCCTACGAGCGCAAAATTGCGGGTTATACCGCGCCGGAAGCGATCCTTACGGGTCTTGAGACCCGCACCAGCAGCCCGGTGCGGCTGAAGCGGGAAGAAAAATTTTGAATGCTCCCAGCTGGCAGGTCTGTATCCCTGCGGCGAGGGTGCCGGATATGCGGGCGGCATCATGAGCGCCGCCGTGGATGGCCTGCGGGTGGCCCGCGCCATCATCAGCCGGTATGCACCGGCAGAAGGGTGAGAAGAATTTGATGAACGATCGTGAAAACGATGCAATGAGAGAAAATGAGGGCCGTCAGGTGCAGCAGGAGCTGGAAAACCAGCTGCGCGCCTTTGGCGATACCGTGTCGGATGCCTTTGCCCATGGCTTTGAGGGCAAAGGGGAGGACATTGGCGACCGCGCCTATGGTGTGGGCCGTGCGGCGGTGAATGCTGCAAACTTTGGCCTTGGCGAAGCGGCAAAGGCGTTCCGCAGCAGCCGGGAGGAATACTACCGCAGCCGTCAGAATGCGCAGAATACGAAACAGGGCTTGAATGAGGACTGTATCAACGCGCAGGCCGCAGGTGTTTCCGGCTGGTTCCGGCAGATGTTCGGCAAGGCAGAGACGACCCCGGCAGACGAGATCCGCGCCAGTGCCAAAAAGCGCTACAGCGCAGGCTGCGCATTGCTGGCAGTCGGCATCACGTTTACGGTGATCTTTGGCATCACGGCGGTTTCCTGTCTGGGTGCGGCGGGCCTGTTTACGCCCAATGCGGCGGTTCTGCAGGCTCTTCTGCAGGACAGCTTTATGGCTGAAAATGCTGCAGCCATGGGCAGCTTTGCGCTGGGGGCGGTGCGGATCACCGGCTGGTGCTTTGCGGCTGTCACCGCCGTGTTCGTGTGGATGATCACTGCCGGTGCATCCCGCCTGAAGGCCAGCAAGACGCTGCTCCGTCTGGCCGAGGCAGCAGAAGGCTTTGACTGCAAAAAGGGCCTGCCGCTGGAAGCCGTGGACGAGAAAAAAAAGACCCGTGCCCTCAAGCGGGTGCGCAGATTCATCCGCAATGGCTGGCTGAGTGCATGGGTGGACGAAAAAGCGGAAAGCTTTACCTGACTGCTGAGGATTACCGTGCCGCGCAGGAAGCTGCCGCAGCCTCCAAGGCACCGCCGCAGCCGGAACCGGCGACAGAAAAACAGACGATGTGCCGCTTAATCTTGAGACAGCGCGCCGCTTTGCCGCCGTGCTGCAGCAGGAAAACAGCTGATGCAGGATGCGCAGGGCCGCGAAGAGCTGGACCATATGCAGACCACCACCACTGCCATCTGTGACTGGCTGGAAGCACACCCGGAAAGCCTGCCCAAGGCCCGCCGCTTTGCGGAATACTATATCCCCACCACCCTCAAGCTGCTGCACACCTACAACGATGTGCAGGGCCAGCAGGGCGAAAACGCCGAGACCATCCGCCGCGATATCGCGGGCATCCTCACACGCTGAATCAGCACGACGACCTGTATGATACGCTGCTCTCGGATGTAGCGATGGATGTCTCTTCTGAGATCGCTGCCCTGCAGGGAATGCTGGCCAACGACGGCCTGACGGGAGGAAATTTTGAATGACCTACCGTGCATGGAATCTGAAACCGCTGGACCGTGCCGCGCTGCGGGAGCTGACGCAGGCGATTGCGGAGCAGGCCACCGAAGAACTGGAATATAACGCACAGAACGACGAGCCGTGGAGCGAGCAAAAATATGCGGCCGCCCTTGCCGCCCAGCAGAAGGAAAATGCCCTGTTGGCGGGCGTGCTGACGGCACGCGGCATTACCGACCCTACCGAAGCACTGACCCTGCTTGCCGGTGAGGAAGAATTGAGCGACCCTTCGCTGCTCACCGATATGGACAAGGCCTGCGAGCGCATCTGGCGGGCCATTGACGAGGGCGAGACCATTGTGGTGTTCGGCGATTATGACGTGGACGGCGTGACGGCCACGGCCCTGCTGTACCAGCATCTCAAGGGCATGGGGGCTACCGTAAAATGTATGCTGCCCAGCCGCGAGGGCGACGGCTACGGCCTTTCGCGCAATGCCATCCGTACCATCCACGATAAGGGCTGCAAGCTGATCGTGACGGTGGATAACGGCATTTCTGCTGTGGAAGAAGCCGATTATGCCGCTGAACTGGGCATTGACCTGATCATTACCGACCATCATCTGCCGCCGGAAACTCTGCCCAAGGCCATTGCCGTGGTAGACCCCCGTCGTGAGGACGACACCAGTCCCTTCAAGGGCCTGTGTGGTGCGGGCGTGGCGTTCAAGCTGTGTGCCGCACTGGATGGCTGTCCGCCGGAAGAAATGCTGGACTACTGCGGCGACCTTGCCGCTGTGGGTACTGTGGCGGACGTGATGCCGCTTACCGGCGAAAACCGCACCCTTGTCAAGGCGGGCCTGCGCCAGCTGCAGAACACGGACCGTCCGGGTCTGGAAGCGTTGCTGGAAGAGGTGGGCCTTGCGGGCAGACCGGTCACCGCAGAAAATGTCAGCTACGCCATTGCGCCCCGCATCAATGCGGCTGGCCGCATGGACAACGCTGTTACGGCTTTGCAGCTGGTGATGTGTGAGGACCCGGACCGCGCCGCAGAGCTGGCCCATAAACTGAACGAGATCAATACAAAGCGTCAGGAGACAGAGCTGCAGATCTTCAAGGCCGCGCAGGAACTGCTGGAACAGGAACCGGAGCGGCTGGAAGACCGCGTGATGCTGCTGTGGGGCCGCGATTGGCACCCCGGTGTCATTGGCATCGTGGCATCCCGGCTGGTGGAACGCACCGGCCGGCCTGTAATCGTGGTGACGATCGACGAGCACGGCGAATGCAAGGGCAGCGGACGCAGCGTGCAGGGCTTCAATTTGCATGCCTGCATTGGTGCCTGCGCAGATCTGCTCATCCGCTACGGCGGCCATGCCATGGCTGCGGGCCTTTCGGTGCGGGAAGAAAATCTGCCCGCTCTGCGCCGCCGCCTGAACGACTGGGCAGCACGGGAATGCCCGGTGCTGCATACCACCCCGCTGGAGTGCGATCTGCCCATCCATCTGGACCGTGTGACCGTGGAAAGTGTGCGGAAGCTCGACCAGCTGGCTCCCTATGGGGCCGAGAACCGACCCGGTGTCCTTTGCAGAACGCCGTGCTGGATGGGGTATACCCGGTATCGGAGGGCAGGCACAGCCGCCTGCGCCTGCGGCAGGGCAATGCCAGCGTGTATGCCGTGTGGTTCGGTATGCCGCCGGAACAGCTGCCCTATGCCATGGGCGATGTGGTGGATGCTGCGCTGAACCTTTCGGTCTACGATTCGCCCCGAGGCGCACAGCTTTCGGGCCGCATTCTGGACCTGCATCCGGCAGGGCTGGGCACAAAGCTTGCGGAGCAGGCTGCTTTTGTGGTGGCGCTGCGCCGCGGCACACCCCTGACTGAGGAACAGAAAAAGCTTATTACGCCTGAGCGCAGTGATATCGTCACAGTGTACCGTGAGCTGCAGGCGCGCCGCTGGCACGCAGAAGATCTGCAGCCGCTGTGCGCAAAACTGGGCGAGGAAAATACAGGCAAAACACTGGTGGCAGTGACGGCCTTGGAACAGGTGGGCCTGATCGCCGCTGTGGAAAAGGGTGGGGCAAAATATCTGGAGCTTGTGCCTGCGCAGGGCAAAAAGAACCTTGCGGATGCCCCGATCCTGAAATGTTTGGAGGGAATGTAAAATGCCAGAGGGAAAGAAAACTGCTGTCCCTGCACCGAAGCCGGTGCGGGAAGAGGATCTCTACTCCGCAAAGACCCACCTGCATCAGCCGGTACCGGTGCAGGAAACGGCTACCGTTTCTGCAACAGCACAGCTGGCCGATGCCCCGGAGCGCGCTGCTCGGAGGTGCGGCCGGAGATCGGTTACCTGGGAAAAGCTGTGTGAGGCCATCAAGGCCAGTGGCCGCTCCTACAATATGGAGATGATCAAAAAGGCATATGACCTTGCCAACACTGCCCACAAGGGGGTGTGCCGCCGCAGCGGCGAGCCGTATATCTGCCATCCGCTGGCTGTGGCACGGCTGGTGCTGGATCTTGGTATGGACTCCGAGAGCATTGCTGCGGCCCTGCTGCACGATGTGGTGGAGGACACTCCCACTACACTGGACGACCTGAAAGCCGCCTTTGGCGAGGAAGTTGCCCTGCTGGTGGACGGCGTGACCAAGCTGACCAAGATCCAGTTCTCTAACATTGAGGAACTGCAGGCTGAAAACCTGCGCAAGATGCTGCTGGCCATGAGCCGCGATGTGCGCGTGATGATCATTAAGCTGTGCGACCGGCTGCACAACATGCGCACCGGTGATGCATGGCCGGAACAGAAGCGCCGCGATAAAGCCCGCGAGACCATGGAGGTGTATGCCCCCATCGCCAACCGTCTGGGCATCCTGAACGTGAAGGAAGAGCTGGAAGACCGCAGCCTGCATTACCTTGACCCTGTGGGCTACGAGGAGATCAGCCGGATGCTCAGTGAGCGTGCAGGCGAAGAGTTCCTTGCAAAGGTGTCCGGTGTGATCGAGCGGAGGCTGGCCGAAAGCGGCATTGAGGGCGCTACCATCAAGCGCCGCGTCAAGAGCATTTACGGCATCTATCGCAAGACCATCATGCAGAACAAGTCCTTTGATGAGATCTACGATATCTATGCGGTGCGTGTCATTCTGGATACGCTGGCCGAGTGCTACAGCACTCTGGGCCTCATCCACGATATGTACCATCCGCTGCCCAACCGCTTCAAGGACTATATCTCCACTCCCAAGCCCAATGGCTACCAGAGCCTGCACACCACCGTCATCGGCCACGAGGGCATCCCCTTTGAGGTGCAGATCCGCACCCGCAAGATGGACGAGCAGGCCGAGTACGGCGTTGCGGCCCACTGGAAGTATAAAGAAGGTCTGGATGGCCACGACAAGCTGGACGAACGTCTGGCATGGGTGAGCCAGCTGTTGGAAAACCAGCGCGTCAGCGAGGATTCCGGCAATCTGCTGCACGACCTCAAGAGCGACCTGCTGCCGGAGGAAGTGTTTGCCTTTACCCCCAAGGGCGATGTCATCAACCTGCCCACCGGCGCTACCTGCATCGATTTTGCCTATGCGATCCATTCGGCGGTGGGCAACCGCATGGTGGGCTGCAAGGTGAACAACCGCATGGTGCCCATCGACCACATCGTTTCCACCGGCGAGATCATCGAAGTGATCCTTGGCCCGGCGGACAAAGGCCCCAGCCGCGACTGGCTCAAGATCGTGCGCACCAGCGAAGCGAAGAGTAAGATCCGAAACTGGTTCAAAAAGATGCGCCGCGAGGAAAATATCACGCAGGGACGTGATGCACTGGCCCGTGAGCTGCGCAGGGAAATGATCATCCTTCCGGACGACCAGCTGGACGATTTTATCAACAGCTGTTCCCGCCGCCTGCGTCAGAACAATGCGAGGAGCTTTATGCCGCCATCGGCTACGGCGGCATGACCATTGCCAACTGCCTGCCCAAGCTCAAGGAGGAGTGGCAGAAGCTGAAAGCTTCGGAGGAAGGCCGGGGAAGACCTGCCCAAGGTGGACCTGAGCCGTGTGCACGCTACCGACGGCGTGGTGGTGGAAGGCTTCGATAACACCCCCATCAAGTTTGCCAAGTGCTGCAGCCCGCTGCCGGGCGACCCCATCGTGGGCTTTATCACCCGCGGCTTTGGCGTTTCCATCCACAAGCAGAGCTGCGTGAACGCCATTTCCAGCATGAAGGATCCCACAAACGCTCCCCGCTGGGTCAAGGCGTACTGGGCCGACAGCGTCAAGGACAGCTATAAGGCCGGCATTGAGATCATTGCGCTGAACCGCAACGAGCTGCTGCAGGATGTGCTGGCTGCGCTGGCGGATATCCGGGTGCCCATCTATGCGGTGAACGCCCGTCAGGTGGAAAACAACTGCGCCATGGTCAGCCTGACCATCGGCATCAACAATACCGAGCACCTCAACCGTGTGGTCGCAAGACTTTCCAAGGTGAAGGACGTGCTCAAGGTGACAAGGAGCTAAAACATGCGTGCAGTCATTCAGGCGGTGTCTTCCGCCAGTGTGCGGGTAAACGGCGGTGAGCCGCGAGCCATCGGGCCGGGCCTATGATCCTGCTGGGTGTCAGGGATACCGACAGTCTGGACATCGTGCCCCAAGCTTGCCGATAAATGCGCAGGCCTGCGCATCTTCCCGGACGCAGAGGGCAAGCTGAATCTCAGCGCAAAGGACCTTGGCTATTCGGCTCTGGTGGTGAGCCAGTTCACCCTTTACGGCGACACGAAAAAAGGCTACCGGCCCAGCTTTATCAAGGCCGCAAAGCCGCCGCTCTCCGTGGATGCTTACGAGCTGTTCCTTGCAGAGATGAACAAACAGGGCCTGAAGGATGTTCAGCACGGCGAGTTTGGCGCGGACATGCAGGTGGCTCTTGTGAACGAAGGACCCTGCACCATTATCATCGATACCGACGAGTGGAAGAAAAAGGAGTGACCGCCATGCAGGCTTTTCATATTCCGGGCGCTGCGCCGCTGTATACCAATACCTTCCTGCTCATTTCCGACGCAGGCCATGCCGTGGTCATTGATCCGGCGGCAGATGCGCAGACCTACGATAAAATTTTAAAGGAAAACAATGCGCAGCTCACCACCATCCTGTGCACCCACGGCCACTACGACCATGTGGGCAGCGCCGAAGCCTTGCGCACCGAGTGGAACGCAAAGCTCTACTGTGAGGCTGCCGACCTTGCAGGCGACCGCATGTATCCGCTGAGCGCAGCGGACTGCGGCTACGCAGAAGGGGAGACTGTCTCGGTAGACGAGCTGCAGTTCACGGTCTGGCACACGCCCGGCCATACGCCCGGCGGCGTGGTGCTGCTGTGCGGCGAGTATCTCTTCTGCGGCGATACCCTGTTTGCAGGCAGCATCGGCCGTACCGATCTGGAGGGCGGCAGCAGTGCACAGATGGCCGAGAGTCTGCGTAAGCTGGCAAAGCTGCCCATCCCGCGCGCACGCAGGTGCTGCCCGGCCATGGCGAGTTCTCCACCTTTGGCGATGAACTGGACAACAATTACTACATCCGCAGCGCTGTGCGCGGCAACAATGATTTATTTTAAAGAGTGAACAACATGAAGATTTATATTACCGGCCTGCCTTCCGGCTACGAAGTGGAGCATCTGGTGCGTTTGTTTTACCCCATGGCACCGCTCACCCTCACCCCGCCGGAGAACGCCGAGGACTGCGTCTGGGCAGAAAAAACGCCGGACGGCCTGCATGCACTGGTGCGTCAGGACGGCAGAAGTGCTGAACGACACGCACCGCTGCCCGCGCTGTGGAACAGGGCGGCGAGACCCCGGAATTCAGCCTTGCCAGCCTGACCTATGATCTGCTGCGGGATTGGACCGGCATCCGCCCGCCATGGGGCAAAATGACCGGTGTGCGCCCGGTGCGGCTCATCCACGACAAGCGCGCCGCAGGCTGGACGGAAGCGGAGATCGACCACTTTTTCCTGGACCGGTTCGACTGCTCCCAGCAGAAATACCAGATGGCCAAGGCCATTGCCGACCTGCAGGAGCCAATTTTGAAAGTGGGCAATGAACCCGGGACCTACAGCCTGTACATCGGCATCCCGTTCTGCCCGTCCCGGTGCAGCTACTGCAGCTTTGTCAGCTGCAATCTGGACCGCGACCGCAAGATGGTGCAGCCTTATGTGGACTGCCTGTGCAAAGAGGTGGAAGAGATCCGCATTCAGGCTGACAAGGCGGGGCTTACCCTTTGCAGCATCTACATCGGCGGCGGCACGCCCACCAGCCTGTCTGCCGACCAGCTGCGGCAGCTGATGGGCACGGTCCGGGCGAATTTTGACCTCTCGAGGTCGTGGAATATACGGTGGAGGCAGGCCGTCCGGACTGCACGGATGCCGAAAAGCTGGCGGTCATCAAGGAATACGGCGCTACCCGCATCTCCATCAACCCGCAGACCTTCTCGGACGAGGTGCTGGCGGGCATTGGGCGCAAGCACTCGGCGCAGGACATTCTGGACTGCTATGCCGAAGCGCGCAAGGGCCGGTCATGATGATATCAACATGGACCTGATCGCCGGTCTGCCCGGCGATACGGTGGAAAGTTTTGAGCGCAGCCTGCGGCAGGCCATCGCGCTGGACCCGGAGAACATCACCGTGCACACCCTCACCCTCAAGCGCGCTTCCCGCATCGTCATTGAGGACCAGAAGGAGAACGACTACGCCGATGTAGCCGCCATGCTGGAAAAGTGCCATCTGCTGGCCGAGGCGGGTTATCGGCCCTACTACCTCTACCGCCAGAAGAATACTCTGCAGAACCTGGAAAACGTGGGCTGGTGCAAGCCGGGCCACGAGGGATATTACAACATCTATATCATGGAGGAAGTCCAGACCATCCTCTCCGCCGGTGCAGGCGGCAGCACCAAGCTGGTGGCCGACGGCGGAAAACGGATGCAGCGCATTTTCAATTTTAAGTATCCGAACGAATATATCCAGCGTTTTGCGGAGGTGCTGGAACGCAAAAAAGGAGTGGCTGATTTTTATGATCACGATTTGGGTACCCAAACGTCTGGTTGAGATCGATCTGTACAATGTGGCAGCTCGCAGCCCGCAGGCACTTGCCGACCTGAGTGAGCAGAGCTATGCCCAAAGGGTAGATTACGCCGCCCAGAAAGTGCAGCTTTCCGGCGCAAAGATCGTCATGCTCACCGGCCCGTCGGCCAGCGGCAAGACCACCAGCGCCCACTGTATTGCAAAGGCTCTGCAAAAGCGCGGGACCCCGGCGCAGGTGGTCAGTCTGGATAATTTCTTCAAAGGCGCAGAGTTCTATCCGCGCCTGCCGGACGGCACGCTGGACTACGAGAACCCCGATACGCTGGATCTGCCTCTCATCAAGCAGTGCCTGCGGGAGCTGAGCGAGATGGGCAAGACCGTGCTGCCCATCTACGATTTCTCTGCCGAAAAGCGCTCGGCGGAGGTGGAGCCCATCGACCTACAGGGTGGTGTATGCATCGTGGAGGGCATCCATGCGCTGAACCCGGAGCTGACCGGCCTTGTAAAGGGCGACGACATCTACCGCATCTATGCAGGCCTGCGGGAGGAATACTGCATCGATGGCCGCCGCGTCATCAACACGCAGGATATCCGCCTGTGCCGCCGCACCCTGCGGGACGCTGCAGCGCGCGGCCGCAGCCCGGAAAAGACCCTTGCCATGTGGGACCGCGTGCTGGACGGTGAGACGCGGTATATCAAGGGCTTCAAGACCACGGCAGATTTTCTGCTGGATACCTCCTTTACCTACGAGCTGGGCCTGATCTCCAAGCTGCTGGGCGTGGTGCGCCGTCAGTTCACGCTGGAAGGCCACAATGCGGAGCTGTGGGACGAGACAGCCCGCCGCTTTGAGCATGTGGCACCGCTGGAGCTGGAGCTGCTGCCGGAGGACAGCATGCTGCGGGAATTCTATGGCGGCGCAGCCGACCGCAGGGCACAGAATGCCGATGTGTGAAATTATCGTGTAAATTTAGGCCGAATGCGAAAAAATTGTTTCCAAACCGGCACCAAACTGTAAAAAATGCGGTCCGTTCATTGCAAACGAGCGGCCTGTGCGCTATAATGGAGATAACATCCGCACATGGTCCACGATAAACAGGCCGATAGTAAGAGAGGTGTCTTTTATGGATTTCAACAAGATCAAGGAAATGGGTCTGGAATATGCCGAAAAAAGGCAAGAACGCTGCACTGGACCTGGCCGAAAAAGGGCAAGACTCAGGCTTTGATCGTAAATGAGCAGGGCAAGCTGCTCAAGGCACAGCGCCAGTTGGGCGCACTGGTGTACAGTCTGGCCAAGGGCAAGGAAGAAAACCAGCCGCTGGTGGATAAGTATATCGAGATGATCGATAACATCGAGCAGGAGATCGCCCGCCTGAAAGCATCCCTGACCCCGGCGGAAGCTGCCGAGGCGGAATATGTGGTGCACGAGGAAGTTCCTGCTGACCAGCCGGAAGAGCACAAAGCCTGCCCGCAGTGCGGTGCTCCCGTCTCGGACGATGCACTGTTCTGCAACAAGTGCGGTGCACAGCTGTAATAAAACGGTTCAGCAACAGGGCGGCGCTCCCCACAGGGCACCGTCCTGTTTTTGCGAGCGGAAAATGCAGGCGAAATGCGGGAAATTTGCGCACTTTGTCTTGCAAAACTGCATGAGATGCGATACAATATACAGTATCTTTTACAAGGCAGGTGAGCGCTGTGCTGGACTGGCAGCCAAAGGCACCCTATACGGCAGAGCAGCTGCTGGAAATTCTGCGTATCCTGCGGGACCCGGAGAACGGCTGTCCGTGGGATAAGGTACAGACCCATGCTCCATCCGGAAGAACTTTCTGGAAGAGACCTGCGAAGCGCTGGAGGCCATTGATGCTGACGATCCGCAGTTGATGCAGGAAGAGCTGGGCGATGTGCTGATGCAGGTGGCGTTCCACGCGGTGATCGAAGAAGAGCGCGGGCGCTTTACTTTTGAGGATGTCTGCCGTGAGGTGTGCGAGAAGCTGGTGTTCCGGCATCCGAACATCTTTGCGTCCTCGGCGGCACAAAATGCGGGTATAAACGGCTGGGATGCGCTCAAAAATAGGGAAAAGGGCCGCACCACTCTGGCTGATGAGCTGGGGCACAGTGCCGGTTACGCTGCCTGCTTTGATGCGTGCCCAGAAGCTGCAGAAGCGTGCCGACCGCTGCGGGGCAGAGCAGTCTGCGCCGGAAACGGCACGGCAGGCTTTGCGGGCAGCACTGGACGGCTGGAACCGGGAACAGGACGCACAGGCGGCGGGAGAACTGCTGTTTGCTGCGGCCAATGCCATGCGGCTGGCTGGTGTGGACGCGGAGGAAGCGCTGACCTTTGCATCCAAAGCGCTATTGTGCAGAACTGCTGGCGCAGAAAAGAAACAAAAGCGGTACTCAGGTCGAGTGACCTGCTCCGATAGAGAAAAAAGAACACCAAGTAACAAATCTGGAGGGTATTTTTATGACGAAGACCGATCTGATCGCACAGGTTGCTGCGAACACTGAGATGAGCAAGAAGAGCGCTGAGCAGGCTGTCAATGCTGTGTTTGAAGCACTGAGCAAGGCCATGTCTGAGGGCGAAAAGATCACCATTTCCGGCTTTGGCACCTTTGAGATGCGTGAGCGCGCCGAGCGTCAGGGCATCAACCCCCGCACCCGTGAGCCGATCACCATTGCCGCTTCCCGCAGCATCGTGTTCAAGCCCGGCAAGTCCCTGAAGGACACCCTGTAAGCTGTATCTGCTTTGCCGCCGCTGCCTGCAAGAGGGTGCGGCGGCTTTTTTTTTGTGACAGGAGGAAGAACCATGCGTCTGGATAAATATTTGAAAGTTTCGCGTCTGATCAAGCGCCGCACCGTGGCAAACGAGGTGGCCGATGCAGGCCGCATCCTCATCAACGGCAAGATCGCCAAGGCCAGTCAGGCCGTCAAGGCGGGCGACATCATCGAGGTGACCTTCGGCAACCGGCCCATCAAGGTAAAGGTGCTCTCGGATGTGGAGCCGCGCACCAAGGATGTGGCCCGCGAGATGTACGAGATCATTGCAGAGGGCGAGCAGGCATAAAAGCCCCGGTCCGGTGCATAGGATGCACCAGAAAAGGGGAGACGAACCATGCCGGAAAAAAACACCCAGAGATCCGCAGCCCGCGCCGCACGATCTGATCTTGGAAAGCCGCGCCCGCCTGACGGTGACCGGTGTGCAGAAGGTACTGCACTGCAATGCCGACAGCGCTGCCATGGAAACGGGCAAGGGCACGCTGCACCTGACCGGGGCGCAGCTGAACATGGCGGCGCTGGATCTGGAGACCGGGGAGGCGAAGTTCACCGGCCGCATCGACACGCTGGAATATACGGCCAGCGCACCGGCGGGCGGTTTTCTGCGCCGCCTGCTGCGATGATCCCGGTACTGCCGCCTGCAGCCCTTGGGCAGGAGATCGCTGCCTGCACGGTGCTGGGAGCCAGTATCGGCGCACTGCGGGCTGTATTCCCGGCCAGAGGGCGTGCAGCTTTTGTGCCGGATCTGGTGTGGATGGGTGCTGTGCTGGCTGCTGTGCAGAGCTACGCAGCAGGGCAGAGCAGTGCCGGTGTTCTGCGCTGGTACATGGCTGCGGCAGCCTTTGCCGGTGCCGGTGCAGCAGCCTTTGTGCTGGGTGCACCGCTGCGTGCAGCGGGGAGGCGTTTTTACAGCGCCGGGTGCTCCGGCCGGCAGAGCGGCGGCGCGCCCGGCGGAGAAAGGTGCGCAAACTACGCCGCAGCGCAAAAAAGAACTGCAAAAAAGCGCAAAAAGAACTTGCCAAACCAGCGCCGCATGATGTATAATTCATATGTGTTAAAGTAAGAGTCAAATGCAACGGGGGCAGAAGAGATCATGGCAGCACCGGACCGCAGAAAACGCAAGAAGAAAAGTGGTCGTTAAAAACGCTTGTACGGGTGTTTTTTTGTCCTGCTGCTGCTGAGTATGCTGGCAGCATACATTTCCAATCAGGTCACCATCAGCTCCAAACGTGCGGAGCTGGACACGCTGAACGAGCAGATCGCCCAGCAAAAGACTGAAAACGAGGAGATGCAGCGCATTCTCAGCGGCGATGCAGACCAGATCACCGAGTGGGTCGCGCGGGATTCTTACAATTACGCTGCACCCAACGAGCGCATCTTTGTGGATGTGACCGGCAGCTGAATTGCTGCCCATTCTATGGAAAACAAGGAGTATTGAGTTTTGGCAATTGAGGTAGGGAACGTATTCGAGGGCCGCGTCACCGGTGTAAAGCCGTTTGGCGCTTTTGTCGCACTGCCGGAGGGCCGTGTAGGCATGGTCCATATTTCCGAGGTGTCCAACGAGTTCGTGCAGGACATTGCAGCTGTTCTGCACGATGGTGATATCGTCAAGGTGCAGGTGATCAACATTGCACCGGATGGCAAGATCGCGCTGTCCATCAAGCGCTGCTGCCGCCGCCTCCGCGCCCGGCGCGTGAGGGCAGAGGCCCTGCAGGCGGTCCGCGCTCTGGTGGTCCCCGTCCGGGCGGCCCCCGCGAGGGTGGTCATTTTGGTGCAGGCCGCGGCGGCGCTGGCCGCCCCCCGCGTGAGGGCGGCAGAGGCCCTGCCCGCGACAGCGCACCCCGTGTATGGCAGCCCAAGGCTCCCGTCCGTTCCGATAACATGAGTTTTGAGGACATGATGAGCCGCTTCAAGAGCCAGAGCGAAGAGAAGATGGCCGATCTTGATCACGAGACCAATAACCGCCGCGGCGGTGGTTATGCGCCTCGCGGCCGCGGTGGCCGCCGCTGAGCGGAAAGGCCTGCGCTTTTCAAGCCTGATCAAAATAACGGAAACAGACCTGTCTCATTTGATCGGGCAGGTCTGTTTTTTCCGTAATAAAAGAAAGGAAACACAATGCCTGCAAAATTTGAACTGATCGCGCCCTGCTTTTTTGGGTGTGAATCCACTGCAAAATTTGAGCTGACCCGCATCGGCGCAGAGAATATCCGCGTGGACGATGGCCGTCTGAGCTTTGCCGGCGGCGCAGAGATGATCGCTGCTGCAAACCTTAATCTGCGCACGGTGGAGCGCGTGATGCTGCTGCTGGCCCGCTACAGGGCCGCCACCTTTGATGACCTGTTCGACGGCGTGTACGATATCCCGTGGGAGGAGCTGCTGCCCGCAGACGCAGCCTTTCCGGTCACCGGCTCTTCGCTGAACAGCCAGCTGTCCAGTGTGCCTGCCTGCCAGAGCATCATCAAAAAAGCTGTGGTCAAGCGCCTGATGGCAAAGCACCACACCTCTGTGCTGCCGGAGACCGGCGCGGAGTACAAGATCCGCTTCATGCTGCGCAAGGATCAGTGTGAGATCATGCTGGACACCACCGGCGACGGCCTGCACAAGCGCGGCTACCGCCGCAACGCCATGGAGGCACCCATCCGCGAGACTTTGGCGGCTACCATTGCAGACCTTGGCCGTGTGCGCCGCGACAGTCTGGTGGAGGACCCCTTCTGCGGCAGCGGCACGCTGCTGATCGAAGCTGCTCAGAAGCCATGAACATTGCCCCCGGCTGAAGCGCCGCTTTGCCGCCGAGCGCTATGGCTTTGTGCCGGCAGCCATCTGGCCGAGCAGCGTCAGAAGGCACTGGCCGAGGCCAAGCTGGATGTGGGCTTTGAAGCCTTTGGCTATGATATCGACCCTGCCGCTGTGGCTCTGGCCAACGCCAACGCAAAGCTGGCCGGTGTGGAAAAGCGCTGCCACTTTGAAGTGGCTGATGTGGCCGACTTTGCCGCGAAGCAGGAGGCCATCGTGCTGACGAATCCCCCGTATGGCGAGCGCATGAGCACCATTGAAGGTGCTGCAAAGCTGGCCCGCACGCTGGGCCGGCAGATGGAAGCACACCCCTGTGCAGGCGTGTATGCGATCACTGCCGATATGGATTTTGAGACCCACTACGGCAAGCGTGCCAACAAGCGCCGCAAGATGTACAACGGCATGATCCCCTGCCAGCTGTATATGTACTACAGCGCGCCCAAGTTTGAGCACACTGCAAAGCCGATGCCGAAGTCCGGCTTTGACGGCAAGCGCACTGCACCGAACCGCTTTAACAAGAAGTAATTGAAAAATGTTACCTGCCGCACCGGAGCTGTCCAGTGCGGCTTTTTACATTGCAGCCGGTAATTACCGGAAAAAACAAAGCGGGGCCTGAATTGGCAGGAGATGGAAATGGACGCAAATACAGGAAGTTTTACGCTGTGTTCCGCGCCACGTGCGGCAAAGATGAGACAAATTCATGCTCTTTTTACAAAGGATGGTTGAACCCGGGCTGAAAATGGATTATACTTACCTTATTATTCTGCGGTTCTTCCGAGGAGGAAAAGGTGCGTATGAAGGGTAGGATGCGGCCATATCTGCCGGAGCTCACCATCCGGGATTACAATATCTACCTGCGCTATCTGCGCGGGGTGCGACGTCAGCTGTACGAGGCGTACGGATTATATTCCTGCCATCTGCTGCGGAGCAACGGCGTGCTGTTTGCCATCCTTTCGGACAGTCTGGCCGGGCGGCAGGCCACTTGCCAGCGCAAGCGGGTCCCGGGCACACTGGCCTGGCGCAGGCTCATGTGCCAGACCCAGGGCATCCGGCTGGCCGCACAGGTGGAGGTGCTGCTGGGCTGGCACAACCTGCAGGACCGCAAATACAGCGAGCTGCGGCCGCTCAAGCGCCTGCGCCGTGCGGTGGACCGTCTGCTGCTGCGCCGCGCCTATGAGCGTGCCGTGCAGGAGAACCCGGCGCTGGAACGGCTGTTCGTGCAGGAGCGGGATCAGGCCGTGGTGCAGATGAATCTGAGCGCCAAGAACTACTCTCTTGCCGCTGAACCCATGAGCAACATTTACGGTGCACTGTATTCCACCCTTGCCACCGACGACCCCAGCCAGCGCAAGAGCATGCGCTACATCGGCAGCAGCATCGGCCGCATTTTTTACCTGCTGGATAAGGCTGAGCGCTTTGAGATGGACAAGAGCAGCGGCCGCTACAACGTGTTCGTAGTCAACGACCTGCGGGGACAGGCTGCGGCGGTGGAGAATGCCCGCCGTCAGGCACTGGCTGCCGCCAACGATCTGATCCGCGTGTACAGTATGCTGGACATCAAAATTGAACCGCGGCCTGCTGGATAACATCATGCTGCTTGGCCTGCACCATGCGGTGGAACCGCTGGAAGCCGGTGCTGAGCACGAAAACTGGGAGATCCCATGAAGCAAAACCATCAAAAAAGCTGGGCCATGGCTTACTGCGGCATTGTGGCGGCGCTGTGCGTCGCACTGATGCTGCTGGGAGCTGTGATCCCCATTGCCATGTTCATTGCGCCTGCAGTGGCGGGCTTTCTTGTTGCAACAATCTGCGTGGAGTGCGGGATGCAGCTGGCTTTGACGGCCTATGCGGCAGTCAGCCTGCTGGCACTGCTGTTCGTGCCGGATAAGGAAGTAGCGCTGATCTTTGTGTTTTTGCTGGGGTATTACCCGCTGGCAAAGCCGAAGTTTGAGCGCATCCGCCCTGCGGTTCTGCGCATTGTCTGCAAGCTGCTGCTGTGCAACGGCACAGTGCTGGCCATGTACGGGCTGGTATTTCTGCTGGTGCCGGCGGGCAGCATTTCGCAGGAGCTGCGCACCACCGCGCTGGCTGTCTCGCTGGCAACGCTGGTCATGGGCAATGTTGCCTTTGTGCTGTACGACCGGGCATTGCATAACATGCTCATGATGTACCGGCTGGTCTGGCGGCCGAAACTTCATAAAACTTTGGGCTGGCGCTGAGCCAGCCTTTGTGCTATAATGGGGCATCAGAAAGGGGAGAGCGCAGCACACAGGTAACGCAAGCGCCGGGCCACGCGGGTGACAGCCGCGAGGGTGACGAGGAGAGGAATCATCGAAAGATCGGCGGATGTTTCTCCGGCTGAGGGCTAGACCAGCCGCAGAGAAGGGCAAAAAACGGCAGCAATACCGCAACAGATCCCTTCAAAGAAAGCCATACAAGAACATAAACTGTACTAGGAAGCTGACTGGATATCACTGCGCCTTTTTGCGCGGGAACGGTCGGTATGGAGGTGTTTTGTATGTGCGGCATTGTTGGTTATGTCGGTAAGCGCAGTGCGCAGGACGTGCTGCTGGATGGTCTGGAAAAGCTGGAGTATCGCGGGTACGACTCCGCCGGTGTGGCGCTTGCGCTGGACGGCGGCATCCGCGTGGTAAAAAGCAAAGGACGGCTCACCGCCCTGCGGGAAAAGCTGGCGGCGCAGCAGCTGGCACAAAGCTTCTGCGGCATCGGCCACACCCGCTGGGCTACCCATGGCGAGCCCAGCGATGTGAACAGCCACCCGCATTCGACCCCGCGCGTGAGCATTGTGCACAATGGCATCATTGAAAATTACGGCCTGCTCAAGGAGCGCTTGGCCGCAAAAGGCTATACCTTCCAGAGTGAGACGGACACCGAAGTGCTGGTAAAGTTGATCGACAGCTGCTATACCGGTGACCCGCTGCGTGCACTGCAGCAGGCGCTTGCCAAGTGCGCGGCAGCTATGCGCTGGCCGTGCTGTTCCGGGATTACCCGGACACCATTTTTGCAGTCAAGCGGGAAAGCCCGCTGATCGTCGGCTGGGGCGAGGGCGAAAACTTTGTGGCTTCGGATATTCCGGCACTGCTCAAGTATACCCGGAAATACAGCGTGCTGGAAGAAGGGGATATGGCCGTCTGCACCACAGAGGGCATCCGCTTTTACAACGAATTTGGTGAGCCGGTGGAGCGCCAGCAGCTGAAGGCGGACTGGGATATGGAAGCTGCCGAAAAGGGCGGCTATCCCCACTTTATGCTCAAGGAAATCAACGAGCAGCCTGCGGCCATTATGGCCACGGTCAGCCCCCGTGTAGAGGACGGACTGCCGGTGCTGCGCATCCCGGAGCTGACCGATGAAGTGCTGCGCGGTATTGGCCGGGTGCATCTGGTGGGCTGCGGTACGGCTATGCATGCCGGTATGGTGGGCAAATCTGCCATCGAAACGTTGGCCCGTGTGCCCGCCGAGGTGGACATTGCCAGCGAGTTCCGTTACCGGGACCCCATTCTGGAAAAGAACGATCTGGTCATCATCATCAGCCAGTCCGGCGAGACCAGCGACACGTTGGCAGCGCTCAAGCTGGCCAAGAGCCGCGGCGTGCCGGTGCTGGCCATCGTGAATGTGGTGGGCAGCTCCATTGCACGTGCCGCAGATTATGTAATGTACACCTATGCCGGGCCGGAGATCGCGGTAGCATCCACCAAGGCGTATATGGTGCAGATGTGCGTGCTGTATCTGTTTGCACTGCGGCTGGCCTACGCGCGCGGACGGCTGAGCGAGGCAGAGACCCGCCGCTTTACGGCCCAGCTGCTGCGCGCACCGGAGGTCATCAAGCCGCGCCTTGCAGATTGTGAGCAGATCAAGTACCTTGCCAGCCGCTATGTGAACACCCAGAGTTGCTTCTTTATCGGGCGTGGCTTTGACTATGCGCTTTCGCTGGAAGGAAGCCTGAAACTCAAGGAGATCAGCTATGTGCACTCGGATGCCTATGCAGCCGGTGAACTGAAACATGGTACCATCAGCCTGATCACCGATGGTGTGCCGGTGATCGCACTGGCCACCCAGAAACAGGTGTACGAAAAGACCATTTCCAATGCCAAGGAGACCCGCAGCCGCGGCGCAAGGGTGCTGCTGTTTACCACAAAGGATGCTGTGGTGCCGGAAGGCGTGGCAGATGCCGTGATCCGGCTGGATGAGTATGAGGACATTCTGATGCCGCTGCAGCTCATTGTGCCGTTACAGCTGTTCGCCTATTATATGGCTGTTCTGCGCGGCTGTGACGTGGATAAGCCGCGTAATCTGGCCAAGAGCGTGACCGTGGAGTGACGGCACAAAACGCAGCCAGAAAGCCCTGCACGAAACAGAAATAAAAAAAACAGGACCCGCGCTGAATCACTGAAGTGCATTCTGTCAAGTAGAAAAAATAATATAAGGTTTTGTTCGCCGTTTCCACAAGGAGACGGCGAATTTTTTTGTGCAAAATCGGTATCAGGCAGCTCGGTTCATGGCACCGACATGAGCCTGCATCGACATCTGGATGAACAGACGGTGCTGGTAACGGCGGTTGTTGCAGCAGTCAATCGTGAAGAGTGATTGTTCTTTCTTGACATGAAAATACCCCCAGAGTACTCAGAGTTTTGTCTCTGTTTACTCTAGGGGTAGCGTATCACATGGAATGCCGGGGCATTGTGATTTATAGATTATTTGTTTCGGCAGGAGGTGCTTCCGATGCAGACGTTTCTACCGGAACATCGTCCTCCGGGTCACCGAAGTTGTCGTGGTAAGTCTGCAGCAGGTCGATCTCCTTGTTGCGCTTCAGGCCGTGGATGACCAGCTTTTTTGATCACATCATAGATGACTGCAAACAGCGGCACACCTACGATCATGCCCACAAAGCCCCACAGACCGCCGAACAGCAGGATGGCGAACAGTACCCAGAAACTGGAAAGACCGGTGGTGTTGCCCAGGATCTTGGGGCCGATCACGTTTCCGTCCAGCTGCTGCAGCACCAGAACGAACAGGACGAACCACAGCGCCTTGATGGGGCTCTGAATGAGGATCAGCAGGGTGGCGGGCACGGCACCGATGAACGGGCCGAAGAAGGGAATCACATTGGTCACGCCGATGATCACGGAAACCAGAAGGGCACTGGGGAACTTGAAGATCAGGCAGCCGATATAGCACAGCACGCCGATGATGGCGGAATCCATGATCTTGCCGTTGATGAAGCCGCCGAACATCTTATCGGCGTACTTCACTTCTTCCTTGATCAGCTCTGCCCAGCGGGGCTTGAAGATGCTGTAGAGCACCAGCTTGGCCTGCTGCACAAAGCGCTTGCGGCTGGCCAGCATATACACGGCCACGATGATGCCGATGATCAGGTTCTTGGCCATGGTCACTACGTTCAGCACACCCACTGCGGCACCGCTGACGATGTTCTGCATGGAGGGCAGGAGCCGGGTCTGATCAGATCATCGATATTGGTGCTGATAGTAGCATAAGCAGAGTTGAGCATGTCCATGATCTGTTGGTTGTTCTCAATGAACTCCACATGATTCGCCCACTGCACGAACTTTGCGAGGTTGCGCTGCGCAGTGTAGTACAGGGTGGTCACGCTGGTAATGAGCTGCGGAATGATCATCATGCACAAAGCGTAGATGAGGAGCAGGCCGAACAGGATGGTCAGCGTAACGGACAGCACATTGACCAGACCATGCATCTTTTCCGGGATGAACCGGCGCAGAAAGCTCTCGATGGTGTTGCACACAGGCTTGAGCAGGTAGGCGATGACGGCACCGTAGATGAATGGCATCAGAATGCCGGTCAGCGTGGAGATGGCATCACCAAAACCATCGAAGCGGTAGATCAGGAAAAAGAAGATGATGCTCAGGGAGATCGCTCCAAATCCTGCCAACATCCCGTAGAGATAGGGCTTGATGTGCGGCTTTTTGTCCATCATGATAGACTCCATTTCAGCCGCGGACAGCAGGAATCCCCGCGGCACTTATCAGATTTTGTTGCTCCTGCGCCAGATGTGCATTTTTTCGGCTTCCTTGATCAGGTCTTCACGGAAGTCGGGATGTGCTACGCTGATCAGAGCTTCGGCCTTTTCCCAGGTGGTCAGGCCCTTCAGGTTCACGCAGCCGTACTCGGTGCACAGGTAGTGGATGTTGGCACGGGTATCGGTGACGATGCTGCCGTTTTCCAGAGTGGGACGGATGCGGCTCTCCAGCTGGCCGGTCTTCTTATTAAAGAAGGTAGAGGACAGGCAGATAAAGCTCTTGCCACCCTTGGAAAGGTATGCGCCCAGAACGAAGTCCAGCTGACCGCCGGCACCGGAGATTTGCTTGAGCCTGCAGTCTCGGCGTTCACCTGACCGAACAGGTCGATGTCCACAGCGTTGTTGATGGAAATAAAGTTATCCAGTGCGGAGATGCTGCGGATATCGTTGGTGTAGTCCACGGGTGCAGACATGCACTCCGGGTTATCGTTCAGGTAATCGTACATTTTCTGGGTGCCGGCACCGAAGGCGTAGACCTGACGGCCCTTGTCCAGCTGCTTGCATGCACCGGTGATCTTGCCGGCCTTGGCGATATCCACAAAGGCATCCACATACATTTCGGTGTGCACGCCAGATCCTTCAAATCGCTCTGTGCGATCAGGCTGCCGATGGCATTGGGCATACCGCCGATGCCCAGCTGCAGGCAGGCACCGTTGGGGATCTGCGGAACGATCAGGTTGGCAACCTTCAGATCCACTTCGGTAGCAGCACCGGGAGCGGCCATCTGGCCGATGGGCGGGTTCTCGCCTTCCACGATGCCGGTGACCTGAGAAATGTGGATGCAGTTCTCCATGCCGCCAAGGCAGCGGGGCATGTTCTTGTTGACCTCAACGATGATCTTCTTGGCTTTTTCGCACACAGCACCCAGATGAGATGCACTGGGGCCGAAGTTGAAGTAGCCGTGCTCGTCCATGGGGGTCACCTGGAACACCGCCACATCCAGCGGATCCGGGCTTTCGCGGTAGTAGCGGGGCAGCTCGGAATAACGGATGGGGGAGTAGAAGGAGAAGCCCTGTGCAATGGCCTTGCGCTCAATGCCGCCCATATGCCAGCTGTTCCATGTCATGTGTGCAGCGGGATCGTCGATCTGGAAGATCGCGGGCACCCACATCAGGATGCCGCCGCGGAAGTTGACACCTTCCAGCTCAGGCAGACGCTTTGCAATCTCGGCATCCACCGCCACAGGGGTGTTCACAGCCCAGCCGTAATCCACCCAGTCACCGCTTTTGACCAGTGCGGCAGCCTGAGCGGCGGTCATTTTTCTTCTGAGCATACAGTTCCGTAAAATCCATTATAAACCATCCTCTCCTATAATAACATAAAGGAATTGTAAATTTATCATTTACTCTTCCTGCACGGACAAATCTTTGCAGGATGTTTACCACCTGTTGGCAATTTGAACACAGCTCTGACACAGGCGGATGATATCCTGATAACCAGCAGAAGGCAGCTGTCGGACAGGGCAGCAGATCTGCACAACTTAGTTATAACATTAACAATGTGTAGAATCAATAGTTTATCGAGAAAATTTTGACCGACTGGCAATATGGACAAAATTCGCGGAGTTTCTGGACGATTGTTTGGTGCTGAAAAACCAAAATCTTTGCAAAAGGACTTGATAAAATTTTGACGATATGGTTTACTTATAGCGTAGCAAGCAGCTGCGATGCAGCATGACATTGATTGTTTAAATTTTTAACGATAAACGTACAGCTTGCACAAAAATCTTGCACCCAAGACTGGAAAGTGCTATCATGGCAGAACCAAAAACGCGCTTTTCACAGCGCTCAAGGAGGACACCAGACGATGGCAACAGCAGTTTATCCCGGTTCGTTCGATCCGGTCACAAAAGGGCATCTCGATATCATCAAGCGCGCAGCAAAGATCAACGATCATCTGATCGTGGCGGTGCTCAACAACAACGCAAAGAATCCGCTGTTCACCGTGGAGGAACGCGTGGAGCTTTTAAAGGAATGCTGCAAGGGCATCCAGAATGTTTCGGTGGAGAGCTTCGACGGCCTGACCGTGGAGTTCGCCAAGAAACGGCACGCTTCGGTGATGGTGCGGGGCCTGCGGGCGGTGACGGATTTTGAAAACGAGATCCAGCTTGCGCAGACCAATCACGCACTGATGCCCGGCATCGAGACCATGTTTCTGGCAACGAGCATCAAGTGGAGCTACCTTTCTTCCACCATTGTAAAAGAGGCAGCTTACTACGGCAGCGACATCGGTAAGTTCGTCACACCCAATGTGGAAAAGGCGGTCAACGAAAAGTATGCGCTGATCCGGCAGAAAAAAGACCCCGAGACCTAATTTGTAAAAAGCGCTTACGGGCGTTTTGATAAAAATGGCTTACGAAAAGTAACACATACACAATTCAGGAGGCTATTCACATGAAAAAGATCGTTATCGCATCTGCATGCCGTACCGCTATTGGCAAGTTCGGCGGCACTCTGGCAAACGTTCCCGCAGTTGAGCTGGGCTCCATCGTCATCAAGGAAGCTCTGAACCGTGCAAACGTCGCTCCCGAGCAGGTCGGATCATGTCTACATGGGCTGCGTCATTCAGGCCGGTCTGGGCCAGAACGTCGCTCGTCAGGCTGCTCTGAAGGCTGGCCTGCCCATCGAGACCCCGGCTGTCACTGTCAACGTGGTGTGCGGCTCCGGTCTGAACTGCGTCAATATGGCTGCTCAGATGATCGAGGCTGGCGATGCTGATATCGTGGTCGCAGGCGGCATGGAGAACATGGACATGGCTCCCTTCGCACTGCAGAAGGCTCGTTACGGCTACCGCATGGGCGCTCCTATGGGCAAGAGCGAGATCGTGGATACCATGGTCAACGATGCTCTGTGGGATGCCTGCGGCTTCAACAAGCACATGGGCATGACCGCTGAGAACGTCTGCACCAACGAGACCTATCAGAAGAAGTACGGCTACAGCCCCATCACCCGTGAGATGCTGGACGAGTTCTCATACAACAGCCAGCTGAAGGCTGACAAGGCCATCAAGGACGGCGCTTTCAAGGACGAGATCGTTCCCGTTGTGATCAAGGGCAAGAAGGGCGACACCGTGTTCGATACTGATGAAGGCCCCCGTCTGAGCGCTCCTGAAGTGCTGGCAAAGCTGAAGCCCGCTTTCACCAAGGACGGCATCGTGACCGCCGGCAACTCTTCCGCCATCAATGACGGCGCTGCTGCTCTGGTCATCATGAGCGAGGAGAAGGCTAAGGAGCTGGGCGTGAAGCCTCTGGCTACCTGGGTCGCAGGTGCTTTGGCTGGCGTTGAGCCGGAAGTCATGGGTCTGGGCCCCATCGCTGCTACCAAGAAGGTCATGGCTAAGACCGGCATGAGCGTTGCTGACATGGATCTGATCGAGGCCAACGAGGCATTTGCTGCTCAGTCTGTGGCTGTCAGCCAGGCTCTGAACTTTGATATGAGCAAGGTGAACGTCAACGGCGGCGCAATTGCTCTGGGCCACCCGGTCGGCGCTTCCGGCGCTCGTATCCTGGTCACCCTGCTGTATGCTATGAAGCATCGCGGTGCTCACAAGGGTCTGGCTACCCTGTGCATCGGCGGCGGCATGGGCTGCGCTACCATCGTTGAGATGGACTAAGTTCCACCTCTTGGAATCCTGACTGAATGACAGACCCGGGCGGGGAAGGGAACCGGAGAGCCTTTCCTCCGTCCGGGGGCTGTTTGTGATAATTGATAAGATTTGAATAGGAGGTTTTCACAATGGCATTTGTAAAAACCGAGGTGCAGGGTGCAGTTGAGATCATTACCATCGACCGCCCCAAGGCACTGAATGCCCTGAATCCCGAAGTTCTGGCAGACCTGAAGGCAGCTTTTGAGGCTGTGGATCAGGAGACTGTCCGCTGCATCGTTCTGACCGGCGAAGGCGACAAGAGCTTCGTGGCAGGTGCAGATATCGGTTCCATGAGCACCATGACCAAGGCAGAGGGTGAGCCTCGGCAAGCTGGGCAATGATGTGTTCCTGATGATCGAGAGCTTCCCCATCCCCGTTATTGCAGCCGTGAACGGCTTTGCACTGGGCGGCGGCAACGAGCTGGCTATGAGCTGCGACATCCGCATCTGCTCTGACAACGCTGTGTTCGGCCAGCCGGAAGTGGGTCTGGGCATCACCCCGGGCTTCGGCGGCACCCAGCGTCTGGCACGTCTGGTCGGCATGGGTATGGCAAAGCAGCTGGTCTACTCTGCACTGAACATCAAGGCGGACGAGGCTCTGCGCATTGGTCTGGTGAACGCTGTGTATCCTCAGGCTGAACTGATGGAGAACGTGCTGAAGCTGGCCGGCAAGATCGCAAAGAATGCACCCATCGCTGTACGCAACTGCAAGAAGGCAATCAACGGCGGCATCAGCCTGCCCATCGAGAAGGCTGTTGAGGTCGAGGAAAAGCTGTTCGGCAGCTGCTTCGAGACCCACGACCAGAAGGAAGGCATGGCCTGCTTCCTGAGCCGTGAGAAGCCGAAGCCCAAGGCAGTGTTCACCAACAACTAATCCATTACTACATAATTTTTGATATTAAAGGAGAGGTTTCCTATGAAGATCGGTGTTATCGGCGCTGGCACCATGGGCCAGGGCATCGCAAAGGCATTTGCACAGGTTGAGGGCAACACCGTTGCTCTGTGCGACATCAAGCAGGAGTGGGCCGAGAATGGTCTGGCAAAGATCAAGAAGGGCTACGAGAAGCTGGTTGCCAAGGGAAAGATGACGCAGGAAAAGGCAGACGCTATCGTTGCTGCCATCACCCCGGGCCTGAAGGAAGACCTGTGCGCTGACTGCGATCTGGTCGTTGAGGCTGCTTTTGAGGATATGAAGGTCAAGCAGACCACCTTCGGCGAACTGGATAAAATCTGCAAGCCCGAGTGCATCTTCGCTTCCAACACTTCTTCTCTGTCCATTACCGAGATCGGCAAGGGCGTTGGCCGTCCGCTGGTCGGCATGCACTTCTTCAACCCCGCAGACCGCATGAAGCTGATCGAGGTCATCGCAGGCTGCAACACTCCCGCTGAGACCGTTGAGAAGATCAAGGAGATCTCTGTTGCCATCGGCAAGCAGCCGGTTCAGGTCAATGAGGCTGCAGGCTTCGTCGTCAACCGCATCCTGATCCCCATGATTAACGAAGCTGCTTTCATCAAGATGGAAGGCGTTTCCGATATCGCCGGCATCGACACCGCTATGAAGCTGGGTGCCAACCATCCCATGGGTCCCCTGGAGCTGGGCGACTTCATCGGCCTGGATATCTGCCTGGCTATCATGGACGTGCTGTACAAGGAGACCGGCGACAGCAAGTACCGTGCATGCCCGCTGATCCGTAAGATGGTCCGCGGCGGCAACCTGGGCTGCAAGAGCGGCAAGGGCTTCTACGTTTACAACGCAGACCGCACCAAGACCCCTGTTGACCAGCTGTAAATTCTGATAAACATTTCTCCCGACCGCGGAAACGCGGCCGGGAGGAATTTGTTTGCACCGGGCAATTCCGGTAAATGAAAAAGACCCGTTAGGAGGATATAGCGATGGATTTTACTCTGTCCAAGCAGCAGCAGATGGTACAGAAAATGTACCGCGAGTTTGCTGAGAACGAAGTCAAGCCCCTGGCAAAGAAGGTTGATGCGGAAGAGTACTTCCCCAAAGAGACCGTCGAAAAGATGGGCAAGCTCGGCATGATGGGCATTTATTTCCCGACTGAGGTCGGCGGTGCAGGCGGCGATGTGCTGTCCTACGTCATGGCAGTGGAAGAGCTGAGCAAGGTCTGCGGCACCACCGGTGTCATCGTCTCTGCTCACACCAGCCTGTGTGCTGCTCCTATTTATGAAAATGGTACTCCCGAGCAGAAGGCAAAGTATCTGCCCAAGCTGTGCAGCGGTGAGTGGCTGGGTGCTTTCGGCCTGACTGAGCCGGGTGCCGGCACCGATGCACAGGGTCAGCAGACCTTTGCAAAGCAGGACCCCGAGACCGGTGATTGGATCCTGAACGGTTCCAAGATCTTCATCACCAACGCCGGCTACGCAAACGTCTTTATCGTTATTGCTGTCACCGATATCGTGCCCGACAAGAAGGGCCGTCCCACCAAGCAGTGCTCCGCCTTTATCGTGGAGCGCACCGACCCGGGCTTCTCCGTCGGTAAGGCTGAGGACAAGATGGGCATCCGCGGTTCTTCCACCTGCGAGCTGATCTTTGAGGACTGCCGCATCCCTGCTGACCGTATGCTGGGTGTGCGTGGCCGCGGCTTCCAGCTGGCTATGGCTACTCTGGACGGTGGCCGTATCGGTATCGCATCTCAGGCTCTGGGCATTGCCGAGGGCGCTCTGGAAGAGACCGTTGCTTACGTCAAGGAGCGCAAGCAGTTCGGCCGCAGCATTTCCGCATTCCAGAACACCCAGTTCGAGCTGGCTGAGATGAAGGCACGCGTTGAGGCTGCAAAGTATCTGGTCTACGCTGCTGCTCTGAAGAAGCAGGAAGCAATGGATGGCAAGAAGGTCCGTTACAGCGTTGAGGCTGCTCAGGCAAAGCTGATCGCAGCCCGCACCGCAAGCGATGTGACCCGCCGCTGCCTGCAGCTGTTCGGCGGTTACGGCTACACCCGTGACTATCCCATCGAGCGCATGATGCGTGATGCCAAGATCACCGAGATCTACGAGGGCACCAGCGAAGTGCAGATGATGGTCATTTCCGGCGCGCTGCTGAAGTAAGGGAGGCAAGAGTTACAATGAAAGCAATTGTTTGTGTAAAGCAGGTTCCTGATACCTCCGGCAAGGTGTCCGTCAAGCCCGATGGCACTCTGGACCGTGCTTCGATGGCTACCATCACCAACCCTGATGACCTGAACGCTCTGGAGGCTGCTCTGAAGCTCAAGGACGCTACCGGCTGCGAAGTCGTTGTTGTTACCATGGGTCCCCCGCCGGCAGAAGGCATGCTGCGTGAGCTGCTGGCCCGCGGTGCAGATAAGGCTGTTCTGGTTTCTGGCCGTGAGTTCGGCGGTTCCGATACCTTCGCAACCAGCCAGATCCTGGCTGCTGCCGTCAACAAGATCGGTGTTGGCCCCGAGGACGTTGTGTTCTGCGGCCGTCAGGCAATTGATGGTGATACTGCTCAGGTCGGTCCTCAGATTGCTGAGAAGCTGCACCTGCCTCAGGTCACCTATGTGGCTGACATCCAGAAGGATGGCAACACCCTGACCGTGAAGCGTATGCTGGAGGACGGCTACATGATGGTCAAGGTGCAGACTCCCTGCCTGCTGACCTGCATCAAGGAGCTGAACCAGCCCCGTTACATGAGCGTGAACGGCATCTTCACCTGCTACGACAAGCCGATGGAAGTGTTCGATTACAACGCACTGAAGGACGATCCGCTGATCGAGGTCGATACCATTGGTCTGAAGGGTTCTCCGACGAACGTCTTTAAGTCCTTCACTCCTCCGCAGAAGGGCGCAGGCACCATGCTGAAGGGCGACGATACTGCCGCACAGCTGGCTGGTATCCTGGCCAAGAAGCACCTGATCTGATGAAAGGAGCATAGGATTACAATGGCTGATTTTAACGAATACAAGGGCGTATGGGTCTTCTGCGAGCAGCGCCAGGGCGCATTGATGCCCACTGATTTCGAGCTGGTGAGCGAGGCCCGCAAGCTGGCTGATGAGCTGGGCTGCGAGGTCACCGGTCTGCTGCTGGGCGACAACGTGGAAGGCATTGCCAAGGAGCTGGGCGGCTATGGTGCCGATAAGGTCATGGTCTGCGACAGCCCCCTGCTGAAGGATTACACCACCGATGCATACGCTAAGGTCGTGTGCGACATGGTCAACGAGTATAAGCCCGAAGTCCTGCTGATCGGTGCAACCAACATCGGCCGCGATCTCGGCCCCCGCTGCGCAGCTCGTCTGCACACCGGCCTGACCGCTGATGCTACCCATCTGGACATCGACACTGCAAAGTACATCGATTTCCTGAAGGAGAGCTCCACCATCGACCTGTCCAAGCAGAAGTTCGATATGGAAGACCGCAACCTGAAGATGACCCGTCCCGCATTCGGCGGCCATCTGATGGCTACCATCCATCTGCCCCCGCTTCCGTCCGCAGATGTCCACCGTGCGTCCCGGCGTTATGAAGAAGGCTCCCTTCGATCAGGCCAAGGCTGATGCCTGCCAGATCGTGAAGCCCGCATTCGCTCTGGCTGCTGAGGACATCAAGACCGAGGTCCTGAGCGTTGAGAAGGCCGCTGAGAAGCTGGTCGATCTGATCGGCGCAGACGTGATCGTCTCTGTCGGCCGCGGCATCAGCAAGGATGTCCAGAAGGGCATTGAGCTGGCTGAGCAGCTGGCAGCTGCTCTGGGCGGCGGCGTTGTGGGTGCTTCCCGTGCCGTCACCGATGCAGGCTGGATGACCGCTGACCATCAGGTTGGTCAGACCGGCAAGACCGTGCACCCCAAGATCTATGTTGCTCTGGGCATTTCCGGCGCTATCCAGCACACTGCTGGTATGCAGGACTCCGAGTGCATCATCGCTGTCAACAAGAACGAGGGTGCTCCCATCTTCGGCGTGGCTGACTACGGCATCGTGGGCGATCTGTTCAAGGTCGTGCCCGAGCTGATCAAGCAGATCGAGGCAGCAAAGGCTGCTCAGTGATCGACTGACGCGAGATCTTTTTTATAGCATAGCCTGAATTGTGGGAGGGCGGCTCTTCGGAGCCGCTCTTCTTTTTTATGTAAGGAATACGGCACAGCACAGATGGCCTGAAAAGGCTGCCTGTGCTGTTTTTTTGTTGCAGAAGTACAGCCAAAGGCGGCTGCAGCCCAGAAAGGGCTGCGGGATGGGAGGGGAGTGGAACGGAAAAGCGCACACAAAAGTCTGTTGCACTTTGAAATATGCATATAAGTAAATAAACATACAGAAAAATGCATGAAAAACACTGCAAAAAGGTGTGGAAAAATAAAATGCAACACGTTAAGTGTGACAAACAATCCTGGAAACGGTGAAGTGCAACACAGACGTAACAAATTTACGGTATCTTGGATGAACCTGTTGCGCTTGTGAAACGTTTTCGGAACGGGAAATTTTGATTTTTTGCATTTTCTCTCAAAAAATCGACAGAAACCCCTTGACGATGAGATGCTATTGTGATACTTTTGTTGCACAAAAGCAACACATTTGAAACGGAAGAGTTGCAAATGTGTTGCAGTACGCATTCACATGAATGCAAAAAAGTTTTTATATACAAAAGCTTGCGGAGGATGTCTTATGAAACTCGAGATGCGCACCCTGAAAAATATCGCAGCAGCTGCTATGACTCTGGCTGTGGTTTTTGGTGCTGCATCTCTCAGGCCCGTTACTGCAAACGCAGCTGAGGCTTCGGGTTCTGCCTCCATCGAAGAAGAAAATTCCTACATCAGCTTTCAGGACGAAGCTTATCAGAACGAGTTCCTGCGCCGCGTAAACAACGAGCGCGCAAAGGCTGGCCTGAAGCCCGTTCAGCTGGGCGACAGCAACCACAATAGTGCCGCTCAGGAGCGCGCCGAAGAGATCGCAACCGTCAATTCTCACGTTCGTCCCAATGGTACCAAGTGGTACACTGTTCTCAGCGAGTACGGCGTGACGGATGCCGCTGCTGGCGAGAATGCCGCATGGGGCAGCGTTTCTCCTGAAGAAGTCGTGAATGCCTGGATGAACTCCGAAGGCCATCGCGCAAACATTCTGAATCCCGAAGCTCGTGCAATGGGTGTTGGCTACTACTACAACAGCTCCAGCACTTGGGGCCATCAGTGGATCCAGCTCTTTACGAAGTGATCATCTGCTTTCTTCTAACAAAAAGATCGGCTGAGCTGCAAGGCTTGGCCGATTTTTTTGTTGCGCTTTTTTCTGGCAGAGGACATGCGGGCAGCGGTACCGGGAGCTGGCCTTGACACAAAAACGTATGCGGCAGTGGTTGCACAACGGACGATTTATGTTATACTTGTTTTGAATAACATGCAGGAGGAACCACAGTGGAGGATTACCGCACCATCCATGGCACGGCCACAGGAGAATACGAAGAAAAAGAAGAGCCGCTTCATTGCGGCGCTGTCATTTGCGGACAGCGAGGAGCTGCCGTTGCATTTCTGGAACAGGTGCGTGCGGCCAACCGCACCGCCCGTCACAATGTGTATGCCTACCGCCTGCGGGAAGGCAACCGGGAACGCTATTCAGATGATGGTGAACCGGCCAAGACGGCGGGCACACCAGCGCTGGAGGTGCTGCAGCACAGCGGCCTGACGGATCTGATCGTGGTGGTGACCCGTTACTTTGGCGGCGTGCTGCTGGGCACCGGCGGCTTGGTGCGCGCATACACCACGGCTACGGCCCGTGCACTGGAAAATGCCGAGGTGGTCACGGTGCGCAGCGTGGTGGAGCTGCGCGTGACGGTGGATTACTCCCTTTATGAGCGTGCATCGCTGCTGATCGATGCGGCGGGAGCAAAACAGGCCGCGCCGCAGTTCACGGATCGCGTGACCCTGTGCTGGCAGATGCCGGAACACACCGAAGGCCCGCTGCTGGAACAGCTGCGGGAGCTGACGCGCGGCAGCGCGCAGGTGACGGTATCCGACCCGTTCTACGCACCGTTCTGAACCCGGCAGCAGCAAAAATAAAAAAGCAAGCATTATTTTGCGAACCGACAGGCTTTTTCCCCCTTCGACAAAGCGGGTGTGCTACAATTGCCGCAGACGCAGCAATTGGGATCGGCTGTGCCGAAACAGAGAGGGGGAATGGCGACAAAAAGGGAGGGCGACTTTGTATGGATGTACGTCAGCGCACAGAAGAGATCGAACATATGACCTTCGCGCCGTGGGCTACCTTCAGCGACCAGAGCCGCGGCCGCATGCTGCCGGAAGAGCAGGACCCGATCCGGCCGGTGTCCAGCGTGACCGTGACCGGGTGCTGCACTGCAAGGCGTTCCGACGGCTCAAACAAAAGACGCAGGTGTTCCTCTCGCCGGAGGGAGACCTGTACCGCACCCGACTGACCCATACGCTGGAGGTCTCGCAGATCGCGCGGACCATTGCCCGCGCTCTGCGGCTGAACGAAGATCTGACTGAAGCAATCAGCCTTGCCCATGATCTGGGCCACACGCCGTTTGGCCATGCCGGGGAGCGCGCGCTGAATGAGCTGTGCCCGGACGGCTTCAAGCACTACATGCAGAGCCTGCGTGTGGTGGACAAGCTGGAAAAGGACGGCCGGGGCCTGAACCTGACGTGGGAGGTGCGCAACGGCATCGTGACCCACACAAAGGGCACCTGGGCGGCAACGCCGGAAGGGCGCATCGTGCGCATGGCGGATCAGATCGCCTATGTGAACCACGACATTGAGGACGCGGTGCGCGCCGGTGTGCTGGACCCAGCCACCCTGCCGAAAGAATGCACCGCCGTGCTGGGCCAGACAAAATCTGCCCGCATCACCACCATGATCAACAGTATCCTTGCCAACAGCGATGGGGATGTGAAGGTGGGCGCAGAGGAAAACGAAGCCTTCCTTGCGCTGCGGGATTTCATGTATGCCACCGTGGTACGTGGACAAGACCGCCAAGCGGGAAGAGCAGAAGGTGGACAAGGTGATCGGGGAACTGTACGATTACTACCTGAACCATGTGGACCGGATGTCCAATTTTTACATCCAGCTGGCTTATCAGGAGGGCAGAGAACGCGCAGTGACTGATTACATCAGTGGCATGAGCGATGAATTTGCCATCCGCACTTTTGAGGAATTGTTTGTGCCCCGGAAGTGGCATGTCCTATAAATCCGAAAGGTCGTTTGAAAGATCCATGATCCCACACGAATACATTGAAGAACTGACCCGCCGCACCGACATTGTGGAGCTGGTGGGCAGCTATGTGCAGCTCAAGCGCAAGGGACGTTTGTATGGCGGCCTGTGCCCCTTCCACAGCGAAAAAAAAACGCCCTCATTCTACGTCTACCCGGACACCCAGAGCTTTTACTGCTTTGGCTGCGGCGCAGGCGGCGATGCCATTACCTTTACGAAAAAGATCAACAGCATCGATTACCCGGAGGCCGTTAAGTTGCTGGCAGCGCGGGCCGGTATGCCGGAGCCGCAGGAGGACGACAAAACAGGCCGGATGCGCAGCCGCATCCTCTCCATGAACAAGGAGGCGGCACGGTTTTCCACGCCTGCCTGAACTCCACCGTGGAGGAAGCCCGGCAGGCCCGTGCCTACTGGCGGCGGCGCGGTCTGGACGACAAGACTATCGTCCGGTTCGGGCTGGGTTATGCGCCCAACGACGGACAGGCGCTGTATCAGTTCCTGCGCGATAAGGGCTACAATCAGCAGGAGCTGGATGCCAGCGGCCTGTTCAAGCGCAGTGCGTCCGGCCGCATCTACTGCCTGTTCTGGAAGCGGGTGATGACCCCCATCTTTGACCTGCGCGGCAACATCATTGCGTTTGGTGGGCGCGTGCTGGACGATTCCAAACCGAAATATGTCAACAGCCCGGAAACGCTGGTGTACCACAAATCCGAGACGGTGTTTGCGCTGCAGATCGCAAAGCGCAGCGCGGTGCGCCGGTTCGTGCTGTGCGAGGGCTACATGGACGTGATCAGTATGCATCAGGCAGGCATCGACACAGCAGTGTGCGCCTGCGGCACGGCCCTGACCCCGGAGCAGGTGCGGCTCATCAGCGAGTATGCTGACGAGGTGATCCTGAGCTACGATTCGGACGAAGCAGGCCAGAAGGCCACGCTGCGCTCGCTGGAACTGTTCCGCAACAGCCCGGTAAAGGTGGGTGTGCTGCAGATCCCCGGTGCAAAGGACCCGGACGAGTACATCAAAAGTATGGCGCAGAGCGGTTCAAGGCTCTGCTGGACGGTGTGGGCAATGCACTGGACTTCCGGCTGGGCCGTCTGCGCAGCCAGTACGATCTGGCACAGGATGCCCAGCGGCTGGAATACGTGAAGGAAGCTGTGAATATGCTGGCAGAGCGCTCCAACCCTACCGAGCAGGAAGTGTATGCGGGGCGTCTGGCTGAGGAGACCAACATCTCCAAAACAGCTATCATGACCCAGCTGGAGACTGCAGTGAAGAGGGCGGGCAGCAAGCACCGCTGGGAGAAAAAGCAGCAGGCGCTCAAGTCCGGTGAGATGAATCAGATCAACGTGCCGTACAGTGCGGGCGCAGTCAGGCGTTGGGCATTGCCAGCGCACAGCAGCGGCTGTTGGCGGCCATGCTGCGGGAGCCGCACTATATCGATCTGGTGCAGGGGCAGCTGACCGCAGAACAGTTCGTGCTGCCGCAGCAGAAGGAGCTGTTTGAAGCCATGCTGCGCTGCCGACAGGAGGGCATTGAGATCAGCCTGACTACGCTGCGCGCTTTTGTAAGCGAAGAAGCGCTGAATGAACTGAGCCATCTTGCGGCACAATACAGCGATGTGAATTGTACGCCGGATGATATCCGGCTGTATCTGGACCGCATTGCCCGGG
>ENA-OQAX01000008-OQAX01000008.1-human-gut-metagenome-genome-assembly--contig:-NODE-8-length-34512-cov-4.833096_pt1 | contig 34512 bp, 49 predicted proteins | sample MGYA00242741_ERZ504539 | MGnify/ENA primary metagenome ERZ504539 (study PRJEB26092, sample SAMD00036277) | human gut metagenome | host: Homo sapiens | study: EMG produced TPA metagenomics assembly of the... | reverse complement strand
GACCGCTGCCCCTGCTTCGGTTCGCTGTTTCCGCCACTGGCGGCGCTCACCTTTGCAGCATCCAGTATTATCTGCGCTTTTGGCTTAGCATCTGCCGCACCTCGCTCGCCGTATCGGCACTTAGAATCATGCGGTATTGCCGTAAAAATCAACGCAAAATAAATCTTGATTTTTTGACAGGCCTGTAGTATACTATACAAGCAACATATGAGCCGGTGTGTTGGAATTGGCAGACGAGACGGACTCAAAATCCGTTGGTGGTGACACCGTGTGGGTTCGACCCCCACCACCGGCACTGATATAAGACCCAAAAGGCGCAGAGCTTTTTGGGGTCTTTTTTTTGGCATGGTCACGGGGGTCGAACAGGGCGGCACGGCTAAGCCGCGCACAAAAGTCTCCGGTGGAGACTTTTTGTGACCCACGCCCCCACCACCGCTTAACAAAACAGCCCGGAACTGCCGCCTGCATTTGCGGTGGTTCCGGGCTGTTGCTTTACCTATTCACCTTGCAGCTGTCAACGTGCAGGTATGGGTTCCTGGAATGCCTTATGCCTTTTTGCTGTAATCGCGTGCGCCGTAAATGGCGGTGCCGATGCGCACAATGGTAGCACCCTCGCGGATGGCATCTGGGTAATCCCCGCTCATGCCCATGGAAAGGATATCCATTTTGGCGTTCTCATAATGGCGGTCAGCAGCTTTTGCCAGCAGTTCCCGCATTTGGGCAAAGAACGCGCGGGTCTCATCCGGGGTTGCAGCTGCCGGCGGGATGGCCATCAGGCCGCGCAGGCGGATATGCGGCTGTGCGGCTGCCATATCCAGCAGGGGCCACAGGCTTTCGGCAGAACGCCAGACTTGCTCTCTTCCCCGCCGATGTTGATCTCGATCAAAATTTCCTGGGTCAGGTTTGCGGCGGCAGCGGCGCGCTCCACCTTTTGCAGCAGGTGCTCGCTGTCCACGCTTTCAATCAAAGCAGCACGGCCCACCACTTTGTTGACCTTGTTGGTCTGCAAATGGCCGATAAAATGCCCCGGCTTACCGCAATAAGCGTTGGCGTCGGTCTTTTCCACCAGTTCCTGCACATGGTTTTCGCCAAACAGGTCAATGGGCAGAACGGCGCTGGCAATCACCTCTTCCACGGTGCGGGTCTTGCAGGCGGCGCACAGCAGAATATCTGCCGGGTCGCGGCCGGCTTCACGCGCAGCGGCAGCCATATTTTCACGGATGCGGGCCACATTTTCGGCCATCATTGTCAGTTGTTCCTGTGTCAGCATGGTTCACATCTCCTGGTAAACGGCGCGGCTGCCGCCGATGTATTTGGGGCGGGTGCGGGCGCAGATGATGGGCGCAGCGCCGATCTGCTTGATGGTCAGGCGCACCGGCACGGCCACGCGCTTTTAAGTGCATGCCAATCAGCGTACCGCCGATATCAATTCCGGCAGCGGCACGCACTTCCTCCACCAGAACCGGATGTTCAAACGCCTGCCAGCAGTTGGTTGCCCAGCTGCCGCCCGCATGGGGCTGCGGGCACGGCGTTCACCTGTTCATAACCATACTTTTCGGCAGCTTCCTGCTCGATGACAATGGCGCGATTCAGGTGTTCGCAGCACTGGGCCGCCAGATAGACGCCCTGCGCTTTGAGCACCGGCAGAATACCCGCCAGCACAGCCGCGGCGGCTTCCATGCTGCTGTCCTTGCCAATATGCCCGCCAACGATCTCGCTGGAAGAGCAGCCGACTACAAAAATATCCCCGGCGCGCAGGTGTGCAGCCGCCAGCAGTTCTTCCGCTGCCTGGCGTGCCTGCGCCGTAATGGCGGCGCAATCCGGTTTTGAACGGTGTTTTGTTCCATAATCTACCCACCTTTTTCATTTACTGATCCGGCATTATTATAACACGGGATGCAAGGTTTGTACATTCTTAAACGGTTCTAAACCAATCTTACCCCCATACAAAAACGGTGCAGCAAAGCCGCAGCCTGCTGCACGTTTTGGGGCACTGCTGAAAACAAACTTATTCTCAGCGCTTGATATCGTAATTCATGTTCATCAGGTTGCGGATGGTGGAAACATCATCGGTGATGTTGGCATCGCCATGGATGGTGTGCTTGATGGCGGAGCTTGCCACCGCAAAGTTGACCATATCCATCGGCTTGTAGTTGTGCAGCATGGCGTAAATCAGGCCGCTGGCAAATGCATCGCCGCCGCCTACACGGTCCAGAATATTAAAGGTAAACAGCTTGCTTTCAAAGGTATGGTCCTCATACCACATAAAGGCTTTCAGGCTGTTCTCAGAGCCGGAATGGGCATAACGCACATGGCGGGCAATGCACTTGATGTTGGGGTAACGCTCCACAAAGCGCTGGAAGATCTCGTCCTGCTGTTCATAGCTGGGCTGTAGGGGCACGCCGTCTTTCCAGTCGCCCTGGGCGTGGTCGCATCGTCTTTCCACAGGTGGTAAGGCTCAATGCCAAACAGAACATCCACATAGGGCAGGCACTTGGTGCAGTAGTCACGGGCTTCTTCCCAAGTCCACAGGGTGGAGCGGAAGTTGCCGTCAAAGCTGACGGTCAGGCCCTTTTCCTTGGCTTTTTTCAGGCAGGCCATCACAAAATCGGCGCAGTTCTGGCCCAAAGCCGGGGTAATGCCGGAAAGATGCAGCCAGTCAAAGCCGTCCAGCAGGGCGTCCAGATCCACTTTAGAAAGGTCATACTCCGTAAAAGCGGAGTGCTTGCGGTCGTAAGTAACCTTGCTGGGGCGGATGCCGTAACCGGTTTCCAGGTAATAGGTGCCCAGACGGTGGGTCGGGGTTTCCTCCGGGGTGGAAAGGATCATCGGGGTGCAGTGCACATCATTGGAGCGCAGCCAGCGCACCGCACTTTTGCCCAAAGAGTTGTTGGGCACCACGCTGAAAAAAACGTGCTGTCCACACCCAGGTTGGCAAGAGCCAGGGCAATGTTGGCCTCGCTGCTCCATAGCTGGCTTCAAAGTTGGAAGCCATACGGATCTTTTCATAGTTCGGCGGGGTCAGGCGCAGCATGACCTCACCAATCGTAATAAATTTAGCCGGGCTGTCGTTATGCAGGAGCAGGGGGTTAAAATGTTCCATAACATCTACCTCTCTTTTTATGGCCCCACGGGCAAAACCAGGTCATGGCCCGCCGCAGGGTTTGTTATGTCATATTTATTGTACCGTATTTTCGTCCCGGTTTCAACGATTTTTACACAAACTGCGCTCATATTTTGCGTTCCTTTTCAACTGTTGCACAGAAAAAGGGCGTAGCCGGGCGCAAAAAACATCGCACACCCATGATTTTGCGCCCGGTTCGAATTGCATTTTTAAATGTCTTTTTATTGTATAATAGTAGAAACTGTGCCCTGGCGGCGGCTGCCGCGCGGGGTGTTGATACAAGTGCCGCACAAAACAACGTTCTGACGTTTTATGCGGGCCATAAATCTGGAGGGAGCCAAACATGGCCGAAACAATGCAGGTCTCCGCGCAGCGCGCCTGGACCCACCTGAAAAAATACCAACCGCTGATCCATGAACTTGTCAGCCGCGATCTGAAAGTCAAATACCGCCGCAGCTTTCTGGGTTACATCTGGAGCATTTTGAACCCGCTGCTGATGATGCTGCTGCAAAGCATCATCTTTTCGTACATGTTCCGCAACGATATCCCAAACTTCCCGCTTTACCTGATCTGCGGCAACACCCTGTTTACCTCTTTCAATGAGACCACCAGCATGGGCCTGACTTCTGTTATCCAGAACGCCCCGCTGATCAAAAAAGGTGTACATTCCCAAGTTCATCTTTCCCATCAGCCAGGCGGTTTCCCGCTTTGTCACCATGCTGTTCAGCTTTGGTGCGGTTTTGCTGGTCATGATCTTTACCCGTGCCACCTTCTATTGGACCATCTTTTTGAGCTGGCTGCCGCTGGTGCTGCTCTTCTTTTTCAGCTGCGGGCTGGGGCTGCTGCTTTCCGCGCTGGCGGTGTATTTCCGTGATATGATGCACCTGTACAGTATCCTTACCATGGGTTGGATGTACGCCACCCCGCTGTTCTACCCCATCACCGCCCTGCCGGAAACCCTGCAGAAACTGATGAAGCTGAACCCGCTGTACCACTACATCAACCTGTTCCGCAACCTGATGATGTACGGCAACATTCCCGGCCCCAACACCTGGATTGCCTGCATTTTTTTGCGCCGTTGCCTCTATGGCTATTGGCCTGTTGGTGTTCCGCAAGCTGCAAAAGAACTTTATCCTGTATATCTGACGTGAGGTAACGTATGGACGAGATTATTAAAGTCAATGACGTTTCCATGCGCTTTAACCTTGCGCAGGAAAAAACTGAGACCCTGAAAGAATACACCGTAAAACTGCTGACCCACAAGCTGTTTTTTAACGAATTTTACGCACTGAAACATGTTTCTTTCAGCATGAAGCGCGGCGAATCCCTGGCGCTGATCGGGCGCAACGGCAGCGGCAAAAGCACCATGCTGAAAGTGATTTCCGGCGTGATGTACCCCTCTGGCGGCAGCGTTGCCGTCAACGGCGAAATTGCCCCCATGATCGAGCTGGGCGCCGGTTTTGACATGGATCTGACCGCGCGGGAAAACATTTTCCTGAACGGCGCGGTGCTTGGCCACGACCGGGACTATATGATGGAGCATTTTGACCGCATCATTGAATTTTCGGAGCTGAAAGATTTTGTGGATGTTCCGGTCAAAAACTTTTCCAGCGGCATGATCGCTCGTTTGGGCTTTTCCATTGCCACTGAAGTACAGGCCGACATTCTGGTTTGTGACGAAGTGCTGGCCGTTGGCGACTTTATGTTCCAGCAGAAATGCCACCGCCGCATGGAAGAGATGCTTTCCAACGGCACCACGCTGCTGTTCGTCAGCCATGATATCAACCAGGTGCAGCAGCTGTGCCAGCGCTCCATCTGGCTGGATCACGGTGTTCTGCGCGGGGATGGGCCATCGCGTGAAGTCTGCGCGGACTATGTGCGCGCTATGGAGGCCGGTGAAACCTGATGGAAAAGCTGCTGACGGTTTCGGTTGCCGCCTATAACGGCGCTGCCACGCTGCAAAAAGCGCTTGAATCCTGCCTGGTGGCGGATGAAGCCTGCAGGCGCTGCTGGATGTGATCATTATTGATGATGGCTCCACCGATGGCACCGCCGCGCTGGCGCAGGCCTTTGTGCAGGCACACCCCGGCAGTTTCCGGCTGGTGAGCAAGGTGAACGGCGGGTACGGCTCCACGCTGAATACCGCGGTAGAGCTGGCCTCCGGGCGGTACTTTCGCACGCTGGACTGCGATGACTGGTTTGACACCAATGCTTTGCAGACCCTTTTGCGCCGCCTGCAAAACTGCACAGCGGATGCGGTATACACCAACTACCGCACCGTGCAGGAAAACGGCAGCGGAAAGGCCTTTGATGTCTGCTGCAAATTTGATACAAACCGTGTGTATGCTGTGGGTGAAGTGCAGCAGGCCACACCTGATTTGTGCATGGAGATGCACGCGCTGACCCTCTGCACCAAAACTCTGCGCGCCGCATGGCGCCCCATGCCGGAGCATTGCAGCTACACGGATATGGGCTATACGTTTGTTGGCATGGCTGCGGCGCAGACCATCTGCTTTGTGCCGGTGGTTCTGTACCAGTACCGCCTGGGGCGGGATGGCCAGAGCGTGAGCATGGCCAGCTACCGCGCCCACACGCAGGATTACATCCGCGTAGCGCGCATTCTGTTGGATGTTGCCGAACCGCTGGCCGCACAGCCTGCCCCCGCCGGGCGGGACCTGCTGCTGGTGCAGCGGGCGCGGGATGTGGCGCAGTACCTGATTGAGCTGTACCTGCGCTTTCCCCCCGACCGTGAAACCGGCCTGGCCCTGCGCCGGTATGACGAGATGCTGTGCCAGACTTACCCACACATCGCTGCCATGATGACCAACAAAAACACCCGTCTGCTGCGGGCCGGGCGTTACCTGCCCTACCGCACATTGAGCGCATGGCGCGCGGAAAACAATCCAACGGCGGCATTTTATAATGCTGTGCCGGATACTTGAATGCTTTGCCGGATATGATAAGGCAAAAAGTGAAAGGAGAATACCGTATGCTGCTGCAAAAGCTGCTTTGGCCCCGCGTGGGCATATGCACTGAGGACCGACTGTATTACCGTATGAAAGCCCCCAGCTTCCGCGATGAGGGGGATATCCTGCGCATTGAGCAGGGCGAACGCGTCTGCTTTGATACCTACTTTAACAGCGTCAGCGCAGACAAATGGCGCCGCTACACCGCCGCGCAGAATTTTTCGCTGCGGCTGAAACTGAGCGGCAAGCTGCGCGTTGTGCTGTGCAGCCGCCATTTCATCAACAGCCAGAGCGTGCGCACCGTGCTGGCCGAAAAAGTAGTGCAGGCGGATTCCGTGCAGGATTCTGCTTCGATTTTCCCAAGGGCGCTGACGGCATGCTGTTTTTTGAGCTGCAGGCCCTGAGCGGCAATGCCGCCTATTGCGGCGGCGCTTATGAGTGCGATGCCGCTGAAAAGGATGTGCAGCCCGTCAAAATCGGCGTGGATATCTGCACCTTCCGCCGGGAGCCGTTCGTTATGGGCAACATTGCCCGCATGCGCAGCGATATTTTGGAAAACGCCGCCAGCCCGCTGCACAACCACCTGGAAGTGTTTGTTTCCGATAACGGCCAGACGCTGGATTACGATAAGCTGAACAGCGATACCGTGCATGTTGTGCCCAACGCCAATGTGGGCGGTGCCGGCGGCTTTACCCGCGGCATGATCGAGATCCTGAAAGCCAACGAAAATGGCGCAGGCGTTACCCATGTACTGGTCATGGATGATGACATTGTGCTGGATACCGATGTGCTGCTGCGCACCTACACCCTGCTGAGCCTGCGCAAGCCGGAATATGCGGATGTATTTGTCGGCGGTGCCATGCTGCGGCTGGACCGCCCTAACATTCAGGTAGAAAACGGCGCCGCCTGGAACCAGGGCCAGTTGATCAGCCACAAAGCCAACTTTGATCTGACCAAGGTTGACCTGTGCGTTGCCAATGAGCTGGAAGAACGCCATGAGTATAACGCCTGGTGGTACTGCTGCATCCCCATTGCCGTTGTGCGGCCGGACAACCTGCCCATGCCCATCTTTATCCGCGGCGATGACATTGAATACGGCCTACGCAACTGCAAACGCCTGGTCACCCTGAACGGTATCTGCGTATGGCATGAGCCGTTTGAGAGCAAGTATTCTTCCTCGATGTACTACTACATCCTGCGCAACCAGTGCATCGACAACAGCATGCACTGCCCCGGCTATGATGCCAACGCCCTGAAAGCCGACCTGCGCAGCCAGGTGATGGGCGAAGTGAACCGCTACCGCTATAAGAATGCTGACCTGCTGATCCGCGGCGTGCGCGACTTTTTGAAAGGCATTGACTGGCTGGAACAGACCGATGCCGAAGCCCTGCACAAAGAGATTATGGCATATGGCTACAAGGCCCAGCCGGTGGACCAGCTGGATGTTCCGTTTGATTATTCCCGCTACCTGTACGCCACCAAAGAGGAAGAAAAAAACAAGGGCAAGCTGAAAAACCTCAAGGTCAAGCTGACCCGCAACGGCTCGGCTGGTGCCCCCCACCCGCGAAAACACCGTTGTGAGCATGATGCACATGACCGCCTACAATGCTTACCGCGTGCAGAAGGTGCTGAACTATGATTCCAACTCCCAGAAAGGCTTTGTGACCGAGCGCAGCAAGGAAGAATACAGCCGCTGCGTGCGCGAGATGAAAGCCTGCATGAAGGAGATCGATACCCAGTTTGACGCTGCCGCCCAGAGCTACCGCGAGCGCTGCGGCGAAGTGCGCAGTCTGGACTTCTGGAAAAAGTATCTGAACCTGGACAAGTAATTTTACCGGGCCTATCCCCGGTTTTCCCTGGAAAGGAATCTTACACTTATGGCCAAAAAAGAGGCAAATTCGTTTGTTCTTACCATTGCGGGCATTGCTGCTGCCACCGTGATCGGTGTGGTCGGGGTCAAGCTGACCCCTGCCCCGCATGTGATTTTCAGCCTGGCCCCCAGCGCAGAACCACAGGCTACCGCTGAGCCGGAGCCCATCAGCTGCGTGCTGGCCGGTACCGGGCAGGTTGTGGATTTTGCGGATCCCGGCGCAGAGGAATATGTTTCCCTGCTGGATACCGACAGCCAGAGCCTGACCGAGCGCTATGCCCTGCCCGCTTTGGAGCGGATGACCCAGTCCGACACCGAAAGCCTGATTGCCCCTTTGCAGGTCATCCAGCGCATTCAGACCCTCGGTATTGACCCTGCCACCTTTGATACCCCGGAGGCCAACTGGAAAAACCTGTATAACTCTGTCATGACCCGGCTGGCTCCCCTGGCCACCGCCGAAACCGCCCAGGCTGTGAATTTTACCGGTTCCAGCCTGGCAGAACTGAATGACTTTCTGGCAGCCAACCCCGGCAGCACGGTGGAGGTCATCTCCCCTGCTCTGGTGATGGATGCCACCCTGGTGGTACCCACTGGTACGATCCTGCACGGCAACGGCGCAGTGCTGACCCCCGGCAATGAAACGCTGGACAAAGCCATTGTTCTGGACCAGGCGGAAAATACCGCCGTGACCGGCTTTGTCATCAACGGCGGGTGCAATTACGGTGTCTATGTCAAGAATTCCAGCAGTTTCTATCTGGCTGACCTTGACATCAGCAATGTTTCCCTCAAGGGCCTTTGCGTTATGGGGGAGAACACCGGCTTTGCACTGGTCAATAACAGCATCCATGAAAACCAGAATGGTGCCATCTTCCTGAACGGCGAGATCAGCAATGGCGTGATCGAGGGCAACCGCATTGAAAATAACTCTGGTGCCCGCAACCTGACCGCCGGGCTGGTGCTCTGCTCCATGCCCATTGAGGACATTGAAACCGCCTACAATCCGTTCCCGGATGAAATGCTGTACGATATTTTACAGTCTCCCCATCAGCTGGTTGTGCGCGGCAACACGGTTGCGCAGAACCATTCCTCCGGCATTTATTCGGAAAGCGGCTACCTGAACTATTATGTAGAGAACACGATCTACAAGAACGAAAAAGAGGGCATGTGCCTGGATTACGGCTCCTTCGGCAACTACATTACCGGATGTGAGATCCGCCAGAACGGCGGCCGCAACCGCATGAGTGATGAGGATCTGGAAGCTGACTTTATTCTGGATCAGGGCCGCATGGCGGATGGTTCCTCCCCCGCCAAGCTGCCCGGCATCTCGCTGGATAACACCGCCTACAACACCATTTACGGCAACATTGTGCGGGACAATTACGGTTCCGGCATCAAGGCTGTGCGCTCGGCGTTCAGCAACACCATTCTGTGCAACCAGATCATTGACAACAACCGGGGTGCCAGCGATACCTTCCACTTCTTTGGTATTGAGCTCAGCACTGACCTGAACGCGGATGAAGCCGTGCAGGGCCTGGATTTTACCCCCTGCTATGAGAACATCATTGCCCGCAACACCATTTCCGGCGGACATTACGCCGGGGTGTTTATGGGCGAAGATGCGTTCATGAATGATATTTTTGACAATACCTTTATGGACTGCACTGACTGGGCTATGGAATCCCTGAGTGAAAAATACAACTCTACCCTGAACAATCTGGCAAACATGCCCACCCGCGGGATCGAACTTTCTAACGGTCAGGCTGATGCCGCGAGGCTGCTACATGAAACAAACACTGCAAAACCGTTTCCCGCGCCGGTGGCTGCTGCTGGCTTTTGTGCTGAACTTTGCCATTGCCGCGGCTGCACTGCTGCCCTACATGATACGGGACGGCGGCCTGCTGTTGGTTGCGGCGGATTTTGACGCAGAACAGCTCTCCTACAACATGCTGTGCAACAACGCCATCAAAAGCGGCGAGGTGCTGTGGAACTGGCGCATTGATATTGGTTCGGACTTTGTATCCTCGTTCAGCTTTTACACCCTTGGCAGCCCGTTTTTCTGGCTGAGCTTTCTCTTCCCCGCCAGCGCGTTTCCCTATCTGGTCGGCTGGATTTATATGCTCAAATATGCTGTTGCCGGGCTGACCTCGTTTGCCTACTTCCGCCGCAGTGCCAGCGAGAAAAGCGCCCTGCTTGGCAGTGTGTTGTATGCATTTTCCGGTTTTCCTGCATCAACGTGGTGTTCTATCACTTCCATGATGTGATTGCCCTGTTCCCGCTTTTGATGCTGGGGCTGGACAAACGCATGCAGGAGGGCAAAAAAGCTCCGTTCCTGTTTGCCGTTGCCATCAACGCGCTGGTCAACTATTACTTTTTTATCGGGGAAGTTTTCTTCCTGGTGTTTTACTATATTACGCGGTATCTTTTTGGCGGCGAGGACGCACGCCCTGGGGCGGATCTGCGCAAAAATGCCCGCAAAATTCCGGCCTGCATCCTGGAAGGCTGTCTGGGCGTCGGCATGGCGGGGGTACTGTTCATCCCCTCCATTGCGGCGGTGCTCAATAATCCCCGCGTATCGGATCACATCAGCTTGAGCCAACTGACCTTTGACTGGCCCAATTACCTGCAAATGCTGCGGGCGCTCTTCTTCCCGGCGGAGAATATGTTCAATTTTTTCCGCTGTGGTGCATGATAACTGGTATTCCATCGCGGCGTACCTGCCCTTGGTAGGCGTCTGCCTGGTTCTGGCTTATCTGCTGCGCTGGAAGTGGGACTGGCTGCATGTGCTGCTGGTGGGGCTGTTCCTTGTAGCAGCCAGCCCGGTCAGCAACAGTCTGTTCGTCATGTTCACCAGCGAGCCGTACCGCCGCTGGTATTACATGCTGGTGTTCCTGCTGGTGCTGGCCACCGTCAAGGTGCTGGACCATCTGCAGGACTACCCTTGGCGTGCGGGCTGCGGTATTTCGGCTGCAGTCATCGCCGCCATCACGCTGTATCTGTACGTCAAGCGTGATACCATAGTGTACCGCAAATACTGGCTGGTTGTGTTGACATTGATTGCCATCGGCGGCGTGGTTCTGCTGTTTGCTGCCCTGGGCGGGGTGCGGCGGCTGCGCCTGCGCCGCCCCATGGCTGCCCTGACGGCCTGCACTGCTCTGGTTGCTGCACTGACCACCGGTTTTACCGTGGGCACCTATCAGCGTGCCTACACCCAGACGATCGGCCTGACCACCACAGAAATTTATGGTGACGTTATCCACAGCGGCGACGGCCTGCCTGATGCCCTGCCCTACCGCTATTATTTCTGGGAGCCGTATTCCAACCGCGGCATGGCGGCTTACCTGCCGGACCGTACCTCCTTTTTGAGCACGCTTTCCCCCTCCATCTTTACACTGTATGATGCCCTGGGGGACGAGCGCCACGCCATTACCCCCGCCGGGCCGGAGGGCACCAACGAGCTGCTTTCCGTTGGGTATTATATCCGCAACAACTCCGACTGGCCGGATGAAATCTACACCAGTTTTTTCCAACGGTCACGAGCAGATCAACGTCTATCAGGATTCCCACGCCCTGCCCATCGGCTTCTGCTATGATACCTACATGACCCGCAGTGAGTTTGACGAGATTGACCCCGCCGAGCGCGCCCACTCCATGTTAAAGACCCTTGTGGTGGCAGACGAGGACGAAGCCACGGTTTCCACCATACTGCGCCACTATGATGCCGCGCTGGATGGTAAGATCAGCCAGGAAAACAAGTATGCCGACATGGACAAGCGCCGCGAAGCCTGCACCGATGTGTTTGATTATGGCACAGACTATTTTTTATTCCGAAATCACATCCGGCAGCGAGCAGTACGCATTTTTCAGTGTTCCCTATGACAAGGCGTGGAGCGCCACGGTCAACGGCGAATCTGCAGAGATCCTGAACATCAACGGCCTGATGGCCGTCAAGGTGAATGCCGGTAAAAACTGTATTCGTTTCCACTATTCCCCCACCCCGCTCTGGTGCGGGATCGGGGTCAGCGCCATTAGCATTCTGCTGACGGCAATTTACCTGCTGGCCGGGCGGCGCAGCAGAAAAAGCAAAAAAGAGGTGCTGTAAACCATGAAGGCTACCCGCGAAAATCCGATCCTGTACATCGTGATCCCCTGCTATAACGAGCAGGAGGTTCTGCCCATTACCAGCAAGCTGTTTTTGAAAAAAATCACCGACCTGGTTGCCGCCGGTAAAATCAGCGATGACAGCCGCGTGCTGTTTGTCAACGATGGCTCCAAGGACAAAACCTGGTCCATCATCTGCGACCTGGCCAAGAGCGACAAGCACTACATCGGCATCAGCCAGAGCCGCAACCGCGGTCACCAGAACGCAGTGCTGGCCGGTTTGATGGAAGCCAAGGACAAGTGCGATATCACCATCTCCATTGACTGCGACGGTCAGGACGATATCAACGCCATGGACGCCATGGTAGATGCCTATGTGAACGATGGCTGCGAAGTTGTGTACGGCGTGCGCTCCAAGCGCGATACGGATACCTTCTTCAAGCGCTTTACGGCAGAAAGTTTCTACAAGCTGCTGAACGCCATGGGGGCCGAGGTTGTTTACAACCACGCGGACTACCGCCTGATGAGCGCCCGCGTGCTGCATGAGTTTGCCAATTTCAAGGAGGTCAACCTGTTCCTGCGCGGCATGGTGCCGCTGGTGGGCTTTAAATCCACCAGCGTTGCTTACGAGCGCCACGAGCGCATTGCGGGTGAAAGCCACTATCCCCTGTCCAAAATGCTGTCCCTTGCGTTTGACGGCATCACCAGCCTTTCCGTCAAGCCCATCCGGTTCATTACCGGGTTTGGCGTTATTGTGGCGCTCATCAGCTTTATCGGCGTGATCTGGGCCATTGTGGAAGCGCTGCTGGGTGCCACCGTATCCGGCTGGGCCAGCATGACCAGCATCATCTGCTTTGTTTCCGGCGTACAGCTGATCTGCCTGGGCGTGATCGGCGAGTACATCGGCAAGATCTACATGGAAACCAAGCGCCGCCCCCGCTACATCATCAGTGACCGCACGTGGGATGAGGATGAGAAGTAATCGGCTGGGCAGAGTTACGCCTGTTTGCTTTACCTAATATAGCACCAACAAAATAAATTTGTGCCGCGCGTTTTTGCCCATTGTATGGGGGTGGGACGGCGCGGCTTTTTTTGTTGTTTCGGAGGTTTCCATGCTCACGGTTGACTCATTTTGCAGGAGAGTATTTGCGCCGCGGCCCACCGACATGATTCTTTATTATTTATTCATTATTCTTTCTCCATCCCCCACCCCCGGCCCCTCTCCTTCCATAAAAAATTTCCCGATATTTTTTGCCTTCCCTTATTGACAAACGCCCCTGTTGGCAGTATTATAATGTCAACATATGAGCAATCATTCATATGATAAAAATGTGTGATACCGAGGTGATACTCCCAATGCCTGATACCAAAAAAAAGTTCCCGCAGCCCGCCACAGCACCGGATGGCTTAGCCAACGCCCTGCCTGATGTTCCGGTATGTGACCCAGACTGCCACGGTGCGCCGGATATCGTTGCCAGGCTGCGCAGCGATCTGCCGGACGACGAGGTTCTTTTATGACCTTTCGGAGCTATTCCGTGTGTTTGGGGATACCACCCGCATCAAGATCCTGTACGCGCTGTTTGAGAGCGAGCTGTGTGTAGGCGATTTGGCCCAGCTGCTGGATGTTTCCCAAAGCGCGTCAGCCACCAGCTGCGGCTGCTGAAAGCCAGCAAGCTGGTCAAGTCCGGCGGGACGGAAAAACGGTGTTCTATTCCCTAGATGATGATCATGTGCGCAGCATGATTGCGCTTGGCATGGAGCATGTGGAGGAATAAAAACGCCCCCAACTCTTGTTACCCCTTACTTTTCAAAAAATATTGATCATAAAACCAAAGGAGATATTATCATGCAGAAGAAATTCAAAATCGAAGTTGATTGTGCAAACTGCGCCGCCAAAATTGAAGATGCCGTTAAAAAGCTGCCCGGCGTGAACAGCGCTTCCGTCAGCTTTATGGCCCAAAAGATGGTTCTGGATGTCGATGATGATAAGTTCGATGCCGTGCTGAAGGATGTTGTTAAGACCGCCAAGCGTGTTGAGCCGGACTTTGAGATCGAGCTGTAAGCTCCTTGCATCAGCATTTTCGGACGGTTTCCAACCGCCTGAAAGTTTCGGAATCCATTCCAAGCGGCGGACATGTGCCGACGCTTGGAATACCTTGCAAGCAAAAAAGCAGATCCGAGTGCCGTCCAGGCATGAGAAGATGCTTCTTTGCGGCAGGGTGGTTCCAAAGGAGGGGTGCAGGAGCGTGGCGCAGCCACACTGCGGCGAACCCCACCTTTGTAGCGTGGAGCTTTTGTGACACGCTCAGGGCGGTTTCCAACCGCCCTTATTTTTGCCCCTTTTTTCCTGACGAACACCCAAAAGAGAGGTCTTATCTTATGACAAAGAAGCAGAAAAAGACGCTGAAACGTATCATTATTTCAGCGGTGCTGTATCTGGCCATTATTCTGGCTTCCAAACTGGTGGCTATACCCTGGTATCTGGAGCTGGTGCTCTTCCTGGTGCCGTACTTCATCATTGGCCACGATGTGCTGCGCAAAGCTGTGCTGGGCATTGTTCACGGCGAAGTTTTTGACGAAAACTTTTTGATGGCCGTTGCCACTGTGGGAGCGCTCTGCCTGGGTGAGTTCAGTGAGAGCGTTGCCGTTATGCTGTTCTACCAGATTGGCGAACTGTTCCAGAGTTACGCGTCGGCAAAAGCCGCAAGAGCATCAGCGATTTGATGGATATCCGCCCCGACAGCGCCAACCTGGAAACTGCCGACGGCACGGTAAGTACCGTTGATCCCGACGATGTGCCCATCGGCTCTGTGCTGGTCGTGCGCCCCGGCGAGAAAGTTCCCATTGACGGCGAGGTCATTTCTGGCGAAAGCACGCTGAACACCGCCGCCCTTACCGGCGAAAGCAAGCCTCGCTTTGTGCATCCCGGCAGCGAGATCATCAGCGGCTGCGTGAACGGCGACGGCCTGCTGAAGCTGCGCACCACCAAGCTGTACGGTGAATCCACCGTTGCCAAGATCCTGGACATGGTGGAAAATTCCAGCCTGAAAAAGGCCCGCGCTGAAAACTTTATTACCAAGTTTGCCCATTATTACACCCCCGCCGTCTGCATCGGCGCTTTGGTACTTGCCATTTTACCACCGCTGGTGCTGGGCGGCGGCTGGCTGACCTGGATCAGCCGTGCGCTCACCTTCCTGGTTATCAGCTGTCCCTGCGCGCTGGTCATCAGCATTCCTCTGAGCTTCTTCGGCGGCATCGGCGGCGCTTCCCGCTGCGGCATCCTCATCAAGGGCGGTAACTATCTGGAAGCACTTGCCAACACCTCCATTGCTGTGTTTGATAAAACCGGCACCCTGACCAGGGGCGTTTTTGCCGTCAGCCAGGTCAGCCCGGCCAACGGCTGCACCGAAAAAGAGTTGCTGGAACAGGCTGCTTTGGCCGAAAGCTTTTCCAGCCATCCCATCAGCAAGAGTCTGCGCGAACCTGCGGCGAGCTGGATGCCCGCCGTGCGACCGATGCTCAGGAAATTGCTGGTCACGGTGTCCGCACTATGGTGGACGGCCATGTGGTGCTGGCAGGCAACGCCCGCATGATGGACGACAGCAAGATTACCTACACCAAAAATACCGGCACCGGTACTGTGGTTTATGTGGCGCGTGACGGCCAGTTCCTTGGCTCTGTTCTGATTGCGGACGAAGTGAAGGAACACTCCAAGCAGGCCATTGCCGCCCTGAAAGCCCAGGGCGTGCGTACCATCATGCTGACCGGCGACAGTGAAGCCGTTGCCAGCGAGATCAGCGGCCAGCTGGGTCTGGATGAATACCATGCCCAGCTGCTGCCCGCCGATAAAGTCAACCGCGTAGAAGAGCTGCTGGCCACCAAGGGCAAGAACGATATTCTGACCTTTGCCGGTGATGGCATCAACGACGCCCCCGTGTTGATGCGCGCCGATGTCGGCATCGCGATGGGCGCCATGGGAAGTGACGCTGCTATTGAGGCCGCTGACGTTGTTCTGATGGATGACGACCCGGCCAAGATCAGCCTGGCTATGAAGATTTCCCGCAAGTGCATGCGCATTGTGTACCAGAACATTGTATTCGCCCTTGCCGTCAAAGCCATCTTCCTGCTGTTGGGAGCCTTTGGCATTGCCAATATGTGGTGGGCCGTCTTTGCCGACGTTGGCGTTATGATTCTTGCCGTGCTGAACGCCATGCGTATGCTGATTGTTGAAAAGAACTAAGGCAACACCGCACAATTCCCGCCTTGCGGCTTAAGCACCGCTCCGGCAGCTGCGGCACGGCATCTGCGTTGCCAAAATGCTCGATAATGTCTGGTTGCGGTACCCGCATCGTGCTTCGGGGGCAAAAGCCCCTCGCACTCTGCGACCGCTGCCCCTGCTTCGGTTCGCTGTTTCCGCCACTGGCGGCGCTCACCTTTGCAGCATCCAGTATTATCTGTGCTTTTGGCTTAGCAACTGCCGCACCTCGCTCGCCGTATCGGCACTTAGAATTATGCGGTGTTGCCTTAATATGATACACCCTAGTGTACACGAAAGTACGACTTAAAGCAAGTACTTTGCGCACCGGAGGTTTTACAGCTTCACGCCCATTTTTTCCAGCGCAAACAGCGCTGCGCCCAGGCTGCCGCACAGTTGGCTGTACTCGCTGACCTCCACCGGGGCTTTCAGGGCGGTTTCCAGCTCTTTCACAACGCCGCGGTTGCGGGCTACACCGCCTGTCATCATAAAGGGGGCCACGCCGCCGGTGCGGCGGGCCAGGGCAGCGGTTTTGCCCGCAACAGATTTGTTCAGGCCGTGGATGATATCCGCCGGTGCGGTGCTGCGGGCAATCAGGCTGACGACCTCACTTTCCGCAAATACGGTACACATGCTGGAAATGGTCACATCGTTGTGCCAGTCCAGGCCAAGCTCGCTCATCTCCGGCAGCTTCATCTGCAGGGTGCGGGCCATCATCTCCAAAAAACGGCCGGTACCGGCGGCGCATTTGTCGTTCATCGCAAAGGTTTCAACAGCGCCGCTTTCGCTCAGGCGGATCACCTTGGAATCCTGCCCGCCAATGTCGATCACGGTGCGCACGGCGGGGTCCAGATGATGAGCCCCGCGGGCATGGCAGGTGATCTCGGTCACGGCTGCGCCGTCATCGCCCAGGAACTCGCGCCCGTAGCCGGTGTATACCTTGGAACCCAGGTCGCTTTCGGCAATGCCTGCCATCGTCAGGGCCTGTTCCAGTGCCTGGCGGGCGCGGTTGCAGCCCCGGCGCGGTGGGCACAATGGCCCAGCCGCAGATCTTTCCGCTGCGATCCAGGATCACGCATCGGTGCTGGCAGAGCCGCTGTCGATGCCGGCGGCATATTGTGCGTTGGTGTTCATGGCGGGGGCCTCCTTGTTTTCGGTATCGGGAACGGCGTTCAGGCTTTCGGCAAATGCGCCCAGGCGGGTGCTCAGCTGCCCGCCGCCGCTGGTAAAGGTCTGGCGGGAACAGTCGGTTTCAATTTTTAATACCGGCAGATGGAACTGCTCCGGCGCGGTCAGGCCGGGGGCGTAATAATCACAGAACTGCACGGTGTGGTACACAATGCCAACGGTCTGGCCGTCCACCAGGGCGGCGCGCTCACTGACCGGGGCATCCATCCGCATGCAGGGCATCTGGCCCAGCAGGGCGGCGGCGTAACCGGGCAAAAAGTCCTCCAGTGCGGCGGGGGCAACATCGGCAAGCTCACGGTTGCCGGTGCAGGTAGCATCCACCACGGGCAGGGCAAAGGCTTTCTGCACGGTATCATACAGCACGCTGCCGCCATGGGCACCCAGCAGGGTCAGATGCGGACCCTCGGCGTGTGGTTTGTGCACAAAAAAGGCGTGGGCGCGCTGGGCGTCGAATTCCTGCCCGGTGTACCGCTGCAGGGCGTCCGCCAGCCTGCGCAGGTCCCGCGCAAAGCGGGCGCGGGTGGCCGGGGTACTCTGGTGGGGAACGGGCAGCAGCTGCAAAAATTCCATCTTACCACTGGCAGCCAGCACATCGTAAAACGCGCAGCATGGCATCGCAGCAGTTGGTCAGCACCAAAGCCCGGATGCCGGATTGCTCCACCTGTTCCAGCACAGCCTTGGCGTAACCGCACAGGTTGGCGTGGGCGCAGCGCTCCGCGCAGGAAAAACTTTCCGCCAGCGGATCCAGCGCCGAGAAGGTGGCCCCATACCCGGCAAACAGCTCCAGCGGGGCGTATTTGCAGGCATAATAAATCGTTTTGCTCATACCAGCGCCTCCTGTTTGCTGTGCAGCATCTCCAGGAAAGCATCCAGCCGGGTGGCGGTCTGGCCGTCCATCGTGTTGGCGCGGTCGCAGCCATCGCCGTCCAGCAGCAGCACCGGGTAACCCTCGGCTTCCAGTGCGCTCTTGAACAGCTGTGCGGCCCCCATCGTCTGCTTGCAGCCCCATTGGCAGAAGTAGACCACCCCGTCGATCTGCTGCATGCGGCACAGCTCCAGCGCGCGCTGGATGCGGTGCTGGGCGCTGCCGTTAAAGATGTTGTTCACCAGCCGCGCGGCCATGCTCTCAAACGGTTTGTCCGGGTCCATATAGCAGCCTAAGGTATCGGCGTTCATATCGCAGGTAATAAGCTGGTTTTCTGCCGAGAAATTCAGCCGCTCCCGCACGCGCCTGATAAAACGGCACGGCGTGCGCCCACAGCAGCCGGGTGCCGCCACCCATGGGGCTGGCCTCGATATCCGCCAGCAGCTTGCGGGCGTACTGTTCAGCCTGCGGGGTGCCCAGCATGGTGTGGGTCACAAACACTTCGTAAAATTCGGAGGTGACATCGTTGTGCAGGTTCCGCCCGGCCTTGGCGGCCTGTGCCTGCTGCAATAGTTCCAGCGTGCGGCCGCTGTGGGCGACTGCCTGCTGCAGGGCCGCTTCGTCCAGCTTCTGGTGGGTCGCATCCTCCAAAAAGGCGGCGAACTCTCGCAGGCGGTCGGAAACTTCGGCCACAGCGTACTCGTCGTGGTCATAGGGCACATCCAGATAAAAGTGGGGGATGCCGTAATGCTGCGCCAGCCGCCGGAAGGTCAGGTTGTTGGCATCGCAGGCAATGGAAGTGCAGGCAGTGAACAGCGGCTTGCCCGCCGTGCCGGAAAGCCCCATGCCCAGCAAAGCTTTGTGGTAGCTGCACAGCGTGGGGCTGATGCCTGCGCTCTCGGCATAATGGATAAAGCCGCGCTCGGCTGCAGCACCGTTCAGATAACAGGCGGTGGCTTCGGCAAACATCGGCAGCAGGTGGAAGGCGTGCAGCAGTTCACAGGGCATAAAGATATTGACCAGCGCCGCCCGCTGCGGGTGGGCCAGGGGCGCAATCATGGCGTCCATGGCGATCTGTGCCGCATACTGCCGCGCGGGGGTGAGCTCTTTTTCCGGGGCAAGCAGCAGCTGCACATCCTTGGCGCGGTAGCCCAACAGCAGCAACTGGCGGGCAAGCTCCGGCTTGGGAATGGCGTCATCCACCAGCTGGCCAAAGCGGTCAACGATATTTGGCATAGGGGGTTATCCTTCAACACATAGGTTTCAATGGCCTTGGCAACGCCGTCATGGTTGTTGTCGTCCGTTACATAGCGGGCGGCGGCCAGAACATCCGGTGTGGCGTTGCCCATCGCAATGCCGTACCCGGCGGCCTGGATCATGGCAAGGTCGTTGCCGGAATCGCCGCAGGCCATCACCTGGTTCATCGCCAGGCCCAGGGTATCGGCCAGTGTTTTTAATCCGCTGCCCTTGGTCACGCCGGGGGCGTGATCTCCATGTTGTTGGGAATGCTGGAAGTAATCTCAACATTAAACCGGCTGGCAACAGCCTGCCAGGCGGCATCGCGGGCGGCATTGTCCCGATACGGTGATGCTGAATTTTTCCACCTCCGTGCGGGTGGGCGGCGAACACTGCGTGCATGTCATCCACCACAATGCGGCTGTCGCGCAGGTAGCGGCGCAGGGCAGGGGGCATCAGGCAAGGCCGTCATTGGCACCAAAATAATCGGTGTAGGCTTTGCCGCCGATAAAAATGCCCATGGCACCGCCCGTTGCGGCCACGATATCATAAATGTCGCTGGCAAGGGCAGCATCAAACGGCAGGTTGACCAGCGGTTTGCCGGTGGAAAGCTCCACCACGCTGGCCCCGTTGGAAGTCAGGGCATACCGCACGCCGGGAATGCGCAAAAACGCTTCCGGCACACCCGATGCCACACGCCCCGTTGCGGGGATGACATCAACCCCTTTGGCAATGGCAGCGCGGATGGCTTCCAGCGTGCGGGGTGTGATCTCTTTTTCATCATTGAATACGGTGCCGTCCAGATCCAATGCAACAAGACGGATATCGGGCATAACGGACCCCTCCTTTGTTATATTTCACCAAAGATTTTAGCGCATTTTCGGTCATTTTGCAAGGGCACCTTGCATTTGCTATGCCAAGTATGGTAAAGTGACATCAGCCCTTTGCATATTGGCACAGGGCAGGGAAGGAGAACGCGATGCAAACCGAACAACAGTTGTTGCGTGCGGCAGCCGGGCAGCGCTTTTGGCAGATCGATGCCCTGCGCGGGCTGGCGCTGCTGAATATGCTGGTTTACCATGCCATGTATGACTGGGTGTATATTTTTTGGCCATGCCAGCGGCTGGTACGATATCTGGTCCACGCACTGCCATGTGTGGCAGCAGTATATCTGCTGGAGCTTTATTCTGCTTTCGGGTTACAGCTTTACCCTATCCCGCCGCCCGCTCAAGAACGGCCTGCTCACGGCGGCCTGCGCGGTGGTGCTGACCGTGGCAACCGCCGTTGCCATGCCGGAGGAAGTCATCTGGTTCGGCGTGCTGCACCTGCTGGGCTGTGCGGCCCTGCTGACCTGTCTGCTGCACCCCGCGCTGGAAAAGCTGCCCCCGCTGGCAGGGGTTACGGGCAGCGCGGTGCTGTTTGCCCTGCTGAACCAGTTGCCGCAGGGCTGGCTGGGGTTTGAGGGAACGCACCTGGCGGCCCTACCCGCCGCCTGGTACAAGCCGAATCTTTTCTGGCTGGGTCTGCCAGATCTGACGGTGTTTTCCTCATCGGATTATTTCCCGCTTTTGCCGTGGGTGTTTTTGTATTGGGTGGGGTACTTTTTTGCGCGGTGGTTCCGCGCCCGCTGCACCGCGCAGCCCGGCCTGCCGCCCAAAGCCCTGCGCCCCCTGTGCGCCGTGGGCAGCCGCACGCTGCTGATTTATATGCTGCACCAGCCGGTGATTTACGGCGCTTTGCTGGGGCTGCACGCATTGGGGTTGGCATAAAGTTTGGGTAAAGAAAAAAGAAGAAAGAATAATGAATAATGGATGTGTGCCGCCCACGGCGTCACATTTTAACCAAGTCAGTTGCTCCGGCAAAAAGCATTCCAGCCAGAGCAGCCAACCTATTTTATTTGCGCCGCTGCGGGCGGCGCACCAGCATTATTCTTTATTCATTATTATTTATTATTTTGTATAAACTATTGCCCATACCCCGCATATGAGGGCAAAAAAACTGAACTTTTTATGAAATTTCAAAAAGTGGGCCAGAACGCGTAAAATCGTGGTTGACAGGAGCCTATAAAGTATAGTATAATTTCAGTTACTGGTTGATTGTAATTTTGATTGACCGGCAAACTCCTGTCTCAGACCAAGGGAGGGAAAAAGATGTCGGAGATCCGTGTCAAAGAGGGCGAATCCCTTGAGAGCGCCCTGCGCCGTTTCAAGCGCAGCACTGCCCGCAGCGGTGTTCTTGCTGAGGTGCGCAAGCGCGAGGCTTATGAGAAGCCGTCTGTGCGTCGCAAGAAGAAGTCCGAAGCCGCCCGCAAGCGCAAGTTTAAGTAATCCGGAGCCATCGCAGCGGCTATGCCGCCGTTTTCGATAACCGTGTTTACCCAAAGGAACGGCAGAACAGGTTCGCAGAGATGCGGGCCTGTTCTTTCTTTATATCTAAGGCAACACCGCACAATTCCCGCCTGACGGCTTAAGCACCGCTCCGGCGGCTGCGGCACGGCATCTGCGTTGCAAAATGCTCGATAATACACAAAGTATTATCTGTGCTTTTGGCTTAGCATCTGCCGCACCTCGCTCGCCGTATCGGCACTTAGAATTATGCGGTATTGCCCTAAAAACCGGGGTGGCGCTTGCCCGCTGCCCCGCGCTTATAATAAGGTAGTTTGTCTATGCTTCTTACCCCTGAATATATTTTCCGTGCCATTGAGGCCATCACGCCGGAGTTCCTGCGCCAGCACGGTATCACCGCCCTGGTGCTGGATGTGGATAATACCTTGACGGGGGATGGCAGCCAGCAGCTGGATGCCACCGTGCAGCAATGGCTGGATACTATGCGTGCCGCGGGTGTGCGATTGACGATTGTTTCCAACAATACCGCCGCCCGCGTGCGCCCCTTTGCGGACCGTGTGGGCCTGGCTTGGGTGCCGCTGGCCTGCAAGCCGCTGCCGGTCGGCCTGGCCGTTGCCCGCCGCCGCCTTGGCGTTCGCAAAAATCAGATGGCCATGGTGGGCGACCAGATCTTTACGGACCGCCTTGCCGCGGGGCTGTACGGCATCCCCTGCCTGTATACCATGCCGCGTGGGGGCGACCACCAGCGCGGTGTGCAGTTCAAGCGCAGGTTTGAACCCTACTGGCTGGACCGGTATTACCAAAAAGGGGGCCGCCTGTATGAGTGAAGCACCGCGCTTTGGCACGGCTGGGCTTTCGGACAGCTACCGTGTCCGCAGCTTTGACCCGCAGGCCATGGCGGAGTATACGGCTTCCTTTGGGCTGACGGCGTTTGAATACCAGTGTGGGCGCGGTGTGCGCCTGGGGCTGGATAAAGCCGCCGCCTTAAAAGAAGCGTTTGATGCAAAAGGCATCACTTTCTCGGTCCATGCGCCGTACTACATCAGCATGAGCAGCCTGGAGGAGGACAAGCGGCTGAACAGTGTGAACTACCTGCTGCAAAGCTGCGCACTGGTCAAGGCACTGGGCGGCCGCAGGGTCATCTTCCACGCGGGCAGCTGCGGCAAGCAGAGCCGGGAAGCCGCACTGGAAAAGGCGCTGGACACCATGCGCCGCGCCGTTCAGGCTGTGGATGAAGCCGGTTATGGCGACTGTATCCTTTGCCCTGAAACGATGGGCAAGGTGAACCAGCTGGGCACGCTGGATGAAGTGCTGGCCCTTTGCAGTGTGGATGAACGCATGATTCCCTGCGTGGATTTGGCCACCTGTATGCCCGCAGCCAGGGCACCGAGCTGAACGATGAGACCGCCCCGGCAGATTACGCCGCCATCCTGGATGCCATTGCCGCAGCCTTGCCGGGGGAGCAGGCCAAAAATCACGCGCATTCTCCATTGCCTACACCAAGGGTGGGGAAAAATGCCACCTGACTTTTGCGGATACCGAGTTTGGCCCGCCGCCTGCCCCGCTGATGCAGCTGCTGAAAACCCGTGGCCTGGCGCCCACCATTATCTGTGAATCCGCCGGAACCCAGGCCGAGGATGCGGCGGCGCTGAAAAAACTGTATGAACAAGGCTGAGAAAGCCCAAAAACAGCCAACAAAAGCCGAAAAAACCAAAATATCACCCGAAAATCCCGCTAACCTCTTGCAATACTGGCGCTTTTCGGGTAAAATACTTACAGGTATGACAATGCAATGGCATTGCTTGATGGGCGGCGGGGCCGCTTTTTCAAACAGGCCCGATTCTAAAATTATGGAGGAGTTCCTATATGATCTCTGCAGGCGAATTTCGTAACGGTGTAACTTTTGAGCAGGACGGCCAGGTCCTTCAGGTCGTTGAGTTCCAGCATGTTAAGCCCGGCAAGGGCGCTGCTTTTGTGCGCACTAAGACCAAGAACGTGATTACCGGTTCCGTTGTTGAAACCAGCTACAACCCGACCGCTAAGTTCCCCCAGGCTTTCATTGAGCGCCGTGAGGTTACCTACTCTTACGAGGATGGCGACCTGTACTACTTCATGGATAATGAAACCTACGAGCAGATCCCCGTTGCCGCTGCCGATGTGCCGGAAAACTTCAAGTTCTGCAAAGAAAACGAAATCTGCAAACTGCTGTCTTACAAGGGCAAGGTTTTCAGCGTTGAAATCCCCAACTTCATCGAGCTGGAAGTTACCGAGACTGAGCCTGGCTTCAAGGGCAACACCGCTACCAACACCCTGAAGCCCGCTAAGGTTGAGACTGGTGCCGAGATCCGCGTGCCCCTGTTCATCAACGAGGGCGACAAGATCCGCATCGATACCCGCACCGGCGAGTATATGGAGCGCGTCTGATCTTAAAACAAATGGCCGGGCCGTGGTTTTTGCCGCGTCCCGGCTTTTTTGGAAAATTGCAAAAACAAACACCCTGTTTACAGTGCGTGAAGGAGGTTTTCCCTTATGGCTATGGATCTGAATGCAAAGGCCGCTTACATCCGCGGTATGATGAAAGGGATGGAGTTTGACCCCACCACCCAGGAAGGCAAGATCATTGTTGCAATGATGGACCTGCTGGAAGAGATGGCCGATGTTGTGAGCGAGCATGACGATGCCCTGGATCAGGCTTTTGACGAGCTGGACGCCATTGATGAAGATATGGATGATCTGGTGGACAGCATCTTCGGCGATGACGATGAGGACGAAGATGAGGACGAGGATGACGACGGCGCATTTGAAACCAGCTATGAAGTCACCTGCCCCAACTGCGGTACCGTCAACATTGTGGATGAAGACACCCTGATGGACAGCGATAAGATCGTCTGCGCAGAGTGCGGTGCAGCTTTCGATGTGGAAGTTCTGCCCGACGATGCCGAGATGCCCGCCGATGCAGAAGCCGAAAGTACCGATGTGACCATCGAGTAAGCGGTTAAGTGCACAAAATAGAATAACAGATAGAAATCACCCCTGTGGCCGGATTATTCTGGCCGCAGGGTGATTTTTTTGATTATTGGGGAAGAAAGTAATTTGCAGCGAAGTTGCAAACGCTGCCATAAACCTGTAAACGATGTGTAGGGGACGATGCTTGACCGTTCCGAAACCGTAAGACAATATATCATTATAAAATTTGTGATGCTCAATGATGTAAAAGCTCCGGCGTGGTCAGGCAGCAACGCCCTGCGGCACAGGGATGAAGTACAACAAAAACAGCCCGGTCCAAACGGACCGGGCATTGTGGGTTCCTGTTTACTTTTTCTCGTTCTTCAGCTGGTTGCGCAGCATGATATCGCCAAAGGTCAGGGCGTGAACAAACCGCCGGCCTTGTTGGCCTGGCGCACAATGCGCGCCGGCAGGGGCTTGCTTTCATCGGTGGAAAGCAATACAATGTGAACCTTATCGGCCACGTCGCATTGCCTTCCTTTTTGGTGGTCAGCACCTGCAGGTATACAACATAGGGGTCATGCATAGAACCATAGTAAATATCGTTGCCGCAGCGCACCAGCGGGCGGCCCTTATAGGTCAGACTGGGGGTAAAAGCCATCTCTTACAACCTTCTTTCGCTGTTGTTGTATCCGAAAAGCCGAAAATATAGCCTGTTTCTACAAACACAGCCGATTTTGCGTTAAAAGTCCTTGGAATCCACAAAAGATTCCGGCGGCTTTTGCCTTAAATCGTCTTGCGTTTGCGAAATATGCGTCATTTTCTTTGTTTTCAGTTACACATTAATCAATAAAAAATATTATACCATACAAGATAGGGGATTACAAATCTAATTTTTCGCGTTCGATCTTTTCTTCGTTCAAGGCAACGCGCTGGGTCAAAATGCGCACCTTGCTGTCCAGCTGACTGAGCCGGATGGACATAAAAAAACTGTTTGGCCAGCAGCAAAAAGATGATGACGATATAAAACAAAATTGATGGGGCTCTGGAACCCAAGCAGATACGCCGCCCAGTAGGCAATGCCGGGAAAGATGGCCAAAATCAGCAGAATGCCGCTGAACAGAAGCCAGAAAATGGTATCTTCGATCTGCACCTTAGCCAAACGCACGCGGCGCAGAATATAGGTTGCGGTGATCAGGCTGCCCAACACAAGGCATACACGGATAATTGGCTGATCAAACATGGCTTACAGGCTCCTTTCCGGGTAAGGCGTTTCGGTGTCCCGCTTGCGGAACCACTGAATCAGCAAAATGGAGATGGACATTTTGACCATATATTCAATGCTGCGCCAAAAGGTCAGGTAGCTTTGGCCGGCCTCGCGCTCGCCCATCGTAACTTGTACTTCGCGTACCACAGCGCCGTTTTTGATCAGGTAACTGATGGTATCCGGCTCTGGGCCATAGTTCAAATTTTGGGCAAATTCTTCCACCATGGCGCGGTTGAACAGCCGCATGCCGCTGGTGGGGTCGCAGATTGCACGGCCGGTGGTCAGCCGGATGGACCAGCTGATGATGTAGCTGCCCAGCATGCGCAGGCTTTTGGGCTTTTTTACCGTCAAAAAGCGGCTGCCAATCACGATGTCGGCCCCGCTTTCCAGCTCTTCCAGCATGGCGGCGATATATTCCGGTCGGTGCTGGCCGTCAGCATCCAGCTGCATGGCGCAGTCATACCCGTTTTCGGCGGCATAGCGCAGCCCGGTCTGGAATGCACCTGCCAGCCCCAGGTTGACCGGCAGATCGATCAAGCGGAACCCATGTTCCCGGCAGATGGCCGCGGTTTTATCACGGCTGCCATCGTTGACTACAACATAGTCATACTGCGGGTAGTTCTTGACAATGCCGTTGACGACCTTGACAATATTGGCTTCCTCATTATATGCAGGAATAACAATCAGCAATTTTGACATAACAAATGTTCCTTATCCACTTGCCCGGCAAACACCGGGCAGATGTCAGCTTTGGTTTATGATCCCCATCATTTTATCAAATACGGCATCCCATGTAAAGTGCGCGTACACATTGCGGTACGCCGCCTCGGCACAGGCATGCGCGGGCGGGATCATCCAGCAGGGTCTGCAGCCCGGCGCGGATGGTTTCCACTGTGGCGTCCTGTGGCTGGCCGGGCAGCACAATGCCGTGGGTATCGTCCGGCAGCAGCTCCTCGGTTCCGGCGGTACGGGTGCACACGATGGGGCAGCGGCAGGCCGCGGCTTCCAGCAAGGTGGTGGGAAAGCCCTCGGCATACCGGGTGGGCAGACAGTATACATCTGCCTGCCGCAGCAGCTGAACCACCGCATCATGCGGCAGGGCACCGGGGGTAACGGCCCCAAGGTCCGCCAGTTCCTGCTGCTGCGGACGCTGCCAGCCGCCACCAGAACAACGCCCGGCAGCTGGGCCACGGCCTGGGCTAATAATCCGGCGCCTTTCGGGAATCAGGCGGCCCACAAACAGCACGATCTTACGGTCGCAAGGTTCAGCTTGGCGCGCCAGTCTGGCGCGTGGGCGGCTTCCTGTTCCAAAGCAGCGGGGTCAATGGCGTTGGGCATGGTTCCTGCAGCTGTAATGCCAAAGGTGTGCAGCCAGCGGCAGGCAGCGGCGGAAACGCCATAGAACGGCGCGCCGGTGCTGTGCACCAGGCGGCAGGCAACCTGCTCATACAGCCGCCCGCAGGCCCCCAGCAGGCCACTGCCCATCGGCATGTATCCGGTGGAATGGTCAATAACCAGCATGGGGATACCGCGGCGCTTGGCCGCGCGGGCAGCCCAGACGCTTTGGGTGTACATGCGGGTCTGCACCACGCAGAAATCGAGCTTTTGCGCCCAGATTTGCGCGGTCAGCGCGTGGAAGCGCGCCCCCGGCTTGATGACAGGAAAGCGCCCGTTCATGACAGGCCAGACGGCAGGCGGTAAATTTCAATGCCATCCCCGTCAATTTCGTGCTCCGGCAGGTTGGGCAGAGCACTGGTAACCACAATGGCGCGGTGCCCGGCGGCAACAGTGCAGCGGGCAAGGTTCCAAGTGTAGCGCTCCACACCACCCACCGTGGGCAGGTACTGCGCAGAAAAATAACAAATCGTCATCGGGCAATCACCGCAAGCATGGCGTTCAGCAATACCCCGGCGTTGACTACGCACAGGCAGCAGACCAGGGTACAGGCGGACTGTTTGCCGCTGGCAACCTGGACCCGGCGGGGCAGGCAGGTAAGCAGGAACAACGGCAGCACGGGCAGAAGATACCGCCCCTGAAAGCCGTAAACGGTCTGGTAATAGGTCGGGGTCCACACAAGGCAGCCGGCAAAGGCCAACGCGGCGCACAGCAGCGCGGCCAGCGCACACCACACCCGGTAGCGCCCCTGGGGCAGCCCCGGCACGGGAACATCCTGCGCCGGAACGGCGGCATACCACAGCAGCAGGTAGAGCGCCAACACCCAGAACCAAGCCAGGTCCAGCGAGCTGTAGCTTAAGCTGCCGCCCACAAGGCCGCGCACCCAGTTGTCAGCATCCTGCACCACGCTGCGTACCAGCAGCATAGCCACGGCGGGCAGATTGTGCAGAATGTAACCGGGGGTAAAGGTGGTCTGGTCTTCCTCGCTGGGGGTGCTCTGGCTGTCCCGCACGGTACGGACAGCTTCGATCTCTTTGATCAGCACATTGCGGTCCAGCGGGTAGCGGTCATCCTCCACGCCGGGGTAGATCTGGCAGGCGGAAAGCAGCTCTGCACATTCATCACTGCTGAACATGGACTTGAAAAAGTCTCGGCGGTCAGCAGTGGCCAGCCGTTCCCGGCACATTTCGGCGTCGGTGGTCATCAGGTCGCGGTCCAGGTAAACCAGGGAAGCCGCACTCATGAATTCATCATCGGTCAGGCTGGAATGCTCCACTTCCTCCGGGCTGAAGAAAAAGCTCTGGCCCAGAACGGCGGCGGTCACATCGCCCTCCTGCAAGGCCTGCACCCAGAACTCCAGCTCCTTCTGCGGGATCTCGGTCACGCCCTCCACGCAGTAATACAGGCGGCGCACAAAGTTGGAAGCCGTGTTTTCGCGGTACTCGGCAGGCATGTTGGCAAACCGGTTGGAGGTTTTGCCGTCACCCGCGGCAGGGGCAGCATGCAGGGTACGATTGTCAGCTGCCTCTGTTGCTGTATAAGAAACCGCGGCAGCCGGGGTAGAACCCTGTGCGGAGGTGGTTCCCGCCTGGGTAGTCTGATTTTCAAACCCGGCAGAACCGGCCACCGAGGTGACCAGCACAGCGCGGTTGATGCTGAGCGCCAGCAGCACGCATCCGGCCAGATAAGCGGCTTTTTTGGTTGCGGCGCTCTGGCCAAAGCGGCTGTTGGGAATCAGCAGGAACAACGCTGCCAGCGGCAGGTAAACCAGTTTGGCCGGTGCCAGCAGGATGCCGAACACCGCCAGCGGCAGCCACAGCCGCAACGGCAGTACCGTGCCGTCCTTGCAGCCAAAAATCGCCTGCATACACAGCGCAGTAAAGGCAAACGCCAGCCCCAGCAGCAGGGAATCCCGGCTGAAAGAAGCCGCCAGATGCAGCGCCATGGGCAGCAGGGCCGCCGCAGCGAATACCCGCCTGCCAAACGGCGCGGCTTTAACGGCCAGCGCCGCTAACAAAGCGAACACAATTAAATTTGCTGTGCGCCCCAGCATCAGCGCCGGAACAAAGCCAAGGTGAAAAACATATGCCAGGAACACCGCTGCCGCGCTGAACAGATACAGCGTGGGATTGCGGTCGGTCTGCAGTTCTTCCAGCGCAGTGTGGCTGTCAAAGCTGTCAGGGGTGGTGGTGAACAGGTTCTCGCTCAGTTCCTGCCAGCTGAACACGGTGGTCTTTTCGTTTTGCAGCAGGGGGTCAAAGTCGTGCTCGCGGCGGTAGGTCATATCCAGCGGCACATTGCCCATCCGCCATTCATCCGGCGAGAGCACGTTGGCCCATTTGCAGGCTAAAGTAAAAGACTGGTTGATGTGGTATTTTTCGTCCGGTGCGGCATAGGGCGGCAGCACAAAGCTGTACAGCATGCCAAAGCAGAGCACCAGCACAAACACCAGCCGGTGCAGCGGCATGCGGCCCCGCATGGCAAAATAAATGCCAAGGAACACCACAACGCTGGCCAGCAGCCCGACCAGACAAAGAACCGGGTCAAAAATCCGCCAATCTGTTTGTAAGTCACCAGCAGCGCCAGCGTGCCGTCCACGGCTTCGCCGTTTACGGTAAAGCTATCGTTCCACAGCACAGCGCCGTTGCTGCAGCCCACGGTCAACCGGCCGGAACCGGTATACTCCGGTTTCAGGGTCACGCGGTAGCGGCGGCCTGCGCTGCCGGTCACGGGGGTATCCAGCCCCATGCCGGTGTACTGCCCGGCCACAATGTTCGCCATATCGCCGGTGGAGCGGGCCAGCACCTCGCCGGTGTCGGCATCGGCAAGTTCCAGGTGCAGCTCACCGGTGGGTTGGCCGTTGCTGGTGCCAAACACAAAGGCCATGGCCAGCAGGTCATTGTCGGTATCAAAGGTCTGGGCAGCGCCGTTGGCTTCGTCCAGCTCGGCGCTGTACTGGCTGTAATCATCGCTGATGCGCTCCGACAGGCTCTTGTCATTGTTGGGGCGCACCGCGGCCAACCAAACCAGCACCACGGCCAGCAGGCAGGCAGCAGCGGCGCACAAGGCGGTGCCCAGCGGGCTTTTCAGAAAATCCTTTATTTTGCTCATACGGGCTCCTCCCGGTTTTGGTGGTTCAGCGTTCAGGGGGTGTCCAAAACAAACACCGGAATATTTAACGTTTCAGCCGCACCCATCAAATCTTTGCGCCAAAGGCTTTTTAACGGCGGCAGGCAGGCGGCCGTCCCGCAGCAGGATCTCTTCCACCGTGCCGCGCACAGCGCCCTCGCCGCCTTTTGGCGGCAGATGAAATCCGCCCGCCCCAGCCACAGGCCGGCGGCATCGGCCGGGCAGGCCACAAAGCCGCACAGGGCCATGGCGGTCAAATCGTTCAGGTCATCGCCGCAATAGGCAACATCCTGCTTGGTCAGGCTGTGCTCAGCCATAAACCTGCTCAAAAAGGCGGCTTTGTCGTGTACGTTCTGGAACAGATAGTCAATGTGCAGGTCCTGGGCACGGCGGCGCACGGCTTCACATTCGCGCCCGGTGCAGATCATAACCTGCATCCCTGCCGCGCGGGCCAGCACGATCCCGGCCCCATCCTTGATGGCAAACTTTTTCAGCTCGTTGCCGGTGGAATCATAGTACACGCCGCCGTCTGTCATGGTGCCGTCTACATCCAGAACCAAAAGTCGAATCATGGGCAAACCTCGTTATTTTGCGTATTCGCTGGGGGTGATAAAGGTCACATCCAGCCCGCAGGCTTTGATGGCACCTGCCATGGCGGTGTTGAACGCAGCTCCGCGCCCGGTGTGAGCGTGCAGCAGGCTGTCGGCATAGGCGGGGGTACCGGGCTTGTAGCCATCGGCCCCGGCCAGCAGCACAGCCTTGGCACCGCACAGCCGCAGCAGCCGCAGCAGCATCAGTACACTGTTGCTGCCAAGGGATGCGTTCTGCACATCCGGGGCAGCCAGCCGGTCATAATTGACCGCCAGAGCCCCCTGCGGCAGCGGCCGCAGGTTGGAGGTGAGCACAACAGGGCAGGGCAGGGAAGCAAGGTCCAGCTTTTCAAACCGCTTGCTGTTGGTAAAAAATGCGTAATCCGGCTGGCAGAATTCCGGGCAGAAATTGGCTGAAACAATGCAGTCCGCCTTGGCGGCGGCCACAGCGCTGCGCCCGGTTTCGTCCGCCAGGCTGGCACCGGGGGCCAGCACCAGCACGGTCTTGCCGCTAAACGCGGTGCGCAGGGTATCCAGCGCGGCGGTGTCGTCAATGGCGCGGTTCTGGTATTCGCGGTACAGGCGGTCGGCATAGTCTTTATCGTATGCGGTGGCCTTGCTGCGGTCAAAACCGGCCAGAATATGGTTGATGTCCCGGTTGGTCAAATCGCCTTTGTCCAGATAATGCTCGGCGTAATCGCGGTGCAGGTTGTACCGTGCGCTCAGGAAGTAAGCCGGGGTGTAACCCCAGGCTGTCTCGCCTTTCAGCGGGGCGATATGGTCCTGGATGGCGTCCATCATCTCGTCAATGTCATAATGGCAGCCAAGGGTCTCGTTCATATAGTCGGCAATCAGCTCAATGGGCAGGTTGCCGGGAATGCGCCCCATGCCCATCAGGCTGCCGTCCACAGTGGTATCGCGGCCCAGGTGCTTGTCCAGAAATTCCTGCGCCAGGCAGAAAGAGAGCGCCATGTTCTCATGCAGGTGCAGCCCCACGCGGATATCCGGGGCCAGGTTGTGGTCCACCAGACTGACGATGCGCTCTAAGTCACGCCGCCGCATGCTGCCGAAGGTATCCACAATGGAGAACTGGTACGGGTGAATCTCGTTTACCTGGTCTAAAATCCACAGCAAGTCTTTGTCGGCATAGCCATAATGTTGATGGGGTTGATGGACAGCTTGTACCCGCGGGCCTTGACTTCGCGGGCAAAATCCATGCCTTCGCGGATATCGTAATCGTGGGCGGTAATGCGCAGCATCTCAATGCCGTGCCCCTCATAAGGGGACAGCTTGGCAATATCATAATTGGAGCGCATGGCCATGCCGCTGTACATGGTGCTGCCGGTGTGGGCAGGCAGCAGTCTGTTCAGCTCTTCAATGGTGTTGCAGACGGTCACATCGGGGTTGTAGCCATCCACATTGCGCAGAAAGCCCACTTCCACAATGTCAGTCCCGGCACGGGTCAGCGAGGCGATAATATCTTTGGCTGCAGCGAAGCCCCAGTTCCAGCTGTTCACATAGCCGCCGTCACGCAGGGTGCAGTCCAACAGTTTAATATCGGGCATTTATTCTTTTCCTTTCAGGATTTCGCTCACAAGGGCAAGGTCCTTGGGGGTGTCAACGCTCACAGTCTTGTACGGGCTGACGATGGCATGTACCTTGTGGCCGTTTTCCACAAAGCGCATCATATCGTTCTCTTCGGCTTTTTCCAGAATGGACTTCGGTGTTTCGTGGTAGAACGCCAGCGCCCGGCGGGAGTACAGCTGGATGCCGGTCACCTTCTCGTATTCAAAATCCAGCGTGCCTTTGGGGTAGGGAATGGGGCTGCGGGAGATCATCAAAATTTCCCGTGCGGCGTTGGTCACGACCTCTGGTTGGAAAAATCGATCACATCCGCGGGGTGCTCCATCCGGTTGGTCAGCACGGCAACATAATACGGGTCCTCCGGCAGGGTATCCGGCAGAATCAAATCAAACGCTTTTACGTTGATCAGCGGCTCGTCACCCATGATCTGCAGATACAGGTCGGCTTCTACCTTGGTGGAAACCTCCCAGATGCGCCCGGTGGGGGTGTCATGGTCGGGGCTGGTCATGCAGTATTCCATGCCGTAGGTGCGGCAGGCTTCGGCAATGCGCTCATCATCGGTGGCGATAAACACATCATCGAGCTTTTTGCACTTTTTGGCTTCCTGGTACACCCACCAGATCATGGGCTTGCCCAAAATATCCGCCAGCGGCTTGCCCGGCATCCGCGTGCTGGCATAACGGGCGGGAATAACGCCGATAAGTTTCATATAGTAACCTTCTTTATATCAAAATTCAGTGTAAAACAGGTCATTCAACCATTTCTGGGGATTTTGTTGAATATAAAGCCAGATTTCCTCATAGTCAAAGTGGTTGCGAATAATATGGTCGTGGTAGGATTTTTGCCATACGGGGAACCCTGCTGCGCGAGACACCCCGGACTTATATTGCCCAATTATGGTTGGCAGTGTAGGGAACGGTCTCGACCGTTCCGAAAGCTCGTTACAGCCGATTGCTAAAATGCAGTGGATGTGGTTTGGCATAATGACATAAGCATCCAGCGCAGTGGAAGTGAAATGCACAGGAACTTCCAACAGCATTTTCTCGGCAGTCTTTCCAAGTGAGGATAATTCCATGGCGGCGGAACGGTCAAGACCGTTCCCTACAATCTGCCCAAACAGACGGGCGCGATTTTTGGTGCAGATGGTCACAAAGTAATACTTCGCGGAAGAATAATCGAAACTTTGCAGCCGCAGATTTTTACGTTGTTTCAGCTCCATGGAATCACCTGAACAGGTATTTTCAAGGGGAGGCATTACCCCTGCACCAACTTTTCTGCCTCTTCCAGCCCCACAAACACCTTTTCTTCCGCGGCGGTAAAGCCGCGCAGGACCCAGCTTTGCACGGTGACGGCACGCTGGAATTTGAAGGGCAGGCAGAAATTGAGAACCTCGCTTGGCATGGTGCGGGGCAGGATAACAGCAGTAGGGAATAGCTTGGAATAATCCGTGGTATCCCGCGGGTGGGTTTTGATAAACAGCGGTTCTGTGCAGTATTTCTTGGCAACAGCCGCAAACATGGCGTCCTGGGTGGGCTGATCCATCAGCCGTCCAGCACAAAGCTGCGGGGCAAAAGCAGGCAGGCACCTGCACATGCTCCGGCAGGGGAACGGCCAAAAACACCCGGCGGATGATGGCTTTTTCTTCCTCCATCAG
>ENA-OQAX01000007-OQAX01000007.1-human-gut-metagenome-genome-assembly--contig:-NODE-7-length-36463-cov-4.981506_pt1 | contig 36463 bp, 48 predicted proteins | sample MGYA00242741_ERZ504539 | MGnify/ENA primary metagenome ERZ504539 (study PRJEB26092, sample SAMD00036277) | human gut metagenome | host: Homo sapiens | study: EMG produced TPA metagenomics assembly of the... | reverse complement strand
TGAGGCACTCACAATTTTTCGCCGCCGAAAATTGGTTTTGTATTTCAAGTTTTAACCTGGTGCCGGTGCTGACGGTGCGGGAAAACATCGTTTTGCCCATCCAGTTGGATGGTGGTAAGTAGATGAGCGCTATGTAGGTGAGGTAGTCACCGCCTTGGGGCTGGAAAAGAAGTTGAACAGCCTGCCGGGGCAGCTTTCCGGCGGCCAGCAGCAGCGGGTGGCTATCGCCCGTGCCTTGGCGACCAAACCGGCCATTCTCCTGGCCGACGAACCGACCGGAAACTTGGACAGCCGTACCAGCCAAGATGTACTGAGCCTGATGAAGGTGACGGGCCGGAAATTTTCCCAAACGATGGTCATGATTACACACAACGAAGAAATTGCCCAACTCTCTGACCGAATTGTCCGCATTGAGGATGGGCGGATTGTGACACAGTAAGGGGGGAGAGCCATGAAAGTTTCAAATCGAAAATGTGTTCGCCATTTGGCGTGGAAAAGCCTGCTGGCAAGCCGCACGCGCAATCTGATTGCCATTGTGGCTATCGCCCTGACAACGATGCTGTTTACTTCTCTATTCACCATCGCCTTGTCCATCAACGATGGGTTTCAGCAATCCAATTTTCGACAGGTGGGCGGCTTCTCCCACGGCGGATTTAAGTACATGACCCAGGCGCAGTTTGATGAACTGAAGGATGATCCTCTCATCGGCCAGTGGGGCGAACGGAGATACCTGGGTATGCCTAGGGAGGCGCCTTTCAATAAAGCTCATGTGGAGGTGAGCTTTGCCGACGCCAACGAGGCCCACTGGATGTACTGTGACCCGGTGGAAGGCTCTTTGCCGCAGGAGGGCACCGACCAGGCTGCTACCGACACCCATGTACTGGAACTGCTGGGCATAAAGCCGGAGATCGGGGCCGAGTTTACCCTCACTTTTGATGTAGATGGACACGAAACCACTCAAACCTTCACCCTCTGTGGCTGGTGGGAATACGATGAGGCCATTGTGGCGAACCATGTCCTGATTCCCGAAAGCCGGGTGAACGAAATCCTGGCGGAAGTGGGCGTAGATCCTGACAGCCCTGATGACGGCATGACAGGCCGGTGGAATTTGGACGTGATGCTGAAAAGCGACTCCCGACATATCGAGCGGGATTTGAACCAAATTTTGGAAAACCACGGCTACCAGAGCGAGACCGCTGGGGACAATTACATTGATACCGGCGTCAACTGGGGCTACACCGGGGCCCGGATGTCCGACATTGTGGACCCCATGACGGTCATGGCCATTGCCGGGGTAATCCTGCTTATCGTTTTCACCGGGTATCTCATCATCTACAATGTGTTCCAGATCTCGGTGGCCGGGGATATCCGGTTCTATGCCTCTGAAAACCATCGGCACCACCCCCCGGCAACTGCGGCGGATCATCCGTCTGCAAGCCCTGACCCTCTCTGCTGTTGGTATCCCCATCGGGCTGGTGATCGGCTGGCTGATCGGCGGGCAGCTAACCCCGGTGATTGTGGCCCGGCTCAACGGGATTATGCCAATGACCTCTGTAAGCCCCTGGATCTTTGTCGTTTCCGCGGCCTTCGCACTGCTGACGGTGCTGATCTCCTGCCGGCAGCCGGGACGGATGGCGGCCAGGGTCTCCCCGGTGGAGGCAGTGCGCTACACCGAAGGCAGCAGCGAAAAGACCCGTGTTAAGGGCCGGAAGGCCCGAAAGGTCAGTCCCTTCACGATGGCCTGGGCCAACCTGGGCCGCAGCAAGGGAAAGACCGTGGTGACGGTGCTGTCGCTGTCACTGGCGGTGGTGCTGCTTACTGTGACGGTGAACTTTGCCGGTGGCTTTGATATGGACAAGTATGTGTCCAATTTCACCGCCAGCGATTTCATTGTGGCCAATGCTGGAAAATTCCAGACCAGCACCCTGTTCAGTGCGGAACAGGCCGTGCCCCAGTCCGTCATTGATGACATCGACGCCCAGGGCGGCATCACCGACAGCGGCGTGGTGTACGACCAGACCTCTCCTGTGCTGGAGTACGTCACCGAAGACTGGTTCCGGCAGAACAAGCAGAACTTCTACACCCCGGAGGAGATGGACAACCTGATACGCCTGACTGATAAGAACGAGGCGGGCCTGCTGGCCGACGGGGTTCAGATCTCCGGTATGAGCGATTTTGCCCTGGACCACCTGACGGTGCTGGAGGGAGATTTGTCCGCCCTCTACGAGCCGGGCAGCCGGGCTATCGCCGCCGTATACTCAGAGGACGATTATGGAAACGCAGACATGGCCTCCCACTGGGCCCGGTTGGGGGACACCGTCACCCTCCGCTATGTGGAGGAGAGCGAGTATTACGACCCAGACACCGGCGAGGTCTGGGCTTCCCTGGAGGATGTGCCGGACGGGGCCAACTGGGTGGAGCGGCCGGTGAAGTACCGGGACGTTGACTACACCGTGGCGGCCTGGTGACGGTGCCCTTCGCCCTCAGCTACCGCTACTATGGTAGCGATGAGTTCATCCTGAACGACGAGACCTTTGTCCAGGACACCGGCACGTCGGATGTGATGTACTACGCCTTCGACACCACCGACGAGACCAACGCCGCCATGGAGTCCTTCCTGGCGGATTACACTGAGAACGTCAACCCGGAGCTGGACTACGAGAGCAAGGCCACCTATGCTGGGGAATTTGAGAGTATGCGCTCCATGTTCCTGCTGCTGGGCGGTGCGCTCAGTTTCATCGTTGGGTTGGTCGGTGTGCTGAACTTCTTCAATGCCATCCTGACTGGCATCATTGCACGTCAGAGGGAACTGGCGGTGCTCCAGGCCGTGGGCATGACCGGACGGCAACTGCGCGCTATGCTGATCTGGGAAGGATTGCTGTACGCTCTGGGGGCGGCAGGGCTGGCTCTGATTTTGACGCTGACGTTGGGCCCGATTGCCTTCCAGGCGGTGGAAGGACTATTCTGGTTTTTTACCTACCATCTGAACCTCACGCCCTTCCTGTTCATCATCCCTCTCTTTGCCTTGCTTGGGGCTGGTATTCCTGTTATCACCGGCCATGAGATGGCAAAACGCACCGTAGTGGAACGGTTGCGGATGGAGTAAACCCAATCAATATAATGCTGCCGGACGACGGCAAAATAAAAGCCCCATCCCTCAATGGTTGTGAGAGATGGGGCAAACTATTTACGCTGCAATCTCCGGGATTTCCCCGACAAAGTTATACACGATCCTGACTTCCTGCACCTTCTGGCCGTCCACCTTCTTAACCTCGCCGATCAGGATTTTACTGATAAGCCGGTTCAGCACTGCCTCATCCAGTTCCTCGATGGTGGCATAGCGCCGGATTTCCTTGATGAAGGTGCGGACTTCACTCTCCTGGGTATCCGCCCGGCTCTGCATCATTGCCAGGTCATGCAGGCGCTTCTGGTTGGATTCCTGCTCTTGTTCCAGCGCCGCCGTCAGCTTCACAAACCGCTGCTCGGTCAGGATGCCTTTTGCCTTATCGGTATACAGGCTCAGAAACATCCTGTCAATTTCCTGATTCCGGGCTTCCAGCCGCTGGCGTTCTTTCTCCGTCTGAGAAGCGTCCACCAGATACCGGCGCTCCATTCGGCGGCTGAGCCGCTGGTAGAACGCATCGGCGTCCTTCATGGCCTGCGCCGCCAGTTCCTGTATATCCTTCAGCACCAGATTGTACAAACCCCTTGCCTCGATTTTGTGGCTGGAGCAGACCTTGCAGCCCATGCGGTTGTAAGTCTGGCAGATATAGTACGCCTTGTCAATCGGTTCCCGCATCTTGCCGGTGAAGCGGTTCTTTCCGGTTCGGCCCACCTTCTCATACCGCACCTGCATGGACTTCCCGCAGGTGGCACAGTAGACAAGGCCGTGGAACAGGTTGTAGAAGGGGCAGGAATTACCCTGAATGGTCGGCCTGCGGTCAATCAGTTCCTGCACCTGTTCCCATTCCTCCGGCGTCACAATCGCCTCATGGCAGCCCTCAATCACTTCCCACTGGTCACGGGGGATAATGTCATAGGTGTTGGAGCGGATGCCCTTCTGGTGCGTCCGAAAGACCAGATGTGCGCCTTTATAGAAGGGATTCCGCAGGATATGGCTGATTCTCGCCCCGCCCCAGGAATAATAGTTGGCGTCAAACTCCGTGTTGGCCTTGACATGGGTGATGGGGATTTTTTCTTCCATCAGCCGTTTGGAAATCCTCATGCAGCCCAGCCCGTCCAAGGCATAGTCATAGATTTTGCGGATGATCGGCGCTGTCTCCGGGTCAATAATGAGATGCCCTTTGTCCTCTGGGTCACGCATCAGGCCGAAGGGCGGCGTCCCTCCGCAGAATTTTCCTGCCGGGAGCGGGTGGTAATGCCCGCCAGCACCTTTTTGGAAATATCCCGGCTGTACATATCGTTCAGGATATTCTTAAAAGGCGTAATGTCCATCTCCTGACGGGTCAGGCTGTCCACGCCGTCCGTGATGGCGATATAGCGCACATTGTGTTTGGGGAAAAAGATTTCGATATAGCTGCCAGCTTCGATATAATTCCTGCCGAGTCTGGATAGGTCTTTGGTGACCACGCAGCCGATTTTCCCCGCCTCAATGTCAGCGATCATGCGCTGGAACGAGGGACGATTGAAGTTGCGGCCCGTATAGCCGTCATCCACATAATACTCATACTGGAACATCCCATGCTTTTCTGCGAAATCCCGGAGCATGAGTTTCTGGTTGCTGATGCTCATACTCTCATTGTCGCCGCCGTCATCCAGAGAGATTCGGCAGTAGAGAGCGGTGATTTTCTCATAGACTTGTTTTTTCCTGCTCATAGCGTTCTCCTTCTATGAACAGGGACACGATACCATTATAGTACCATGTCCCTGTCCCTGAATCAACCGTTTTTACGCAGCTTTTTCTGCCATTTCCCGCTGATGCCGCCATTCCTCGAAGTGTTCGCAGGTCTGGCGCTCAATGAGCTGCTCAAAGACTTCCCGCATGGACTTCTCCCCGGAGAACTCCCGCACCACCACAAAACGGACTTTATTCTTCTGATTTTTGCTTTTTTCCATAGGCTACCTCCATAGAGAGACAGGCCGGACGGCAGCACCGGCAACGAAGTCCGGCAACGAACCTCTGAAAACCTGTAAACTACCGTCTGGCCTGTAAATCTTACTTTGTGAATTTTCTTGAAAAATCTCGTTGCTTTCGTTGCCGGAGATAAAGATAATGATTAAAATATCCCTTATTTACTGGTTTTTCCCGCATCCAGACAGGGAAATCCCCGGCAAGAACCCGGCAACCAAGCGGCAACCATCCCGGCAACTGACCGCCATTTTCAGGCGATCCACTCCTTCGGAAGTTCCAACTGGAGGCATTCTTCCTCGCTCAGTTCCACAAATCCATCTTCGTTGCCGGGCAGTTCGTTGCCGGAAACGTCCCGTTCCCAGCCCTTCTGCCTGCCATATCCGGCAAACATCCTCGGATTGGAGAACGGCTTCCAGCCCGTCACCACCGTGTTCATGATCTCGTTGATATTGTGAAGCTGCCACCGCTTCGGCTCGTCATAGGTGTGGCCCAGCGCCTCCTTGAAAAGCTGTTTGGAGCAGACCATGCTGCCGGTGTAGTGTCCAGAAAGCCCTGTATCTGCCCGGCCTCCGTGTCCTCCGGCATGAAATCCTTCTGCACCTCCACAAGCTGCCGCTGGATGGACTTGTTGAATTTCATGGAATAGTGGCCGCTGCGGTAAATCGTCATGGCCTCCGCCCAGACCTGCAACAGGTAGGCTCTGGAAGCGTCCTCGTCCTCCAAAATGTGAACCTCCGCATTCTCCGGGTAAATCATGATGGGAAGGAAACGCCGGTTCCCGGCCCGGTCAAGGGGCAGGAAGTCCAGCGTGTTGGAAGAACCGCCGAACACACACTGCCGCAGCCGGTCTTTGGGCTGGGCCTCATAGGGTGTGCGGTAAGTTTCCTTCTGGCGGCTGATAAATGAACGGATTTCCTCAATGCTTTTGGCGCTGCTGGTAGCCAGCATCTCCGACATCTCGATGATCCAGTGTCCTTGCAGCTTCAAAAACACCCTGTCATCGTCCAGCTTTTTCAGGTCATCGGAGAACCACTCGTCCCGGATCGCCAGCAGGCGGAAGAAGCTGGACTTGCCAGCCCCTTGTCCGCCCACCAGACAGAGCATTTCCTCGTATTTGGAGCCGGGGGAAAACACCCGCCGGATGGCCCCCAGCAGGAAGTGCTTCAGCATTTCCTCCACATAGTCGCTGACTTCTGCACCTAAGAAGTGATGGAGACAGGAGCGGATGCGGGGCGTCCCGTCCCACACAAGGCCGTTTAATACATCCTGTATGGGATGGTAGCAGTTCTCATTCGCCACGATGGACAGGGCCGCCGTCATTTTCTTCTCGCTGGTCAGGCCGTAGTTCTGCTCAAAATAGAGAAGTAGATACTTCACATCCGTATCCGTCAGGGCGCTGGTGTTCCTGCGCCAGCCCAAATTCCGCACGATGTCTACCCGGTCAGTCAGGAGGTTCAGCCGTATGGCGTCCCGCAGCAGCGGGTCATGGCAGAACACCGTCCGGCAGTTGCCGATGGTGTTGGCGGGCTGGCCCTTCTCCGTGACAGAGAGGCTTTCCCGCACTTCGTCAACGCTCTGTTCCGGCGCTAAGGCTTCGGCTGCGCTCATGGCGGCCTGCCGGGTGGCTGGCGGTAAACTCTGATATTCGCTGCTCAATCTTCCTCACCTCTTTTCCGTATTCAGCGACCACGCAGGCCCGTTCCTCCATACCGCCGGACAGCAGAATATCCAACAGATACTCCGTATACGGTTTCTTTTGCAGTGCCTCCACAAACAGCGGGTTCCATGCTTCCTCCGGCGTATGCGGGGCATATTCCTTCTCCCAGCGTTCCAGCAGGTGCAGGTAATCGCACAGCACCCGGAAACATTTCTGCTCCGCCTGCCGGTAGCGCAGTTCTTCGCTGATTTTCCGTTTGACCGGCCTCCTGCGGGGCGGGTCATGGCCTTTGGCGTCAAAGCTGACCGAGAAATCTTCCGCCAGCTTCAAGGCCGCCTCTTTTTTGTTCAGCCCGAACAGACGGGCGGTAAAATCAATCACATCCCCGTCCGCCTGACAGCCGAAGCAGTGGAACCGGCGGTCAACCTTCATGCTGGGATGTTTGTCATCATGGAAGGGACAGCAGACCATGCCGTTCCTGCCGACCTGTATCCCGTAAAACTCCGCAGCCTGCCTTGTGGGGACAGCCTGCTTCACCGCTTCAAACACATTCGATTTTCTCACCTCCAGACAAAGAAAAAGGCACCCGGTTTCCACAGAAAATCAGATGCCTCATAACTCCATATCGTGTTTCTTTTTCGGGGCGATCCGCCCCTCCCGTTCCCAACGCTCCCGGTTATCCCGGTCTGCGTTGATCTTTGCCTTTGCCAGCATATCCATAATGGATTCTTTGGCTTTCTTTTTGACCTGCTCCTTTCCGGCCTGCTTGACCTCCGGCTGCATCAGCGTCCGCTGGATTTTCGCCAGAGCAGTCTGCATGACATTTTTAATCTTGTTAATGACCCCATCCAGACGGGCGGCGGCGTACTCACGCTCCTTCTTTGGAGCCTTGCGCTCCGGCGAAAGCACCCATTTTTTCGATTCCTCCACCAGACGAATATCTTCCTTGTGCGTCTCCTGCCTGACGGTATCAGTCACGACCTCCACCGCCTTGTCATAGGCCGCATCGGAAACATCATCTAACAGTGTCTCCACGTCCTCAATTTTGAGCGTCAGTTCTTCCAGCTTCTGCTCCTGCGCCGCCAGTTGCTCCTTCTGTTTCATCAGGATATAATCCTGCTTTTCCAGATACTCCCTCCCACCGTAGGACGGCTCCTGATCCAGATGCAGCCCATGCCGTCTGGCGATGTCAAACAGGAGCGTCCGGCAGACCGCATCAAAGGTCTGCTTGCGGTTGTTGTTCCGGCCTTTGGGCTTCTCCGGGTTTGGGAGAGGGATGCCCAGTTCTTCCAGCGCCTTTTCCTGCTGGGGGCACAGCTCCCCGTAGCGGTTCTCACAGTCAAAGACGTGCCGCTCATGGATGTGGGGCGTCCCCTCGTCCAGATGGAGCGCCCAGTCTAAGATGTGGATATGGGAACCGAAGCGGCGCTCAAATTCCTCATAAAATTCATTGACGATGGAAAAGAGCGTATCCGGCGGGACGGATTCTCCCATCGTGCCGATCTGGTAGATGCTTTCCTCCGGGCAGGTCTTGTTGTTTTTCAGCAAGTCCTCCACGCTGCGGTTGCGCTCCGTGTGCCGGGTTTTCTCATTCCGGGCGTTCTGGGCCTCCACATGGCCGCCGTAATGCTCATAGTAGTACATCCGCTCAATTTCCTCAAAGCTGAAATCCGACTGCTCCGGGTTCTCCCGGAACTCATGGGTGGTAAAGCCCCGGTAGCAGTCCCAGTAGACATTTTGCCTTGCCCGTTCTGCGTCAATGTGTTCGCTGTTCTCCACATCAAACCGGCGGTCATTGTGGCGGGGATTATAGGTGCCATGCTTGCCGGAGCGTCCATTGTGTCGTGTCAGTTTCAAACAGATTTCCTCCTTCCTGCGAAGATGCTGCGGGGCCGGGAAGGGGCGGCGAAGCCGCAAATCCTGCGAATTTTGCGTCAGGTAATACCCAGGGAGAGTTGACGCAGGCATCAACTCTCCCTGGGCAAGGCGTTTCACCCTTGACCCGATGGGGCGGCTGCCCTCAACCCGCCAAGGCACTTCGTCCTTGACCCGATAATGGCTGCCGCCCTTAACCCGCCAATGGGCGTTGCCCCTTGACCCCAGCAGTGCGCTGCCGCCCCTGCACCCCGGCACAAAGGGCTGGCTGCCCTCTGTACTCCCGCACCGGCGAAGCTGGCTTCCACCGCAGGAGCGGCGTTTGCCAGTTTCACCGGCTCCGTATCCGCACATTTGCGCCCATAGGCGGGGAGTGGATACGGAATACGCCTGCGGGGATTGCCAGTCAAAACAGCGGGTGCAGACCCGGCATTTTTGACCGTAATCGCCCCGATTTCAAGCGATTTTTTCTTCCGCTCCCACCACCTGAAAGCCATGCTCCTTTGCGTACTCCCTTGCGGCGGCTTTCCGTTCCTCGCTGTACGGCGGCACCAGCCGGATCGACAGCCGGGACTTGTCCAGCACATAGGTCACGCTGCCCTCCGGCGTGCTGCGCTCCAACCGGCACAGCAGCGGGTATTTCCGGCTGAAATCAGCCAGCCTGCGCTTCAAGCTGGCGTTGAATGTGTAGATGCTGGCAAGGTTCTCCGCCTCGTTCCAGTTGATAATGGTTTCCTTCTCATACTTAGACAGCTTCTTCATACAAATCCTCCTCATAATCAGTATAAGATTTCAGCACACGCAGGCTGCGCTTGAGACGGCGGTACTCGTCCATCTCCATCCGCAGATGGTGGTAAAAATCCTCGTACCAGCTTTCGCCCACCTCCGTCTCCACCTTCCGGGCCAGCCCCAGCATCCGGCGTTTGGCCTCCGGGTCAACCGTCAGGGCCGTCAGCCATTTCAGCCGTGTCACCGTATTGTGGTGGCTGGGACAGCCGTAAGCGTAGAGAATCTTCTTTTCTTTCATACTCAGTGTCATAATGATTTCCTCCATTTCTTTGCTGCGGAGCCATACGCCCCGCATGATAAACTTGTTTCCTGTCCGCCGGTCTGCCTGCAAGCCGCTCCTGCCCGGAATTTCTCCCGGCGTATCGGCCTCTTTGGTGCGCTCGATTTCTGTCCTGGCGTCACTTCCCCGGAGGCCATACCCCTTGCAGCCGGTCATTCGATTTTCAAGGTTCTGTGCCTGTCTGCAAGAACCAGTTTACCGAAAAAAGAGGCCCTTTCCCGTATATCCAAAAACGTCGGAAAAACGCTTGAAATCCGCATATTTCCACGCTTATGGAATCGTGCTATAATGGGTGTAATCACTGAAAAACGATAACGAGAGAGGGGGCTTTGGATGTACGCAAAGCTGACAATCCCGGAGCGGCTCAAAGACCTGCGGGTGGTGGACAAGCACCTGACGCTGGAACAACTGGCGGAGCAGACCGGCCTGTCTAAATCCGCGCTGGGAAAATACGAAACCGATGACTACAAGGACATCAGCCCGTTTGCGATTGCAACGCTGGCGGACTTTTACGGTGTGTCCACCGACTATCTGATGGGGCTGACGGAAAATAAAAATCACCCAAACACAGAACTTCAATCTCTGCATCTGAGTGATGATATGGTGGAACTTTTGAGCAGCGGCAAAATCAACAACCGGCTTCTCTGCGAACTGGCTACCCACCCGAATTTCCGGCGGCTGATGATAGATATGGAAATCTGTATCGACCAGATCGCCAATATGCGGGTGGAGCAGATGAATCTGGTGTTGGAGGCCACCCGGCAGACCGTCATGAGCAAATATGCGCCCGGAGAAGATGACCTCTATATGCGGACGCTGGAACTGGGGCAGGTGCAGGAAAGCGATTTTTACAGCCACGTCATGCACGATGATCTGGACAGCATCGTCCGGGACATCCGGGAGGCACACCGCAAGGACAAGACTACCGCCGACCCGCAGCCCACGCTGGATGATGTGAAGGAAAAATTTGAGCAGGCCATAGGACAGGGCAGCGATACAGAAATGCTGATCCACGAGTTCTGCGATAAGTTGCAGATACCCTTTGAGAAGATTTCCTCGGAGGACTTCTCGGCATCCTGCGGATACTGAGCCTGTCCAAGCAGCTCAAAAGCCCCAACAATATGAGAGGAAAGGCCAGCCCCATCCCGCCCAACCGCAAGGCCAGACGTAAGCGGAAGTAAAATTTCCATATCCGGGAGCGGCAAAAAAGCCATCCGCCGGTTGATTGGCAAATGGCTTTTATGAAGCAGTATTCTGTTGTGGTGGTTGTTCCCAGTTTGGGAACAGCCACTATTGAAGATGCTATTCTTTGTTTTTCTGCGACATCTGCGCATGGGCTTCCTGCTGGACAAGCAGCCCCGCCGAAAAGCCGTATTTGAAGTGGCTTTCGTTTTCCTCACATTGAGCGATTGCCACCTGCTCCCGCAGTTCTTCAACCAGTGCATAGTCCTCTTTGCTCAGACGCTCAGATAAAGTGTCCATCAGGGCGGCACTGGCTTTGACTGCCTGCTTGAACCTCGATGAATCAGCGACCACCGTTTCACAGGGATAAAATCTGCCGTTATACATTTCTTCCAGAATCATGCGCCCACCTCCCTCAGACAAAAATCATCTCAGACAGGATGATTTCCTCTGCCCGGCTGCGGATGCTGTTCATGCCCCCGACCCACGCAAGCTGGTCACGGGCTTTCAGTTCCTCGGTGACACCCTCTGCCTCCTGCATCTGCGAGACAATACACGCCAGCCGGTCAGCGGCCTGTTCGTTCAGGTCAGCAAGATATGTCCAGAGTTTTTCCGACAGAAGCAGTGCATTGTACTGGCCGGGCCGGTGTTCTTGCAGAAACGCCTTGTGCATCCGGCCCCACCGCCCAATGGGGCGGCTTTCCTCCGGCAGCTCCAGATCGGGGATGTAGTAGTCTCCCACCAGCGTGTAGCTGATGCCGTTTTGATGGATTTTCTTTGGTAAATGCTCCATATTCGACCTCCTGTATTCAGTTTTTTCAGAATCCAGTTGATCGTGTCCCTGTTCATGATAAATTCAAGGCAACTGAACTCTTCACGAACAAGTATGGCATATCTTTCCCCAATTTTTGATAGTTGAGTGAATGGGAGGTTTCCCTCCCACGGCTCTCTCCGGTATTGTAGGTGTCGATGGTTTCCTTGCCCAGCACGGCAGCCAGCTCTTTGAGGGTAGTCGGCTCTTTACCGCCCAGGAAGATGGATGTATCCATGTTACCGATGATGGTATCTGCGTTATCCTTATAGATCGCCTTGAGCTGACTCTGTGCCTGCAACACCAGACAGGCAGAGATTTCACGGCTTCGGATGGTGGCCACCAGCTTTTCCAGTTTCGGAATCTGCCCGATGTTAGCACACTCATCAATCAAACAGCGCACATGAACCGGAAGCCTGCCGCCATACACATCGTCGGCTTTTTCGCAGAGCAGATTGAAAAGCTGGGTATAACACATGGAGATCAGGAAGTTAAAGCTGTCATCCGTATCACTCATAATGAGGAACAGAGCAGTTTTCCTGTCTCCCAGAGTATCCAGCTCCAGCTCATCATAAGCCGTGACCTCACGCAACTCTGCAATGTCGAACACGGCAAGGCGAGCGCCGCAGGAAATCAAAATCGACTTGGCTGTTTTGCCGGCGGCCAGCTTATATTTCTTATACTGGCGCACCGCAAAGTGATTTGGCTTCTCGGCTTCCAGTGCATCAAACATCAGGTCTACGGGGTTTTTGAACTCCTCGTCATCCTCACGGACTTCCATGGCGTTGATGAACTCAATGAGGGTAGAGAAGTTCTGCTCCTCCACCGGAGCCTCATAATGGATATAGCCAATAAGCGCGCAGTACAACAAGGTTTCTGCTTTTACCCAGAAATCGTCTCCGGCCTTGCCTTCGCCTTTGGTATTGGCGATCAGCGTTGTCACCAGCTTCAAAATATCCTTTTCCGAGTGGATGTATGCAAAGGGGTTATAGTGCATGGACTTCTTGAAGTTGATGGTATTTAGGACCTTGATTCGGTACGGCTCATAAATGACCTTGCCGTGCTTATCCTTCATGGGCTTTCCGTCCTTCCCCAGCTTGGGCGCACCCCTTTGGAGCATTTTTCCGCACTCCACCAGAATTGTTCCTTTCGGGTCCGTCACAACATAGGAGCTGTGCATCTGCATCAGGTTTGGTTTCAGCCAGAATCGGGTCTTACCGGAACCGGAGCCGCCAATCACCAGTACATTTTTGTTTCTGGCAGTCTTGGGGTCCTTGGGGCGGCTGTTCATGGTCAGGCTCTCCGTTTTCGTCAGAATCACATTGTTCTGAAATACAGGATCAACGTAAGGTGCAATATCCTCACGGGTTCCCCAGCGGGCCGAACCATATTCCAAACCATGTCGATATTTCTTGGCGTTCTTGCTTTTAAGATACACCGCCAGCCTCAGACTGCCTCCACAACACAGTCCTACCAACAAGTCCAATGGATGCAGGCTTGGCCAGAAACTTTGCAGCGCCCCAGGCAGAACCGCAATCAGCGAAAGAAACTTTTCTGAAGCATCCGCCCCTTGTGCCATTCGCCATGCCTCTCCAAAATTGGTAGCAAACAGTCCCATCAGGATATACGGCATATTCAGCAAAATGAGCTTTTTGATGTCCAATGTCTTTTTCATCGTTCCAGCTCCTTTCGCTTGGTGCGATCCACCACAGCATTTTTAACCATCTCTTTGAACCGGTTAAGTTTTGCCAGTACGGACGGGCGCTCTGTTTTCGTTGCCTTTTTGACCTTTTTGTTGGTGTACTCTGTAAAAGCTGCTGTCAGAGCATCTGCATCACGGCCTTTGAAAAAAATCAGGTACTTTGGCGGAGAACTGCTGCGGTCCTTTTTCACCGCATAATCCACACCATATTTCCGGGCGATTTTCTCAAACTCCTTGATAGAGGGGTCTGTGATCTCAATGTTGGATATTCCCTGATTCTGCCCGACAAGCTGCTTCACAGTCTGTTTTCCATGCGGAACAACCGGCGCATCACGGCTTCTCTGTTTTTCCAGCTTCTTTTCCTTTCGATGTGCCATGTACTTGCTTATGGCAGCCTTAAACATTCTGCCGGTAAACTTTGTTCCACTGACAACCAGCGTCAAAGTTCTGTTTTCCACTTCTTCCTGCATTTTCTCGCCTCCTTTCCACGAAGTTTGCAGGGAATCTCTTTTTTTGCTAAGGCGGAACCACCAGCCGCCGGAGGAGGTATTTTTTCATCGCTCCATCCCGCGGCTCTTTTTCTTTACCGGCTTCTTATCCGGCAGATTCCACTCTTTCCGGAACTCTGCCACACCTTTGGGGTCAAATGCCTTCAGCTTCTCCAGATCAAAGGCAACAGCAGAATATTTTCCATAACCGGACTGAACCTGATAGGGAAGCACCTTCCCCAATTTGTTCTCTTTGATGAATCGCAGCAAATCCTTGCTGATGTCACCGGAAATAAACGCCTCTCCGGGGTCCAGGGAATATCCTGGTAGGTTCACCGTCATATCTGCAAACGCCTCTGCTCCATCTTCTGTATGGGTAATCATGCCGATATAAAGCCGCTGATTATTCGCATACATTCCAAGTTGCAGCGATATGGTTTCTTCCCCATATTCCCACTTAAAGGGTACTTTCTTTTCCTCATTCATATCGGATTCCTCCTATCGTATCTGTTCTTTGTGGTCATAAAACAAATCTCCATTTCTGACCTTTGCATGGCTGAGAATCTTGATCTGCCCATTTGCCTGACTGTCCAGAGCTTTTTCATAGCCTATATCTGACAAAAACAGGCGGGTGCGTTCTCCTTTCCAGCCAACCGGGGAGTCATGCGTCAGTACATCAAAAATAATCATGTGCCGGGTGTTCTCCGCAAATCGCTGGAGATCCATGTAGTCATGACCGTGATAGTTCTGCGCCCCGGCTTTCTGGCGCATTTCCTCCATCAGCTGCCCGATTGTTTTGCCTTCCTGCATAAAACCCACTTCCTTTCCGTTCTTATGAGACCAGCAAGATCATCTCCCGCAGCTGAGCAAAGTAGAGCTTTCCCTTTGGCGTAACCAGCGTGTAGGAGCCGGTATGCCCGTGATTGCAGTAGTCTTTCACACAGAACAGCCCCGTATTTTTCACATTGGCATAGGGCAGCACATTGCCGGATGCTGTGCGGTACACAAACCGTCGTTCTATCAGAAACCGAACAAACCGGCGCTCCGGGACATCCAACTCTTTGGCGGTTGTCCTGAGATTGGTGCTGTGCTTTAAGTCGATGAACAGGTCATAGAAAGCGGCTTTGCCCTCCAGCTGTGCATTTTCCTTACGCAGAGAAATATTTGCTTCACGCTCAGCCAACAAGTCTGAGCAGAGCTTCATCAGAGCCTCCGGGGAAGTAGCTACCTCCCAAAGCTTCTCTCTTGTGAGATAGGCCCCGTGCTTGCGAATGGTAGGCAGAACCTCATCGAATACCCACTGTTCAAACTGTTCTGCCGATGGCAATTTGCTGTGAACAATCAGGCGGTACAAATCTCCTTCGGGGATAAAAGTCATACTGATTTTGCGGTCGGGGCTTTGTGGGTGAGGTGCGTCGCGTTTCACGACATACCTACAATGGCGGATAATTGCATCGCGGGAATTGCTGTACCCCAGCGCAGCGGCCACATCCATTCCGCAAAACAGGTATTTGCCGTTTTCTTCGATGACCCGGATACTGCCAAACTCCGGGTTTTTGAAAATTTCCATCTGGTTCATGTCGTGCCTCCTTTGGCATGATAAAAGGCGGCCTTTACCAGCCGCCTGCGTGCATATCGTGGTTGACCAATGAAGTGAAGTGATTATTCATGGTGGTAGGCGCATTGAACAGCACCGCAAGCAGGTACTGCTTCATGTTGCGTACCTGGGTGGTGTTCTTTTGCAGACAGTCCATGACAAACTCGATGTGGGAGCTGTCCAGTTTCAAAAACGGGAACGCACGATCTCGTGAGGAAAGTCTGCCCCAGAGATCCGGGTGGTCTTTCGTCTGGCACAGACCGTTTCTACCAACAGCTCTACGATCTCATTCAGGTCATCCAGGTAGAGAGGATAACGCTGCTTCAGACAGTCATACTCGATATTCTCTAAAATCAATTCCCGATAATTTTCTATCTCTGTGACAGACATCGCATCTCTTCCTTTCCGTTCCGGCGGTCTTGCCGCCGCTGTTTCCCGGAAGGGAATGGAATCGGTACTTGATCCATAAGTAATTGATTTTTCTGTATTTGATTTCTCTATATTTAATTCTGCGGGCTTTTCCGTATCCGGTTTATCCATATACGGGTTTTCCGTATCTGGTGAATCCGTATCCGGTTTTCTAAGCTGTGGCTGCTCGTATATGACATACTCTGTATCGCTGATGCGTCCCTGCCGGTCACGCAGCTTGTGCCGCACAATGTAACCGGCAGCCTCCAATTCCCGCAACGCAGCGCCTATGGCATCCACGCCCTCCTTACAGATCTTTGCAAGACCACGGGTGGTGTAATTCCAGTCCTCTGGCAAAGACAGCATCATGGAAAGCAGCCCCTTCGCTTTTAACGACAGGTTTGCATTTCGTAAATGATGATTGCTCATCACGGTATAATCACGGGTCCGTTCAATACGAAAAACGGCCATCGACCTCACTCCTTCCGAATTTTGGGTACAAAAAAACCGCAATCCTCATTCCAAAGAATTGCGGTGTTCAACACTTTTCAAATTTTCTTGCATAGAACCAAAACAGCGGCTTTCGAGGACGCGCCTCTGTAAATGGCTCCTCCTGGGCGAAAGGAAGTGTTTGCATCACTCGGTCAATATCCGTTGAATCCATGTCATGCTGAGATTTGCAATCTTCCTGGATTGCTTCTTGAATTTCCTTTACCGTACACATAGTCATTCCTTTCCTTTCGTTGTATGGGTTTATGAGCGGCGGCGTTTCCCGGTTTGAAATCGAGGATATGTCCCTCAATCACACGAGCGTAACGCTTGATCTTAATCTCCCGGCGCTGCTGGCTTTGCAGGGCAGCCTGATACCCGTCCTCGGTCAAAAACAGCCGCATTTCCTCTCCGGGGCTGCCGTAAGCTGTGCTGGGACGCAGGACGGAAAACTCAATCATCCAGCGGGTGTTATCCCAAAACCTCTCTACGGCGAGAATGTTGTGTCCTTTCAGCTCACGGGCTGAAATATCCCTCATAGGCGGCTCCTTTCATCGTTCCTGATCTCTCTGACGCTTTTTCTGCCATGCCTCCAGCAGCTTGATGATGGTTTCCTGCATCCGCTGGGGCGTATAGCTTTTAGGAAAATACTTCCGCAAGGTGTCAGAGGTAAATGTCACTCGGTCCAGATCGCTTTTTCTTTTCCTCACCCATGATGACACGCATCATATCGAGAGTCAGATGCCCCTCCTGACTGTATTTTTTGAGCCGCTGGGCTTGAGAAAGAGAAGGGGTAGCCTGTTCGCTGTCCATCGCGTCCAACAGGTCTACCTGTTCCTCCTTTTTGAGAAAGGACAGCTCATAGGCAGGGTTCAGGGCAATCTTCTTTTCATCCACCATATCCATCAATTCAGGAATCAGCTCTGTCAGACGGATATAGCGCTGAACTTGATTTCTGCTTGAACCAGCCTGCTGAGCCAATATTTCATCGGCTCTCAACTTCGTCCCAACTTGGGACGAAGTTAAATCAACTCGCTCTCCCTGATGTTTCATGGCATCCAGCTTCATCTTGTAGGCAAATGCTCTTTCACTGGGGAGCAGACTTTCTCGTTGCAGGTTGCTGTCAACCATAATGATCGTGGCGGCATCATCATCCAAATTCCGAACAATGACCGGCATGGTCTCCTTTTCTGCCAGCTCACTGGCTCTGTGCCGCCTGTGTCCGGCTACCAGCTCATAACCGCCCTCCGGGTCCGGTCGAGCAATCGCCGGAACCAGAACGCCATACTGCTTGATACTGTCTGCGGTCTCCATCATGGCTTCGTCATCCTTGACTTTGAATGGATGCCCTTTGAACGGGTGCAGTTCCGACAGCGGGATTTCTACTACTTTTTCTCTCTGAGCATCGGCACGGCTCTCCTCCGTAGAAAACAGATCATCTACCGATGCCAGTTCTACTTTTTTCGCGCTGCTTTTCAAGTTTCAACACCTCCTTCGTCAGATTTCGATACCCCTCTGCCACCTTACCGCCAGGGTCATGGACGAAAATGCTTTTTCCCTCTGCGCTAATTTCCTTTGCACGGACAGAGTGTGGAATCTCCGTTCCAAAGACTTTGATTTTACTTCCATAGGTGTCCCGCAGCAAAGCAGCAATCTCTTTGGCAAAGTTGGTGCGGTTATCCACCATCGTCAGCAGTATACCGTCAATCTGGAGCTTTGGATTGATCTGCCGTTTTACCTTGCTGACCGTAGATAAAAGCTGTTCCAGTCCTTTGGCGGGCAGATACTCTGCCTGAACGGGAATTATGATCCTGTTCGCAGCCGCCAGCGCATTGACCGTAAGCATCCCCAACGAGGGCTGACAGTCAATCAGGATATGGGAATATTGTCCCTTCAGTGTGTCCAGATATTGCCGTAAAACCGTTTCACGGCTCATGGCGTTTACCAGAGAAACCTCCATACCGGAAAGCTGAATATCCGCAGGCATCAGGTCAACGCCTTCTGCATGATGCAGAATACCTTCTCCGGGGCGTATAGGCTGATCCATCAGAATTTTGCCCATTGCATCCGACAGTGTAAATGGCAGCTTGTCTGGTTGCGGATTTCCCAAGCTGATTGTCAGGCTTCCTTGCGGGTCCCCGTCGATCAGAAGCACTTTCTTTCCGGCCTGTGCCAGACCTATTCCCAAGTTCGCACAGGTTGTTGTTTTGCCAACGCCGCCTTTCTGGTTGGCGATGGCGATGATTTGTGTGTTCATGACTTCACCTCATTTCTGATTGTTGCTGTTGTTTCTGGACGAGATAGCAATCTCGTTATCGCGGTATTCGCCGAATAGATATGCAAGCATATCTGCCCGGCTCATTACTCGCGTAAATAGAAAAAAGCCGCCACTTCAAAATTAACAGTGAAGTGACGGGCTCTTTCTATCGCCGGAATACGAGTTCCTGAAATGAAAAAAAGCACCCAGCATTTTATACTGTGTGCTACATCAAATTCATATTCAATTATTCAAATTAGCTCAAACTATGCCAAACTGCCACAGCCAAAAAACGAGGGGAAGGAGGGCTGAAAAGCACCCCCAAAATCGGCTCTCGGTTAACCACTTTGGGAACCACTTACCCCTCTTTTCGCCCTCTTTTTTGGCCAGTTAACCACTTGCGGACCACTAAAAATTGGGTGAAAACGGCTCTCGTTTGGTCAAATGAGGTCAAACCATATCAGCCCGTTTAGATATAGCAAAAGCCCGGAAAACCTTGATTTTCCGGGCTTTTTGAACCATTTTGATATAGTCTGAGCAGTCGATTATCGCTTGCTGAACTGCGGAGCGCGACGAGCTGCTTTGAGACCGTACTTCTTACGTTCTTTCATACGTGGGTCACGAGTTAAGAATCCAGCAGCTTTCAGAACTGGTCTGTAGTCGTTGTCTGCCTGAAGAAGGGCTCTTGCAACACCATGTCTGATGGCACCAGCCTGTCCTGTGTATCCACCGCCATGAACGTTAACTAATACGTCAAATTTGCCTTCTGTTTCTGTTGCAGCTAAAGGCTGACGAACGATAACTTTCAGTGTATCTAATCCAAATATTCATCGATATCTCTTTTATTGATTGTGATCTTACCGGTTCCAGGTACAAGATAAACTCTTGCGATTGATTTTTTTCTTCTTCCTGTTCCGTAGAATTTTGCGCTAGCCAATGTTTTCTACCTCCTAATTAAAATGTTAAAGCTTCTGGTTTCTGAGCTTCATGTTTGTGTTCCGGTCCTGCATATACGAAAAGTTTTGTGTACATGCTTCTTCCTAAAGGTCCTTTTGGAAGCATACCTTTAACTGCGAGCTCGATAACTCTCTCAGGTTTCTTTGCTAACATTTCTTTTAATGTGGTTTCTCTCATTCCACCTACATAATCGGAGTGATTGTAGTAGATTTTCTGCTCTAATTTCTTACCTGTAACTTTGATCTTGTCAGCGTTTACGATGATTACATAATCACCTGTGTCTACGTGTGGTGTAAACTGTGGTTTATTTTTTCCTCTTAAAACGCTTGCTACTCCGGATGCCAGACGGCCAAGAGTACATCCATCAGCGTCAACTACATACCATTTTCTTTCGATTTTATCTGGATTAGCCATATAAGTCTGCATGGTTTTACCTCCTGTTATTTATCAACGATAGTTTAATTAACCGCGGAATTTCCCGCGAATATAAGTTATTGGAAACGCCGGTGCTAAAAATGCGGAAATGTCCGAAACCGCTGATAAATACTTTCGCCTGGGCTATTTGGCTTAAGCATCTCGCACTACGTCACATTTGGTTATTATATTATAAGGGTTCTGTTCTGTCAATAGGTTTTGTGTCGTTTTTTCAACTTTTTTCGTTACTCCCCCGTTTTTGTTTTTCATCAAAAAAACTGTTGATCAGTTATCCCACCGGCAATTATCGAAACGGATGATTTTCTCCTCCTGACTATCAATCAAAAAATTCAATCCCCATCAGTGTCAGTCCCTGTGCCGGAGCAGTTGGGCCTGCCATTTCGCGGTTGCAGGCTTCCAGAATTGTCTTTACTCTCTCAGGCGGATACTGTCCGTTTCCTACTTCGATCAGAGTTCCGGAGATGATTCGTACCATGTTGTAGAGGAATCCTGTTCCTGTTACACGTATGGTTACGATATCTCCGTCACGCCATACATCAATTCCTGTCACTGTACGGATAGTTGTTTTTACCTGCGCTTTTGCACCGCAGAAAGAAGCAAAATCATGCTGTCCGATCAGGTATGAGGTTGCTGCTTTCATCTTATCTACATCCAGTTTGTAGTGGTAGAAATAGGTGTATAAGCGCTCTGTCGGAACCGGGAATTTGCGATTCAGAATGCGGTATTCGTATGTTTTCTCGCTGTCGCAGTAACGGGGATGGAAATCCGGTTCTACTTCTTCTGAGAGCTGAATGCGGATATCTTCCGGAAGACGCTGGTTCAGTGCATAGGAAATCTTTTCTCCGGGAATGCGTGTGTTGGTGTCAAATACTGCCACATTTCCCATGGCATGAACCCCTGCGTCTGTACGGCTTGCACCGATCGTTTCTATCTTCTCGCCAAGAAGCTCGGACAGTGTTTCATTTAAAACCCCCTGCACGGTAATCCCGTTTGGCTGTGTCTGCCAGCCACAGTAGTTGGTGCCGTCATATGCAACTACAAGACCAATTCTTTTCATCTGTTTTCCTCCATAAAAAATAAACTTTTGTTATAACAAATAAACAATATGCTGTAATCCTTTCCTACCGGATTACAGCATATAAAATATCTTTATAAATTATATCAGTACTTTCTCAGATTCCCACAATTCTGAAAACAATGGCGATTCCCAGATAAGCCACATCACCACATAGGAAATGTAGTCTCTGGACTCATAACGCAATGGCTTCATCTGGTTCTGTTATCCCCTCCATGATAGCACCTTGCTCCATGGCCATGGCCAGATCATTTGCTCTTCTGAACGCAGAAATAAACAATGGAACCAGAAGCGGAATCATATTTTTTGCCTTCTGAATTATATTTCCGGTTTCAAAATCTGCGCCACGTGCAATCTGTGCTTTCATGATCTTATCGGTTTCCTCCATAAGGATTGGGATAAAAACGCAGCGCAATAGACATCATCATGGCAATCTCGTGGATTGGCACATGAAGTTTATTTAACGGCCTGAGAAGTCGTTCCAGACCATCTGTAAGTTGATTGGGTGTGGTAGTCAGCGTCATAAGAGAAGAACCGATCACCAGATACGTCAGGCGGATGGCCATTCTTCCGGCCAGCTTCAGGCCCTCCTCTGTCACATGCAGGATTCCCCACTGCCAGAGAACCTTTCCGGGTGTCAGAAATATATTAAATACCACTGTGATCATAAGAAGCATCACGATTGCCTTCAGTCCCTTGAACATAAATTTCACAGGAACTTTGGAAAGAATGATCATCGCTGCCAGAAATATAGTTGCCACTGCATATCCCGGAAATGTATGGAATACGAAGACAGAGATGATAAACACCAGCGTCCCCACCAGCTTTGCTCTCGGATCCATTTTGTGCAGAACGGAATCTGCAGGATAATACTGTCCTATTGTAATGTCTCGGATCATACTTCCTGCCCTCCCTCATTCTCTTCTTGTTCTGCAGACTTTTTATCCATTGTTTCCTTCTGAATGCTTAAATCTTCATCAGGCGCATCTGAATGAGACTCTTTTCGTCCCATCCTCAGTCAGATCAGCTTCCATCTCACTAATTAAGGTTTCTGCTTTGGCATTTTCTTTTTTCGACTGACTGTCTGAAACAGATTGTTTGTCACCAGACAATTTCCCGGGATTACATTTTCTTAAAACTGCAAGGATATTCTCTTTTGCCTCATCCACCGTTGTAGCAGTTACATCTACATCCAGGCCTTTTTTCCTTCAACGCATGCATGATATAAGTAATCTGCGGTGCTGCAAGTCCCATGGCCTCCAGCTCTCTGTAATGAGCAAATACTGCTTTGGGAGCATCGTCATATGCGATTTCTCCGTCATTGACTACGATCAGTCTCTCCGCGTATTTTGCAATATCCTCCATGCTGTGGGATACAAGGATAATGGTAATCCCTCTTACTTTATGAAGCTCTGCGATCTGGTCAAGGATATCATCTCGTCCTTTCGGATCCAGACCTGCAGTTGGCTCATCCAGAATAAGAATTTTCGGATTCATTGCCAGTACACCGGCAATAGCAACTCTTTTCTTCTGTCCGCCGGAAAGCTCAAAAGGGGATTTACTAAAATTTTTCTCCTTGAAACCTACGTGCTGCAGTGCTTTCTTTGCTTCTACTTCTGCCTCTTCCCTGGATAATCCCTGATTCATGGGACCAAAGCATACATCAGAAAGCACATCATTCTCAAAGAGCTGATGCTCCGGATACTGAAATACAAGACCAACCTCGCTTCGCAGGGCACGACGATCATATTTCTCTCCCCAGATATCCTCTCCATTATAAGTGATCGTACCGGAAGTTGGACGGATCAGCGCATTGAAATGCTGGATCAGTGTAGATTTCCCACTTCCTGTATGTCCGATAATTCCGATAAACTGTCCGTCCGGTATAGAAAGATTGATATCTTTCAGCGCATGAATCTCATAGGCAGTTCCCGGACTGTAGGTATAAGTTACATTTTTTAATTCTATTGACATAAGGCATTCACCAGCTCCTCTGTAGTCAGTATTCCCTCCGGAACATCCACTCCGGCTTTATGAAGTTCGTGTGCCAGAAGTGTTACCTGCGGCACATCCAGTCTGTATTCTTTCAGAGTTTCCACCTGTGAGAAAATCTCTCTGGGTGTTCCCTGCATCACCACTTCTCCGTTATCCATAACATATACCTTGTCCGCATGAACAACTTCTTCCATATAGTGGGTGATCAGAATGACTGTCACTCCTTCCCGTCTGTTAAGGTCACTGACTGCCTCAAGAACTTCCTTTTCGTCCATTCGGATCCAGCATTGCAGTTGGCTCATCCAAAATGATGCATTTCGGACGCATTGCCATGACACCGGCAATTGCAACTCTCTGCTTCTGTCCGCCGGAAAGTTTATTCGGAGAATGATAACGATAGGATGTCATTCCTGTTTTTTTCAGGCTCTCATCTACACGCTCCCAGATTTTCTCTGTGGGCACACCCATATTCTCCGGTCCGAACCCTACGTCTTCTTCTACTACAGTTCCTATGATCTGATTGTCAGGATTCTGAAAAACCATGCCCGCTTTCTGTCGGACTTTCCATAATTCCGGCTCTTTAGACGTGTCAATCCCATCTACCCACAAAGTTCCTTCCGTCGGAAGCAACAGCGCATTCAGGTGCTTTGCAAGAGTAGATTTTCCGGAACCATTATGTCCCAGAACAGCCACGAATTGTCCGGCTTCAATGTCCAGGTTTACATCATTGACAGCACGCTGCGTATCCTGCACGTTACCATCTTCATCATACTTGAGATAGTCAAATCCCAGCTTGAATGCCTTGATAATTCCCATAATATTTTTTGTCCTCGTATTTTGTCTGTCTGCTGCTTATTTTCACAGGAAAAGAATCCCGTCAGTAAACAGCGAATATTTATTTTTTCAGGCTTCTTCAGTAGCTGCCAGTCCGGTCAACTCGTCAATCAGAGCCCAGATCTCATCTCTTCCCTGCTTCGTCTCAGCAGAGAAAGGAATAATAATGCCATCTTTGCTCAGCTTCAGCCCTTCTTTGATTGCTTTGATATTTTTCTGAACCTGGCTTCGTTTGAGCTTGTCAAGCTTCGTTGCAATAATGATCGGCTCATAGCCATTGTTCAGAATCCAGTCATACATCATCTTGTCATTTGCAGACGGATCATGACGGATATCAATAAGAAGGAAAACCGCCTCAGGTTTTTGGATGTATGAAGATATCTTTCGATCATCTTGCCCCATTTTTCCTTCTCAGACTGTGAAACCTTTGCGTATCCGTAACCAGGGAGGTCTACCAGATACATGGCTTCATTGATATTATAAAAGTTAATGGTCTGTGTTTTTCCCGGCTGTGCACTTGTTCTGGCAAGAGATTTCCGGTTCATCAGCCCGTTGATCAGCGATGATTTTCCCACATTTGATTTTCCTGCAAATGCAACCTCCGGTCTGTTGGTGTCCGGGAGTTTGCTGGTAATACCGCATACGATATCTAATGATACATTCTTAATAACCATTGATTTCCTCTCTTTTTTCACAACAAATGGTCAATCTTTACTGACTGACCATTTATTTTATACCAGTGCCTTATTAAGCACTTCCTTCATCGAACTTACAAAGGTAATGGTAAGTCCGTCTGTGATTTCCTTATCTAATTCCTGAATATCCGGTTTGTTTTCTGCCGGCACTAACACCTCTTTGATCTTAGCATATTTTGCCGCAAGAAGTTTTTTCTTTCAAACCGCCGATCGGAAGAACTCTTCCTCTCAGTGTGATCTCACCGGTCATTGCAAGGTCTGCCCTTACCGGCTTCTTAATAATTGCGGAAAGGATTGCAGTTGCCATGGTAATACCTGCGGATGGTCCGTCTTTTGGTACTGCCCCTTCCGGAATATGCACATGAATATCGTTTTCCTGGAAAAATTCCGGCTCAACTTTATAGTCAGAAGCAATGGAACGAATGTAAGTAATACCTGCCTGTGCAGACTCTTTCATAACATCTCCCAACTGTCCGGTAAGCATCAGCTCGCCCTTGCCGGGCATTACATTGACTTCAATCTGCAGTGTATCGCCGCCCACCTGTGTCCAGGCAAGCCCGCGGGAAATACCAATCTCATCTTCTTATTTGCCATAAGATAGTTAAAAATGCTCTTTTCCAAGAAAATCTGACAGATTCTTTGAAGTCACTGTAACTTCTTTTTATCTTCTTCCATGATCAGACGTGCAGTTTTTCTGCATATCTGTCCGATGGTTCTCTCCAGGTTTCGAACTCCGGCTTCTTTTGTATAATTGTTGATGATCTTCTTAAGAGCCGCTGACTGGATTGTCAGTTTACCTTTCTCGATACCGTTCTCTTCCATCTGCTTCGGAATCAGATGTTCCTTTGCAATATGTTCCTTCTCATTCTCAGTATAACCTGCGATCTCGATCAGTTCCATACGGTCAAGAAGTGGTCTCGGAATGCCCTGAACATCGTTTGCAGTTGCAATAAACAGTACTTCTGAAAGATCCTGTGGAACCTCTATATAATGATCCATAAATCTACTGTTCTGTTCCGGATCAAGCACCTCAAGAAGTGCTGCAGAAGTATCTCCTTTATAATCACTGCTGGTCTTGTCAATCTCATCCAGAAGCATCAGAGGATTGCTCACTCCTGCCTGCTGTAATGCTGCAGTGATCCTTCCCGGCATTGCTCCTACATAAGTCTTTCTGTGGCCCCGGATCTCAGCCTCATCTCTCACACCGCCCAGACAGATACGTACATATTTCTTATGCATTGCTTCTGCAATCGATCGGGCAATGGAGGTTTTACCTGTTCCGGGAGGTCCTACCAGACAAAGGATCGGACTTTTTCCCTTATGTGTCAGTTTGCGGACGGAAAGGAACTCCATCACACGCTCCTTCACATCTTTCAGACCGTAATGACCTTCCTGAAGTACTTTCCATGCTTCTTTCAGATCATCAGAATCTGTGGATTTCTTCTCCCACGGAAGCGCCAGCATGGTCTCAATATAACCACGCAGTACTGCATTCTCGGATACATTGCTGTTGGTATTCTTAAATCTCTCGATTTCTTTGCTGATCTTCTCTTTTACCTCATCGCCGGCCTGAAGTTCCTGGAGTTTCTTCTTAAACTCCTCTGCGTCATCCGCAGTATTATCCTCACCCAGTTCCTCACGTATCAGTTTCAGCTGCTCTCTGAGAATATATTCTCTCTGATTCTTATCAATTCTGGCCTTCACTTTTTTCTGGAGATCTCTGCCAATCTGCATGATCTCAATCTATTTCCAAGGATTGCACCCAGAACTTCATAACGTTCCTCCAGTGTAAGTGCCTCCAGGATCTTCTGCTTATTCTGATAAGATAAAGGAATATTTACGGCAATCTGCTCAACCAGTTCCTCAACATTATCTATATTTAAAATCTGTGCTACCAGCTCTTTGCTGACTTTTCCATTTTCCATGCAGTATCTGTGGAATAATTCCTTAAGGCTTCTGTGCATGGCTTCCATCACTGGTTCCGGCATCTGCATTTCTTCTTCATCAACAGGTGTGATCTCACTTCTGATAAACGGAAACTCCTGCTCAAATTTCACAAGTGTGGCTCTTCCCGTTCCCTCTACAAGTACCCGCAAAAGATTCTGCGGAAGTTTCACAACCTGTTTGATATAGGCAATGGTTCCTACATGATATACACCTGCCAGATCCGGTGATTCCACCTCAGGATCAATCTGAGTAACCAGAAAAATCTTCTGGTCATGAAGCATGGCAGCTTCAATCGCCTTGACAGAACGCTCCCTGCTCACATCAAAATGAACGATCATCCCGGGAAGGATGGTAGTCCCCCTGAGAGCGATCGCAGGCAGCACTATATTCTGATTTGTCATTTATTGTTCAGTCCCTTTCATCAGGCTGTTTCCGGTTTATCCTTCTTGTGTGTCCGGGACGTTCTTCTGCTTCCGGCTGTCTTCGCCTGTGCAGGAGTTTCTCCGCGGACGATCTCCGGCTCACCGGTGCCATCTACTACATCTTTGGTAATTGTACACTTGCGAATCGTGTCATCTGACGGAATCTTATACATCAGATCCATCAGTGAACCTTCCATGATCGCACGCAAACCTCTGGCTCCTGTCTTACGTTCCAGAGATTTCTTTGCGACCAGTTCAAGTGCATCATCTTCAAAATCAAGTTCAACACCATCCAGTTCAAATAATCTGTGATACTGTTTGGTAAGTGAGTTCTTCGGCTCTTTCAGAATACTGATCAGCGCATTCTCATCCAGCGCATCCAGAGTTACAACTACCGGCACAGACCGATAAACTCAGGAATCAGGCCGAATTTGATAAAGTCTTCCGGCATTACATCCTTCAGGATTTCACCCACATTTCTGTCTTCCTTAACAGAAACCTCTGCACCGAAACCGATGGACTTGGTATCCTGTCTGGACTCAATGATCTTCTCGATTCCGTCAAAAGCACCGCCGCAGATAAACAGAATATTTGTTGTATCAATCTGAAGAAACTCCTGATGAGGATGCTTGCGGCCACCCTGAGGCGGAACACTTGCCACTGTACCTTCCAGAATCTTCAGAAGTGCCTGCTGCACGCCTTCACCGGAAACATCGCGGGTTATGGATGGATTCTCAGATTTTCTTGTGATCTTATCAATCTCATCAATATAGATAATTCCGTACTGTGCACGTTCAATATCATAATCTGCTGCCTGAATGATCTTGAGAAGAATATTCTCAACATCCTCTCCTACATATCCGGCTTCTGTCAGTGTAGTAGCATCTGCAATAGCAAACGGTACATTCAGAAGTCTGGCAAGTGTCTGAGCCAACAGAGTTTTACCTGAACCTGTAGGTCCAAGCATCAGAATATTACTCTTCTGAAGCTCTACATCAGAATTTTTTGACGCAAGAATTCTTTTATAGTGATTATAAACAGCAACGGAAAGAGCCTTTTTTTGCTGCATCCTGACCAATTACATAATCATCCAGAACTGCATGGATCTCTTCCGGTTTTAACAGATTAATATCAGAATTCAAAACCTCGTCATCATAAGGATTTAATTCTTCCTCCATGATCTCTGAGCAGATGCCAATGCACTCGTCGCATATAAATACTTTACCATCCGGACCTGCGATCAGTTTTCTTACCTGATCTTCTGTCTTCTGGCAAAAGGAGCATCTTACTTTTCCTTCTCTCATTTTTTCTGCCATGAATTATGTCTGTCCTTTCTCTATACTAACTAATAAGACTCCTGTGACGATTCACAGGAGTCTTATCTTTCGCATTATTTATGCATGACTACACCGTCAATCAGTCCATATGCCTTTGCTTCTTCAGCAGTCATATAGTTGTCCCGGTCTGTATCACGCTCAACAACTTCTATCGGCTGACCGGTATTTGCAGCCAATAACTCATTTAAAGTTCTCTTTGTCTGTGCGATATGATCTGCCACGATCTGGATCTCTGTTGCCTGTCCCTGCGCACCGCCGGATGGCTGATGGATCATGATAGTGGAATGCGGAAGAGCAAATCTCTTTCCTTTTGCACCGCCTGCCAGAAGAAAGGCACCCATGCTGGCAGCCATTCCAAGACAATGGTAGAAACATCGCATTTAATATACTGCATGGTATCATAGATCGCCATGCCGGCTGTTACGGAACCGCCCGGGCTGTTGATATACAGCTGAATATCTTTACCAGGATCTTCTGCTTCCAGGAAAAGAAGCTGTGATACGATCAGTCCTGCACTCACATCATTTACTTCCTCACCAAGAAAAATGATTCTGTCCTTCAGAAGCCTTGAATAGATATCATAGCTTCTCTCTCCCCTGCTTGTCTGTTCAATGACATAAGGTACTAAACTCATATAAACGCCTCCATTTACGCGGCTGACTTTTTTCCGAAAGAGGTAGTCTTCTGAGCCTGTCTCTTTCCGGATCTTAAAATTTGATTACTTTAAAATTAAACTTCCTTAGCAGCGTCAGCGATAACAGTAACTGCTTTCTGTACAGCCATGTCTTTCTTCATCTGCTCAAGTTCACGCTCTCCAAGTAATTCTTTTAACTTGTCAGCTTCCATTTTGTATGCTTCAGCCATCTTGGAGATCTCTTCGTTTACTTCTTCCTCTGTCGGCTGAATGTTCTCAACTTCTGCTACTTTCTCAAGAACCAGTCTTGTCTGGATTCTCTTTAATGCCTGTGGTTTCATATCTTCCATCATCTTGTCAGCTGTCATACCTGTGAACTGGAAGTACTGGTCCATGGATAATCCCTGGGACTGCATTCTTCTGCTGAAATCATCAAGCATCTGACGGCACTGTGTCATAAGCATAGCTTCCGGAATATCCATCTGTGCATTTTCGATTGCTTTATCTACTGCCGCATCTTCTTTTGCACGTTTTGCTTCGTTTGCTTTCTTATCTTCAAGGTTTGTTTTTACATGCTCTTTATACTCTGCAAGTGTATCGAACTCAGAAACATCTTTTGCAAAATCATCATCCAGTTCAGGAAGTTCTTTTGCTTCGATCTTCTTAACTGCGCATTTGAAGATTGCTTCTTTACCTGCAAGTTCTTTTGCCTGATATTCTTCAGGGAATGTAACTTTTACGTCTACATCATCGCCAACTTTAGCACCAACAAGCTGTTCCTCGAATCCCGGGATAAATGTATTGGAACCAAGTGTCAGAGGATACTCTGTAGCCTGTCCGCCATCGAAAGGTACTCCGTCTACAGATCCTTCGAAGTCGATTGTTACGATATCATTTAACTGAGCTGCGCGGTCTTCTACGCTGATTGTTCTGGAGTTTTTCTCCTGCTCTTTCTTGAGTTCAGCTTCTACGTCTTCGTCTGTTACTGTGATTTCAGTTTTCGGTACTTCTACACCTTTGTAATCACCTAATGTAACTTCCGGTTTAACAGCAACTTCTGCTGTGAAGATGAATGCTTTTCCAGGCTCAGCCTGTGTGATGTCGATTGTCGGCTGGGAAACGATCTCAAGTTCGCATTCAGCTAATGCTTTGCTGTAGTGTTCCGGAATCAGAGCGTTAACAGCATCTTCAAGGAATACTCCTTTGCCATACATCTGCTCGATCATTTTTCTTGGAGCTTTTCCTTTACGGAATCCAGGGATGGAAATTCTTCCTTTTGCTTTCTGGTATGCATTCTGCATTGCTTTTTCTAAATCTTCAGCGGCAACTTCGATAGTAAGTTTCGCCATGTTTTTTTCCATTTTTTTCCACCTGTAAACTCATGTTACAATGTTCCTCCTTAAATTCAGGTTATATTTTGCGACTGGTTTTTCAGCTGCGTTTATATCATTCACAGTTTTTACCTATTTCTATATATTCAAGTCTGAGCTCCGCTCCCACCATTGCAGAAGCGGGAGAGTTACTGTTCACTCTGTGTCAGTAACGCAAGAAGTCTGTTTATAACTCAATTATATATTTACAGTCATTGTAGCAGTATAGCACAAAAAAATCCAAAAGTGCTAGTGTTTTTTCGCATAAAAATAAGGGTTTGAGGACGATTTAGCGGGTATATACTACTGATTCTGCGATTTCTTTTGCTTTTTCGTCATTTTCAAGCTGTGAAATCAGGGAAAGTGCGAAGTCTACAGCTGTTCCCAGACCACGGCTGGTGGTTATATTTCCATCTACTACCACATTGTCTTCGCTGGTCTTGGCACCGTCTCCTGCAATAATTTCCATGAAGGACGGATAAGAGGTGGCTTTGCGGTTTTGAGGAATCCAAGACCTGAGAATACACTTGGTGCAGCACAGATAGCGGCGATTTTTTTGCCTTTGCTGTTGAAATCTGTCAGAAGGTCTGTAAGTGGTTTGTATCCTGCAAGATATTTGGTTCCCGGCATCCTCCCGGAAGAACAAGCATGTCGGCATCTGCGAAGTCTGTTTCTGCGAATGTTGTATCAGTGAGCATGGTGATACCGTGAGATGTCTGGATCTGTTTGGTTTCTTTGATGGATACAGTTTTGATATCGATTTCTGCGCGGCGGAGAAGGTCTACTACTGTGAGGCCTTCGATGTCTTCGAAGCCGTCGGCGAGGAAAATGTATACTTTTTTGCTCATTTTAGGTCCCTCCTGATTAATTTGTTTTGTAAAAGTTTTATCCTATTTTCTGCAATGGATTATAGCATTTTTTGTTTGGAGTTACAATGTTTGTTTGGAGCTTTCTGCTTTTACCATATCTCTGGTTTCAAGTCTTTCGGCAATGGATTGGGATATGTTTCACCGTTTAGGGTTTTTGTCAGTTCTTCTCTGGCTTTATTTACCAACTCTGGTTTTTGCAGGAAGTCTATGGCTGTGAGAGCCATGATCTTAGCGGCATAGAGCATTCCTTTGTGGGCGATTGAAGATTTACCCTGGGCTGCTGCCTGCCAGGAGTGGAGGGCGGTTCCTGCTGCGAATGTTGGGATGTTGAGATGGACGGTTGGTACCAGCCAGCTTACATCGCCCACATCAGTGGAGTATTTGAGATCACTGTACAAATTCTGGTATGCCATTGGCTCAAAGATTGGTTTTTTCATTACTTCAGCAGCTTTGGGGCCGAAGTAGTCCCGGGCAATTGTGGGGAGTTGATTTTTGTCCTGATCTGAGAGGGACTGTTGGAATTTTTGTGCGTAGGCATATTCTTCTTCAGTGTAAGTGATCGGACCCAGTTTTTCCAGATACGCATTCATGTGATCTGCCAGGATTTTGCTGGAGATCAGGTTTGAATATGCCGCTACCTGGCGTATTTCTACAGTAGTTTCAGTCATAAGTGCTGCGCCCCTGGCTATGTTGCATACGCGGTTATAGAGTTCTTTTACCTGGGTGATCTTTGGGGCGCGGATAGCATAAAGTACCTGAGCCCTGGACTGGACTACATTTGGGGCATCTCCGCCTGTATCTGTTATGGCATAGTGGATCCTGGCCTCATCTATCATGTGTTCACGCATGTAGTTTACGCCCACATCCATAAGCTCTACTGCATCCAGAGCAGAACGCCCCAGTTCCGGGCACATGGATGCATGGGCCGGAGTTCCGTGGAATGTAAAAAATACTCTGAAATTTGCCTTGGTGCTTCCGTAGCATGCACGCCGCCCCTGCTCCGGGTGCCAGCAAAGAGCCAGGTCACAGTCATTGAAATAGCCATCACGTACAAGAAAGGCCTTGCCGCCTGCGTTTTCTTCAGCAGGGCAGCCGTAATAACGGATCGTGCCTTGCAGGTTATGTTCTTTCACAAAGTCTTTTAATGCAATGGCAGAAGCAAGAGTTCCTGTTCCGATAAGCTGATGGCCGCATCCATGACCACAACTACCAGGATTTGCAGGAATTCTTTCTGCTGCATCTGCCTTCTGTGAAAGTCCCGGCAGTGCATCAAATTCTCCAAGGAATGCTATGACTGGTTTTCCTGATCCATATTCTGCAATAAATGCAGTCTTCTCTCCTGCCAGATCTGCTTTGATGGAAAACCCTGCCTGTTTTAATACATGCTGCAGCAATTCAGAAGATCTGTATTCCTGGAATCTGGGTTCTGCAAATTCCCAGATCTTATTACTGATCTCAACATAATATTCTTTCTTACTGTCGATTTTTTCTGAGATTTCTTTTATGTATTCGTCTGTATGATCCATTCTGTTGTCCGCTTTCTTTTTTATATTTCCAGTCACATATCCGCACTTCACTTCACAGCATCAGCAGTTATTCAAAAGTCTCTGATTCTCCATTTTCTTTGTATACTCAAGGCACAGCATTGTAATATCATCAAACTGGTCATTGTCTCCTACAAAAGCGTCAATATCCGCCTTTACAAGCTTCAGAGTTTCTTCCGGATTACTGCTTAAGCACTGCTGATTCAGAACATGATCCAGTCTGTCCATTCCGTACAGCTGCCTGTCCTTATCCGTTGCCTCTGTCACTCCATCTGTATACTGGAATATTTTTGTCTCCGATATTCAGCTGAAGCTTTTGTTCCTTTATATACGATGTCCTCTATCCCTGCAAAGGACGAAACCAGCACGTATTTTTGTAGGCTTCATAGGTGTTTGGTTTCCCTGCGGTAAACAAAACGGCATTTCATGTCCGGCGTTTACATACCTGAATTCACCGGTCACAAGATCCAGCACACCCTCAAAGGCTGTAATGAACATTCCGTTTTCATTGGATTCACACAGAATATTATTGACCTCTGTAAAGACTTCTCCCAGTCTCTGCCCGGCTGTGTATGATCCTTGATCAGGGTTTTTCCGATAACCATGAAAAGTGCTGCCGGAACTCCCTTTCCGGAAACATCAGCCATAACAATCGCCATATGCCTGTCATCAACCATAAAGAAATCATAAAAATCTCCGCCAACTTCCTTTGCCGGTGTCATGGTCGCATAAATATCCATCTCATCCCTGTCAGGAAATGCAGGGAATATGCAGGGAAGCATGGAAGCCTGGATCTGTGTTGCCACGTTCAGCTCTGCTCCGATACGTTCCTTCTCAGCAGTCACCCGGGTAAGGTTATCCATATAATTAATAATACTTTTCTGCATGGATTGGGTTGCGTGATAAAGTTCTTCTATCTCATCTCTGGTATGAATATCAAGATCTACGATGTTGTTCTCATCATACCCTCCTCGCCATTGCCAAATTTGTGTGTTGCTTCTGTAAGCAGTTCAATAGGCCTGGATATTCTCTTTTTGATTTTTCTGGATATGTCCATACCGGCAGCCAGGATGATCAGAATGCAAAGACATACCATCAGTACAGTAAAACGAATGGTATTTCTGACAATCTCTGTCATGTCAATATCTACAAAGGCAACTGCACATTTTTCTCCGTCAGATGAAAGTACCGGCTCTCCGGCAGATGACAGCCATCCAAATTCTGTTCTGCTCACAGTAGGCTCCAAGCGTTCGTTTCCTTTCAGTTTATCAAATCTTTCCGAAAGCTCTTCCTTATAGCCAAGAGTCAGATAGCCTGACGAAGGATCAAACAGATACACACTGGAATGATCCTGGATCATCTGAATATACAGATATTCAATATTCATATCTGCCTGTATAGAATGAAGATATTCATTTATCCTCTCATAATTCTGATACATGCCTTTCGCTTTAAGCCAGTCTATGATCGGCTGTTCATCATCAGATGCTACTGCTTTTTCCTGGATCTGTTCAAATTCCTCTGTGTCTATCTCTTTACACAGTTCTTCGATAAAATCCCCATTTACCTGATCTGATACCGTCTTCGCGATTTCAAGCGCTTTATCATTATAGAGTTTTCTATACTGTCTGTTATTCACAAGAGAACTTCCAAGAAGCATTAAAACCCCAACCACCAACATAGAACCGATGAGAAATTTAATCAGTTCAACATTCAGCTTTCGTCTTTTTTTCCATGCTCTTTGACCTCCTTTTTTGTCTCTGTGTGCTGCAAATGTGGTGCTGATCAGGAAAGCTGCTGAAAGCACACTCACAAGAATCAGCACAAAGATAAGGCCTCTGCCTACACCAAGGACCAGCACATAGCCAAACACAAAGGAACCCAGAGACTGTGCACCATTCTCAAACAGGCTGTAAACCCCAAGTCCTCTGTCATATCCAAACCGTTCTACATCCTTCAGATCTGTAAAATAACTGGTAAGTAATGGAATCCCAAAGCTGTCTGCAACTCCAATCAATGCCAGTGCGATCAGAAGAGATGGTATATTCTGAAGCATTGCCACCTCCAGAAAAGCTGCTGCATAAATAAACGCAGCTGCTGCAAGCCCCAAATGCTTCCATCCTCTGTTGGAAAAGAATTCCGTGAGAGGAGTTCCCAGGATCAGTACAAAAATTCCGTTTAAAAGATAGGTATATCCAATATAGGTTTCCGAAAGTCCCCATTCAGAACCAACAATAGGAAACATATAATTCAGGAAATATCCACAGATTAGAAGCGGAATCATCATCAGCAGGAAAAAACTAATAATCCTCGGACGAAAGATAAACTGAACAATATTCATATGTGTATCTTCTGTTTCGCAGTTCTCCTCTTCGTTATCTGAAGTATATTTACTCATATACTTATTTGCTACCAGAAACAGCAGCACACTGAGTACTGCAGTGACAGCAAACAACGCTGTATAGGACATCCATTGCAGAAGGAAGCCACCAAACACAACTGCACAGTTTGCACCGCTCAGGGAGGATACACTGTAATAGGCATAGGCTCTGTTCTTCTCCTCATCAGGAAGCTCCACGATCATAAGATTGACAAGTAAAAGCAATACTCCCCAGCCTGCTCCAAGAAGCAGGGCGCTTAAAGTAAGCAGCCATATATTGGGAACCACTCGCAATCCAAGTCCTGCTGTAAGCAGTACAGAGCTTACAAAAACAGATCTCTTTGCCCCAAGCTTATGTATTACCTTTCCGCCAAGCGCTGAGAAAATGGCGCCGGATAACACCTCTGCAGATATAGGAACTGCTGCAAGCATGGCCGGTGATAATCCCTGTACTGACATCTTCTCAGAAATCTTCATTGCATAGATGGGAAGAATCGCACAGGTCAGATTTGTAAAAAAAGAAAACAAGAAATACAATAAATCTGAAAATTTCCACAGGAAGTCTGCTATTGTCTTCCTCCTGTTTTCGTCTTTTCAGTTCCTGCCTTCCCTTTATAAAATAAATCACCTCAAAGGTAAGCATGAAAAATACTACCATAATTGCGATCAGGTTGATGATCAGAGACACCTGGATCTCTCTGCTTTTCTCTGTCAGACTGTTCATATCTGTTCCGACTTCTATAATCCCAATAATATCTCCGCTTTTATCCCGGATGGGACTATGGATAAATACAAAGCTTCCGGAGCTTGAGTTTGTAGCATAGGTTTTTGTAGCCCCTGCTCCATAACCTCCTGAAGATCTGTGCCTTCATATTCCCAGTCATAGGGATAGGACACACAGATATCCTCCAGGGTATAGACCAGGGTAACCGTTCCGTCTTTTACTTTATAAAGTACACAGTACAGATCCTGTGAACTGTCAGAATCCGAGAAGAATACATCCCTTACTACCTGCCGGACCTGTCTGTAATCCTCATTCATAAAATCAGAAGGCTTTTCCAGCCTCTGAAATGCATCTGCAGGAAGTCTGTTTGTTACTGCTGATGCGGCAAATTTCTCTCTTGTATAGGTTTCATCGACCAGCAGACTTTGAAACTGCGTGGAAGTACAAGGTTTACATTCGGAACAATATTAAGCATTCCATTTTCCTCCAGATATGAAACTTCAGTTTCAGAACCAAACTTCTCACTCCACTCTTTGTTTGTTGCTGTGTTATTTTTTTCAAGGAAGGATGCCCAGTAATCACTTCCAAACTGTCTCTCCTGTTTCTGGATTCATCTCA